>SMTZ1_10030974_pt1 | contig 11758 bp, 9 predicted proteins | sample DeeMarSWOR136_30_FD_25667 | JGI IMG/M metagenome (IMG submission 25667) | reverse complement strand
TGTGGGGTCAATTGTTATTTCGAAGATCTCATAGTACTCGCTCGTATTGGGATCTATTGGAAGTTGATTGCTTACCTGGGTCCAGGTTTCACCTCCATTCAAGGATTTGTAGACTCCGTCACTGCCGGTTCCAACATAGATCGTTTGGCTATCTAGATGCACATCAACGGCAGAGATGGAGATATTAGTTAATCCACCCTCAACCCGTTCCCAATCCTTTCCCCCTTGAGCACTTTTAAACAAGCCGCCTTCCTCAAGTGCAGCAAAAACTTTTTGGCTATCGTTGGGATCAACAGCAAGGGAATAAACCATCCCACTGAAAGGACCATTCGTCATCTCCCAGCCCGAAAATAGGGCGGGATTAATCGGTCCTTCTGATGTAGATGATGAACCACCTCCTCCCCCACCTCCGCAACCGGTCAGGGAGAATGAGACGAGGCCTGAAATGAGTAAAAAGGAAACGGTAGTAAGGAAATTTACCTTTTTCTTTTTCCCCCTTCCGATTTGGTTGAAAATTTTGGGTTGCATCTCCCCCCTCCCCCCCCACTCTCTATAAGTAAGAAGATACCTATCAGGACAGGAAAAGCTAAAATGATAAGGAGACCATACACGTTCATCTTGGAAACGAAAGCACTCATTCCAATCATAGGCATAAGGGTGAACCTGACCAGAATTTTCGTGGAGTTGCGATCTGCAACGAACTTCGCCAAAGTAGGGCTGCAGCAGTAATACATGTCCACAAAAATTCTTCCGAAGCTACTCGTCAAAAGATATTGATCCCTGAATTCCCGCAAGAGCTGAACATGAGGATGGTCATAATCCGTGTATGCGGCCGTGGCAATAAAACAACCCCCACTTCCCGATCCACCGCTGGGAGAAACCGAGGAAGAGCTTTGTATCCCCGGAGGTGGATCAGGTGGATCCCCTTCTTCCGCAAGCCTTGCGAAGAAAGCTTCCCCCGGAAATTCGAGATCATTGGGAGCCGCAACGGACGGTAATCCTGCGGGGGCAAAGTAAAGCCTGAGATCTGCCCCCCATATATTTCTCAGCCAGTATCCCTTTCCCACTTCGAGCACCTCTCCAGGCCCGTCCCCAATATCGTTATAGGACGACCCGCCTGCATACTCCTTCAGGGTTAGGTGGGTATAAGGATTATCCGGATCGTTCAGTTGATAGGGAAGTCCCCCCCCATCAGGGATTAGCGTTAAGTTACAATTTGGGAACATACCTATCGTGAAATCCTGGAGATATATGCTTCCAATTTGATTCCAACCATCGCCAATACCCTGCAAAATGATGTAATTATCTATCGGTGGCTGTCCCTCGATATCTATTGTGGTCGTATTCCTACAGATAATCCAATATCCCCTGCCATAGTCAAAATCGTGCCGCATAGGGTCCCAATCCGGGGTTTTCAACTCGATATATCTGGATTCGGCCTCGTCCCATCGAAATAATCGCCATTGGGTTTTATCATAAGGTCCCAGATCATCAACCAAGCTCACTTGCGGATCTGGGTCCGCCGGCAGGAGGGGGGATGTGACCATGTGGTATACTCCCTCAACTATGTCCAACTCCATTACCTCTGCGGATACCTTGGCCGTCGGAGACCAAAATAGTGCAAAGCAAACACTTATTATGACTACGAGTTTAATTCTTCCCATGATTGGTTGCTCCTCTTGCAAAAATGATTGCGGTTATTGCCATCCATTTCCCTCATCCGCACTTACTGTGGAGGTCCTGGAGGCTCCGGTAACACCTGGGGCGGAAAGATCGGCTGAAACAATGGCTGATCGGGCGCTCCCGGGATGGGGGGCATATTTCCTTCCTCCATGCCCTCTAGTCCACTTGCCCCAGCTCCCTTCCCTGAAAGCCCCATTAAGTCCGCCGTCCCCCCTTGCAAAGCGGGCAACATCACCCGTGTATCCATCAGCAACCGCATCATCAGATCATCGGGCACTGCTGTGGGCAGTGCGGGAGGCATCCCCTCCAAGACCCTTGTCATTTGCCCCGTGGTGAGGGTCACCTCGCCAGGAACTTCCTCCTGGATATTGCTGACGACCAGATCCGGGCTCGAATCGATACACACCACCGTGGTCTCATCGGTGAGGGTGGCATCCACGATGAAATGGGTTCCCCTCACTCCGATAATGGCCGTTGGCGTGGAGACCTTAAACCTGGAGCCAGCTCCCCTAAAATATCGACCCACGATAGCCCTGGCCTTCCCCATTAAGAGCCGAAATACCGATGACCGCCTGTTCTCCGCGGGGGAATAGATATGCTCGGTAATCTGGATGTAGGTATCTTCGGCCAGATTTAAGAGGCTCTCATCTTGAAAGAGGATCTTCACGCGGCCCCCCTTCTCCGTCTGAATGTGATCGTAGAGATAGATGGAATCACCCAAGATCGCCTCGAATGCGGCCGTATCCCCTCTGTGGGAGAGATAGACCTCGCCCTCAATGGCGCTAATGGAACCAATGGGCTGGCCATTTACCGCCCATGAGGGGACTGACGCGGAAAACAGGAGAAAAAGACCGACAAGACTCATGATGGATATTCCCTTTAAAGAACGAAGCATTTTGACCTCCTACGATTAAATCCGCCCCGTTATGCTTAAAAAAACGATATTCCGATCATACTCATAAACATCCAAATTTGAATCGTGATTTTGGTGAACGTAATAAGCCGAGAGGCTCAGATATTTCCCAAAATCCCGATCCAGACAGACATGCTGGGTCCACTCCCTATCCTTCCTCTTGTTCAGGAATGTTGTATGAGTATTGTCGTAATCTTGCCAATAGTACTCGCTTTTCAACCGGAGCCGCACTCCGTAGATCAAGGGCGTAAAAAACCCGGCGCTGACCAGGTGCCCCTTAGAATCCCAGTTACTCCCTTCCGCATCGTCTTGGTCGAAGAAATAACCCCCGTGGACATGACGGGTCTTGTCAGAAAAGAACAGATATTGAGTCAACCCCGCCATATGGTTGAAGGCACTTCGGTCATCGGCTGGTGTCGAAAGGGATTGGTTATGGAAATGTTGTTATGAAAATGTTTCTTCTGCCCGCGGTAAGTCAATTTGGTCGCGAGATATGGCGCTTCGATGAAATCCAGATTGAGGATTCCGGAGTGCCTATCAAGATATCTCGCATTGTCTAACAACGTGTGCTGATATTCATAGTCCACTTGGAGTTTATAGGGAAATTCCTTCAGCTTGCCCCGATACCCACCATAGAGGGCGGCCGCATTATTGGTGACGTCGTAATCGTTGAGCCGTGTGTGAACGCTCTGATAGAGAGAATATCGCAATCCCCCTAACCACGGCACCCCCTGGAGAAACCGATATTCGCCCCAAAAGAAAGCAACGCCTCGATAATCCGACTCGTCGGAGACGAACTCAGCAGTTGTCAATCCCTCGGGTTCTAGGATGACATTGTCGTCATATTGAAAACTTAACGTCGCGGAAAGGCTTAATCTCTTTGGGGGCTTTTCCCGCTCCGGAATCTGGGCCAAGTAGTCCCGGGCCATGGCGACAACCTCGGGGCTGGGATTCATCTCAATACAGGCCCGAAGTGCCTCGGCGGCCTCCCTATCCCTTCCCAAACTCATATAGGCCAACCCCAGATAGAGCAAAACCATGGGGTTGGAAGGATCGTCCTTTCGAGCCCTTTTAAAGAAAACTGCGGCCTCTTGAGAGTCCCCCGAGAAGTAATAGGCCATGCCCAGGCCATATCGAACCCTTCTGTTTTTGGGATCCAGTTTCAGAACCCTCTCAAATGCCGCTATCGCCGAGGGGTAGTCCTTCAACCGGGAATAGGCCAACCCCACATAATAATAAGCCTCTGGGTTATGAGGCTCCCCTTCGGCAGCCCTTTTAAACCTTTCTAGTGCCCTTTCGTATTCTCCCCTTCCCATTTCCTCTATTCCCTGGGAAAGAAGTAATTCGGGATATTGAGTGGCTTTGACGATCCTAATGGAAAACAGCACTCCTCCCAAAATGACCATGGCCGCTGCCAACGAAACCGATCTCCTCATACCCCCATTCCGCCCCACACTCTCCGGTCCATATCCTCTTGGACATCCCTTCAAGCTTCGCCATCGGATTTCTTACTACTATAGAATTGCATTCTTGTCGAACCGATATCAATGATATCCCCATCCTTCAATTCGCGCTGTCCTTCAACCTCCCCACCGTTCACTTTTGGTATGCTCCTCCCCCCCGAATGGGTGATGAAAAATCCATTAGGCCTCTTACTAATAATGAAGCTGATTTTGCCCACGAAAAAACCCCGGAGCTTAATGTCGGCACCGTCACCCTTACCCCCGATGGTTAACCGCTTTGTCAGTTCGATATCCTCCTGGCCGGCGCCTCCAGAGATGATCCGTATGCCACCTTTTAAATCGGAGGGCTTCTCCTTAATCGTCGGTTTCTCCTCCTTCAGTTGGGAGATGAGTTCTCGCTGTTTCTTGGTGTCCAGTATTACCGTCTTCTCGGCAAGGGAGATATCGATATCCTTTCTCATCTCGATGGGGTGCTCCTCCTCATCGACGAAGACGAGGGTGTGTTTGCCCACCAAGATTTCATCCCCGTTCCTGAGGATACACTTCCCCACCCTTTTCTCGTTGACGAAGGTGCCGTTCAGGCTGTTGAGATCCTCCATGATATAACGGTCCCCGTCCTGCAAAATTTTGGCGTGCTGCCGGGAAACAGCAAGATTTTCGATCTTGATATCGTTTGTATCCACCCTTCCTATGGTTACAGTGGATTTGGTTATGGGAATCTCCTGGAGCGTTGCATCCCTGAATTTTAGTATCAGTTTCGCCATATCCATTATCCCCCTTACACCTGCCCTTCCCCTTCCTTCTCTCCGGGGCTGGGTTGTGCCTCCCCTTGTTTCCACCCGCAAAACCCTCGAATTCCATCGGAGGCTTTCCTTACCCCACCGGTGATGGACAAAATGATTCTCTTCAGCAGGCTGGCCTCCCCTTCATCCTTCTCGCAGTGCAATAGGACGACGGTAATATTATCCATTCCCCCCTTACCATTGGCCACATCGACGAGTTCCTCGCAGGCCTTTTGGGGATCATTCCCGTTGCGGAGGATCATCCGCAATATCTCCTCATCCCCCACCATATCCGTAAGCCCATCGGTACAGAGAAGGATTTTATCGCGGTCTAACAGCACCTCTTCATCGGCATCGATCTCGATCGTTTCCTCAGCCCCCAGTGCCCTCGTGATCACGTTCTTGTGCTTCGATTCCACAGCTTCCGCTTCGGTAATGAGCCCCCGTCTCAGTTGCTCTTCAACCAGGGAATGATCCATGGTCAACTGTTCCAAGCGCTCTCCCCGAATTCGGTAAATTCTGCTATCTCCGACATGGGCCAACGACATCACATCGCCATTGATGAAAACCGAGGAAATGGTGGTTCCCATCCCCTGTTGCTCTGAATTCCTTTGCCCCGCCTCGTATATGGCCGAGTTGGTCAGCGAGATCCCGCTCAACATCCTGTTGGTATCTTTGGAAAACTCCTCCTTGTATTCTCCCACCAACGGGTTCTTTTTGTAATTCAGGTGGCTTTGTATGGTATCAACAGCCATCTTGCTCGCAACCTCCCCTGCATTTTGGCCGCCCAACCCATCAGCCACCATGAACAGCCCCAAATTCTCCGCGACAGAGAAATTATCCTCGTTGAGAGCCCGCACCTTGCCGACATCCGTCATCGCTCCAATTTTGAAATGGAAACTCATCGTTTCAAAATCCCAACGTGATCGCCCTGTTAACCCAAAAGCCGGAGCCCACCCCGGATGTCCTCAAACAATTCGTTACCCCTCTGATATCTCTTCTCCGCCTCCTTCATCAATGCCTTGTCGACTATTTTCAAACAACAATCCGGGATATTCGGATTATAATCCTTGGGGGACGGATGGGGTTCATTGGCGATCTGGTACATCAAGGTTGTTATGCTCTCCCCTTTGAATGGTTTCTCTCCCGTCAACAACTCATAGAGTACGATCCCCAGGGAGAAAATATCGGAACGGCCATCCACTCGCTTCCCCGCCAATTGCTCCGGTGACATGTAGGTCGGCGTCCCCATAATAATCCCCGTCCGGGTCCGAGATGAGGTCATAACTCTCGCTATCCCAAAATCGGCGATCTTGATGGCCCCATTTTTCAGGAGCATGATGTTGCCCGGCTTGATATCCCGGTGTACTACTCCCTGGACATGGGCATAGTCCAGCGCCTGCGCCACGATTCCGCCGACCTTCAGCACTGTCTTCACGGGCAGCAGCGAATTTTTCTTACTGTAAGGGACCAAATCTTTCCCTTCGATAAACTCCATGGCGATGTAGGAGAGATCGTAATCCTCCCCCACGTCGTATACGGTTACGATATTTGGATGGGAAAGTCGCCCAGCCGCTTGCGCTTCCTTGAAAAAACGCTCCTTTATGGGCTTCACCTCTGAATCATCTACCGCATCTCCGAATCGAACGGTCTTGATGGCGACCAGCCGATTGATCTTGGGATCCTTGCCCAGGTAAACGATACCCATCTCACCTCTTCCCAACTCCTTGATCAATTGGTATCGACCGATCGTGGGGGCCTCAGCGGCAGATTCCATCATAAGGGTTAGGTCCCTATCCCTCTTATGGACGGCCTTCTCGCCGAAGATCATAGTATCCCCCACCTTCTTGAGGCGTTCTACCCTCTCGGTGACATCCCTGAAGCCCTCATCTTTTTCCATAATCTGCCGATAGACCGCTTCGGCCTTGTTTATCATCCGTTTCCTCTCGAAATCCAGGGCTAGATTGTACAGGATTTCCTTCATGTCCTCGTCAACGGGACATTTCCGGAATTTCTCGAAGGCCAAATCGAGCATCCCCTGCCCCTGGAAGCTGAGGCCCAACATCTTATTTGTCTCGATACCATCCGCTTCGACCAGGTCCTTATCCTTTTCCGTCACCAAGAACTTCCCCGAGGCCACCCCGATATAACCCACAATCAGGACGATGGATGGGTAGAAGAGCTTGATCCAAATCCCATCATGAATGAAGAGGTATGAAGCGCCGAAGATAAAGGCAGAAAGGAGGGCCCCCGTGAGGATCAATCCCCATTTTGCCCTTAAGCGGGGGAGAAGGAGGGAAATGAATCCCCCAAAGATAAGAATGACCCCCACTTCCGCTCCATAAGCCCATGCCGGTCTGACCAAGAACCTCTTGGTGAGGATGTTCTGGATAACGTTGGCGGCAACCTCGACACCCGGGATATTCGAGGAGACAGGGGTTACGACAAAATCCCCAATGCCCTGAGCGGTACTGCCCAAAAGGATGATTTTATCCTTAAATATGGCGGGGGAAACCTTCCCATTGAAGACGTCGAAGAATGAATACCGAGAAAAACTTCCATCGGGGCCCCGAAACCGGATCAACAACTTCATTGATTCTTCCGCAGGGATGAGAAGGCCGCTCAGGTCAATCCCCTCCCCCAAAATGATTTTGCTCCCTTGATTGTTCACATTGAGATATCTCATGACGATCTGCAATGAGAAGGAGGGAAAATACCTCTTCCCATATTTGATCATTAAGATCTCCCATCTCGTTGCCCCATCTACATCCACACTCCTATTGATATGCCCGATGCCAGCGGACCCTGTTGCTAACCCGGGGATGGGTGCCGTCACATTATTTGCCTCCACAATGGGGTGTACATCCTCTTCCCCTTTTTTTGTAATATGGTTGAGGGTATGCTTCTCGAGATAGGGGGGAAGGGATTCTACTGGGAGGGTCAATGGGGAGTCCGTGGTGAAATACATGGGCAGGATCACGTTACCGGCCTTCTCTACCGACGAGATGAGCTTGGAATCATTATCCAGGTTGGCCTCTGCCTCCCTGAGATACCTCAAGAATTCCACCATCTCCTTTGTCTGTCGCCGTTCCAGGCTACGGGAGAGAAGGACCTCCTTCAACCTTTGGATCTCCCTCAATCCCTGATTTTCCCCGATTACCTTGGCTTCGCTCTTCGTCAACAAATCTATCATCCGGGCGATGATTGATCGAGGCCAGGGCCATCTTCCCATCTTGGCAATGCTGTCATCATCAATGGAGACTATGACTACGCTGGGTGGGACCTTTTCGGGCTGGTTCAATCGAGCCCTCAAGTCGAACGTCTTCAATTCAATGGACTCCAAGAAACCCCATTGAGTCCAATAGAGGCCGAGGACGATTACGGTTATAATGAACCCAATTGCAGAAGTTGGGACTTTCGGCCTTCTCTTTGGCATGAGAGCCGTTCCTCAAAGCTCGGAATGAGAGGCGCCGCAGCGTCGGATCTCAAAATAGAAAAAGCAAGCAACTTTCATCAAACCCGATTTCAACTTCGGCAGCCCGGCTGTCCCTTCAGATGTGAGATAGATGGAGAGGAAATTTTTCCTTCTCCCGAGCCACTATCTCATTTCTACACTGGACCCGCGGCTTTCCCTCCGCCTCCTGCTTCAACGGACGACCCCCGATCACTCGAGGTGTGGCTTTATCGATTTGAAATACGGATAAAGACCTTGAGTATTCTCTCCTCTCTGCAAATCGCCTTACTATAAATAAAAACAGGGGTACGTAGTCACCATGAGGTAACCAGTCTCCCCCGCCCATTCACCTTATATCTCTATATGGAAAGTATCCCTTTCCAATCCGTAGAGTGTCAATTTCTTTATAGCAGAATAAAACGATGATTGTCAAGCCTTTTTTACTCAGGAAGTTAAATCATTTCCTGAAGTTAACCCAAATTACTTCCGAGGATCCAATGGACCGGAGATGTGGAAGCCCTTTTTCTCTATGGGGCTCATTTTATTGCCATGGATGAAAAGGGAAACGATGGCTCTTCACTCGATGGCCGAGGACATTTCGGCCATGGCCCTCATTTTCCTCCCCAGACGTCTCCTTATGCCACCTACCATCTCTCCCGAAAAGGCACCGTAATGAGCATTTCCAGCCAATACCTGAAGGTAAAAGAATCCCAGATCCGTGTTGGATTTCAATATATTATAAGCTAACTTTGGGAATCGATATATGGCCTTGGCCAATTTGAGGGCCACCGTTAAATCCTGGAAAAGGCTGCATTTCAGGGCCTCTTGATACCCACTAATCCGTTTTTGATCTTCCTTGATCGCCTTTACGATCGCTTCAGCCGCCATCTGGCCGCTTCTTACCGCATAGTAGATTCCCTCCCCCGTCATGGGGTCCGTCAGGTTGGCGGCATCCCCTACCAACAAGACCCGTCCCCTTGAAACTGGCAGATCATCGCCGGAAAAGGTGGCCGGGGGATAGAAACAGGCCTTCTCAATCCTCACTCCCCTGATGTAACCCACGCTACCGATAAACCGTTCGAACCGGCTCCTGAGCTTCACCCCCTTTGATGGAAAGAGAGCGCCGATCCCTATGGAAACGAGATTACCCTTGGGGAAAATCCATCCGTACCCAAAGGGAACAGCGTTCAAATCGAGATGCACGAAGGACCATCTCCTCCGTATTTCCGGGGTCAAACGCCCCTCTCCCTCCAATGCCATACCCGTCCTCTTCACCATCCCTCGGTGGAGAGATCGAGCCACAATGCTGCGGGCCCCATCGGCCCCAACGAAGTAGCAACACCTCACGGATTCCCCCCCGTTGATGGAAACGTCGACCCCTTCCGCATCCTGCTGGAATCCAATTACCCTTCTTCCCTCATAGAGGTCCGCCCCTCCCTCCTGGGCTTTTCGGCACAAAAGGTGGTCGAATGAGTCCCTCATCACCAAATAGGCAACGGGGTTTGGGGAAACTATGGAAAAAGGGTTCTTCAACTGAAAGGTAAACTTCGCCTCGTAGACGGTATTCTCGATTACCCCCCTTATATCGACATCGAGCTCTCTCAAAACCCGTGGGGAAAGACAACCTCCACATGGTTTATATCGGGGAAGCTGTTCCTTTTCGATCAAGAGGGTTTTCAACCCCCTCTTCGCACAGAGACGGGCCGTAGTCGAACCTGCCGGTCCGGCACCTACGATGACGACATCGTACTTCAAGATCATCCCTCGCAAGATGACCGAATCACACGGTACCATACCAAGGGAATTTGTCAATACCGAGGCTTTCCGATATAATGAATAATTTTTAATAAATGGGAATTGAGCATGGAGAAGAAGGTGCACATGGTCAGCTTGGGATGTCCCAAGAATCTGGTTGATTCGGAAGTCATGTTGGGCCTTCTATCGAGGCACCACTATATCATCACCCCTGATGAGACCCAAGCGGAAATAATTATTGTCAACACCTGCAGTTTCATTCGAGAGGCCACCGAGGAATCCATCGATACTATTCTGAAGCTATCGCACTATAGGAAAGAAGGACTCTGTCGACGCTTGATCGTCTGTGGCTGTTTGCCACAACGGTATGGCCCTCAGCTATTGGGGGAACTCCCTGAGGTAGACCTCTTTATCGGAACGGGCCAATTCCATCTCATCGACACATTGATAGAGCACACATCGCGGAAACTTTACATGGACAACCCTCCTTCTTTCCTCTACAATCACCTGACTCCCCGTATAATCTCCACTCCAAACCATACCGCCTATATCAAAATTGCGGAGGGTTGTTCGCGGTCTTGCTCCTTCTGCACAGTCCCAAGACTCAGGGGGAGATATCGTAGCAGGGACCCGGATTCCATTATCAGAGAGAGTACCCAATTAGCTCGCACCGGCATCAAAGAAGTAGTTCTCGTCTCCCAAGATACGACTTCCTATGGCAAGGATCTGGGGAAAGGGATTTCACTGGAAACCCTTTTGAGGGATATGGTAGGAGTCGAGGGCCTTGAATGGATTCGCCTCCTCTATGCCTACCCGCACCAGAACCATTTCACAGAGGGGCTTATCGAGGTCATCGCCCGTGAAGAGAAAATCTGTAAGTATATCGACCTTCCCATTCAGCATATCAATGATGGGATCCTCAAGGCCATGAAAAGGGGGGTTAGGGGAGGGCAATTGAAGCAACTCATCGATGAATTGAGGAAGAAAATTCCGGCTTTGACCCTCAGGACCTCCCTCATAGTTGGATTTCCGGGGGAGAAGAAGGCCCACTTCCGAGAACTGGTGAAATTCGTCGAGGAGACCCAGTTTGATCGAATGGGCGTCTTTCGATATTCCTCAGAGGAAGGGACACCAGCGGCTTCATTTGGCAACCACGTACCAGAAGAGGTAAAGGAGGACCGATACCGGGAAATCATGGAAATCCAGGCGAACATTTCTTTAAAGAAGAATCTCGGCCTCATCGGAACCATTCAAAGGGTACTTGTGGAGGGGTACTGCGCCGAAAGCCGTTACCTCCTCAAGGGAAGAATGGCCTCCCAAGCCCCGGATATCGACGGCGACGTCTATATCACCAAGGGAACGGCCACCAGCGGCATGGTCAACCTTCGAGTGACTCATGCCTCTGAATACGATGTAATCGGTGAAATTTCCAGTAGTTAGGCCTTGTCGATGTGGTAATCCCATCTTCCATGGTTGCCCCCCAGAACCCCTTTCCTCGATATCCTTGAGGACCCTCAGATTAAACTATCCCATCCTGGAACAGATTATGTTCACCGGTAAGTGAGGGCGCCAGATAGTGGCCAATTCCAGTGCAAACAGGGCAAAATCCACCGTCTAATTTAGGTATTAAAACTGAAATCAGCAAGTTATGGAGTATTCCTGATCACCAGCAAGGTATTAGATGCAAGGCGCCGAGGAGCGACGACTG
>SMTZ1_10011171_pt1 | contig 11758 bp, 14 predicted proteins | sample DeeMarSWOR136_30_FD_25667 | JGI IMG/M metagenome (IMG submission 25667) | reverse complement strand
AAATATGCAAGTCATATCAAATCCTTTTCCAGAAGTCTCATTATAGTCTTCCTCCCTTGTTTGTCAACGACTTAGCACTATCGGCCCTGTTTTCCCGACAGGGGCTGATGTGGATTCGCTCGAATGTCAGGAGGTCTCAAATAGGACGGCACCAGATCCTCCAGTTTATCGAAGCCGCGCTCCCGGGCCTGTTTTAAGCCCAACCTCCCCACCACCGACGCCCTCAGATACCACAGAGACGGCGGCGCCAGAAGGGCCCGGTCACCGAGAACCTTGGAAATGACCGGCCCCTGCACCGCCCGGTTGTTACCGAGGTAAATCGCCGTCTCCTCAGTCACGGAAACAAGATCCACCATTCTCAGGCACAGGTCCTCCGTCAATCTCACCATGCCACGGTCATTGGACCAATGGAAAAGGGCGGCAAAGACCTCCGCCTTTCTGGAATCCAGGATGGCGCATACAGGATGGGCCGCAAAGGGGAGTTGGTTGGCCATGGCTTCCAGGCTCGAGACGCCCACGATGGGCACGGAGAGCCCCTGGCAGAGGCCCTTAGCAGCAGAAAGGCCCACCCTCAGACCGGTGAAACTGCCGGGTCCTTTGGCCACCGCCAGGGCCTTGATTTCTCCAAGGCCCACTTTCGAGATGGTGAGCAGCTCATGCAAAACGGGCATAAAAGGGCGGAAATGCCTGGACCTTGAAGCCATGAAAAACTCCGCCGCAAGGTTTCCGTCCTCTTCCATGAGGGCCATGCTGAATTGTGCTGTGGAGGTGTTCAGCGACAAGATCACCGCGAAATTTTCTCCTCCAATCCGGGCTATTCAAAAAATCTCATGATGTCATTGTAAAAAACCACGGCCATCAGGAAGATCAGAAGAAACAGACCCACCTTCTGGGCCAAGTCCCGTTTCTTGATACTGATCGGTCGGCCCGTAATCAACTCAAGGAGGAGAAAAAGAATGACGCCGCCGTCAAGGATAGGCACGGGTAGCAAGTTCAGGATTCCCAAATTGATGCTAATAACCGCCATAAAGGGGATGAGATAGAGGAAACTTTCCTTGGCCAATTGTCCCGTCATCTGCCCGATCAAGATGGGGCCCCCAACGGTTTTGATGGGTATCACCCGTTGAATGAGTTTGACGATGGTCAGGCAAGTCAACCGGATGACCTCCCATGTTTTTCGGAATGCTTCCTTGACAGCCTCCCATGGTCCGAGCTCGACCTTTTCGTATTTACCGGCGGCCACAATGCCGATAAGGGCGGTCTTGACCTCTTCACGTTCTTCTCCACCGCCCCCTCAGGAACCACTTTCTTGCTCAGGAGCTCACCCTTTCTCTCAACGGTCATGACCAAGGCAATGCCGGCACGATTCCGAACCAGCGCTTTGATGTCCAACCAGCCCCTGACCGGCTGACCCTCAACCGCAACAATCACATCCCCCTTCTTGAGCCCGGCCTCGTCAGCGGGCGAACCCTGCCGTACCTGGCCGATCTCTGCGGTCATCACCTGGGTACCGGAGATGAGGTAAAGGCCGCAAAACAAGATCAACGCAAGAATCAGATTGAAAATCGGGCCTGCAGCGACGATAGCGATTCTTTTCAGAACATGTTGGTTGCTGAAAGCCCTGAGTGCTTCGTGAGGCGGAACAGACTCCACGTCGTCGTCATTCTCGCCCAGCATTTTAACATATCCGCCAAGAGGGACGGTGGAGATGAGGTATTCCGTTTCTCCGATCCTCTTCCCCACCAACTTGTAACCAAAGCCGAGGGAGAACTTGAGCACCTTCACACCAAACTGTTTCGCCACAAGAAAGTGCCCCAATTCGTGGAAAAAGATCAAAACACCGAGCACCACAATAAAGGGAAAAAAGTAGTAGAGGAAAAAACCCATCATAGACTCTCCAGTTTCCATCCAGAAATGGCTCTTTTTCCGCTGAGCGTCGTTCTCCGCGGGCTTGTGCGGCCCCCGCCAAAAAGCGGCGGGATTTCGCATAGCTCATTTGAGAATTATGGTGCTCAACTAGCTCAACGAAAAAATCCCTCATTTCTGAATTGGAAACTCAAGCTAATGCCCATCGTTCCACATTTTCATTTCTGGATGGACTCTCTCTAAATCAGCCAGCGACCGAGCCTCGCTGGCACTAGTAGTGTTCATAGCCCAAGACTTAACATTTATGTCAAGTTTTGGCGGGGCTGGGATGGCTGTTCCCCGAAAGGCGATATCTCAGAAGAATTTCACCGGAGATTGCAGCGAGCTGATCTTTGAGGGTTGCGCCATAAAAGCACTGGCAGAATTTCTCGTCCCCACGAAGTCAAAGCTCTCGTAAACCCTCAAAGATCAGCCCGCCTCCCGAAAACCCTATAGATATCGCCTTGAGGGGAATGGCCATCCCTGGCAAAAGCCTCGCCCGTCCTCCGCAGTAGCCTGCTACGGAGGATGGATCGGTTTGAGGCGAAGCTTCGCTAGAATACTGGATAAAATAAACTTTGCTCCTCAGAATTCAATGTCTCATGGGGGCCGCCAATCTCCGCCCTGCCTCCCGCGACCAGGCATCCGCCTCCATAACGGCATCTATACTGTCTATCCCGAAGGGTTCATGGGCTTTCATGGTCTTTTCAATCACCTCTGGAATTTCCAGAAACCCGATTTTCCCCTTGAGAAACAGATCAACAGCCACCTCATTGGCCCCATTCAATACCGCAGGCATGCTTCCCCCTATTTGCGCCGCCTTGATCGCAAGATCAATACAAGGAAACCTCGTCGTATCGGGCTTCATGAAGCTCAGCGTGCCGATCTCCTCGAAGTTCAGTGGCGGAAGAGGGGTTTCAATATGTCTGGGATAGGTGGGCGATGATCGATCCATCCTTGTACTCCACCATAGAATGGACGATGCTCTGGGGATGAATGAGGATACTGATTTGGTCGATGGCCAGGTCAAAAAGCCATTTCGCTTCGATCGCTTCCAGCCCTTTGTTCATCAAGGTGGCGGAGTCAATGGTGATTTTCTTTCCCATGCGCCACTTGGGATGTTTGAGGGCCTGCCTCGGCGTCACCCCCTTCATGGCTTCAAAGGACCAATCCAGAAAAGGGCCCCCTGACGCCGTCAAGATGATCCGCCGCAAATCCTCCCTGTGATGGCCCTGTAAGGACTGCAAGATGGCACTGTGCTCGCTGTCTATGGGCACGATGGAGACGCCCTGCCTCTTGGCGTTACGCATGATGAGAGGGCCGGCCATGACCATGGTTTCCTTGTTGGCCAGGGCGATATTCTTTCCTGCCTCGATCGCTGCATAAGTCGGCGCCAGTCCTGCCGCTCCGGATATGGCGGAAATGACCGTGTCCACTTCTCCCATGGTGGCGGCATGCACAACCCCTTCGGTTCCGACAAAAATCTGCGTTCCGAAGCGATCAGTGAAGCGCCCCCTCAAATCCTCCGCCAGCGCATCATCCAAAACGGCCGCCCCCAACGGCCTGAACTGCTCGATCTGTTTCAAGAGAAGGTCGATGTTTTTGCCGGCGGCGAGGGCCACAACCCTGTATCTGTCCGGATTCGCCTCGATCACCTTGAGTGCATTGGCACCGATAGACCCTGTGGAACCTATGATCGCGATGTTTTTCATGCCTCTTGGAGCAACTCTCTGAAATAATGAATCGTCTTTTCCAAGCCTTCTTCCAGAGGAACTTTGGGCTCCCAGTCCAGTTCCCTTCGGGCAAGGCCAATGTCGGGCTGCCGTCTTTTGGGGTCGTCCTCCGGCGCGGGAAAAAATTCGAGGACGGATTTAGACCCTGCCAATTTTAGTATCAATTGCGCCAGTTCCAGGATGCTGTGCTCTGTCGGGTTCCCCAAATTAACAGGGCCCACGAAATCATCAGGCCCTTCCATCATCCTGATGAGCCCTTCGACCATGTCATCCACATAACAGAAAGATCTTGTCTGGGTCCCATCCCCGAAAATGCTGATGGGCTCCCCCCGCAGAGCCTGGATGATAAACGTACTCACCACCCGGCCATCATTGGGGTGCATTCGTGGACCGAAGGTATTGAAAATACGAACCACCCGGATATTCACCTTGTTTTGCCTGTAGTAGTCGAAAAAAAGAGTCTCGGCACATCGCTTCCCTTCATCATAGCAAGCCCTTGGCCCGATCGTATTCACATTCCCCCAGTAGGTTTCTTCCTGAGGGTGAACCGTCGGGTCCCCATAGATTTCGCTCGTGGAGGCCTGCAAAATCTTGGCCTTGACCCTTTTGGCAAGCCCCAGCATGTTGATGGCTCCCATGACACTCGTCTTTGTCGTCTTCACCGGGTTGTACTGATAATGGATAGGGGATGCCGGGCATGCCAGATTGTATATTTGATCCACCTCCAGGAATATCGGGTTTACGAGATCATGCCGGATGAGCTCGAAATGCCTTTTGTCCAGCATATGAAAGATATTTCGTTTTCCCCCTGTGAAATAGTTGTCGAGGCAGATCACCGTGTGGCCCTCTTCCAGCAGCCTTTCACAAAGATGGGAGCCCAAAAATCCTGCCCCCCCGGTGACAAGGACCCTCACCCTGTCAAAAGCATAGTGCGTCATCATGAAACCTTCCTTTATCTGCCGCTATCCAGCATAAGAAGGAACGATGGAATAGTGGAATGATGGGTCCTTAAGGCATCGTATCTCTTCGACCCAGTATTCCAACATTCCATTATTCCAGTATTCCTTTGATCCAGTACTCCAGCTTTTTTTACCGAACCGACCACGTCAGAAATACGTACAAAACAGGAACGGAGAACAAGAGACCGTCTATCCTGTCCAGAAGGCCGCCGTGACCGGGAAGGATCTTTCCTGAATCCTTGACGCCATGAAGCCTCTTCACCATGGATTCAGCAAGGTCTCCCACTTGTCCAAAAACGGAAAGAACCGATGCGAGCACTATTATAAACCAATTGAAATCATAGATGGTAAAAAAACGGGAAAACACATAAGCGGCCAGGATACTACTCAGAATGCCGCCTATGGCCCCTTCCCACGTCTTTCCGGGACTAATGGACGGGTACAGTTTGTGTCGGCCCAATGAACGTCCCACGTAAAAGGCCCCCGTGTCATTGAAAAACGTAACTGCCAACAGGAAGAATATCCACAGCGGCCCTCTGGGATGTTTATCAATCATCAACAGAAGTGAAAGGGGCAGGCAGATGTAAAGAAGCCCTAGCGCCGTGCTAGCTACATCCTCGATAGCCTGAGTTCTACGGGAGGCATAGCCGAAGAGGTACAGAGCGAAAAGGGCCATGACTGCGAGACAGAGGACCGCCAGAATTAAGAAAAAGGGCCCGTAAGCGAGAAAAGCAAAGAAGAACAAGATAAACAGGAAACTGAGTGCCTTGGCCGGCGCCGGCAGCTTGGGTGCTGCCATTCCGAGAAACTCGCCCAATGCCATCACGGCGGCCGAAAAGACCATGGCATAGAAAAGCCATCTTGGCGCAAAGCCAATGACAAAAATCAAAATGGGTACGGCAATGATACCCGTTAGCCATCTTTTGAAATGCATGGCTCCTAAAAACCCGAGTAAGATTTCTCCCCCCGCTTTCGCGAGGGTCGAAATGACAGTATCGCCCCATGGTCTGATAAACACTCCACTCGCTGTCTTCATAGCTGAAGATCTTAACATTTACCCGCCTAAGGCGAGTTAATGTCAAGTTTTTGGCGGAGCTGGGATGGCTGTTCCCCGAAAGGCGATATCTCAAAAGAATTCCACCAAACATTCCAGCGAACTGATCTTTGAGGGTTTGCGCCACAAAAGCCCTTGCAGAATTCCTCGTGCCGACGAAGTCAAAGCTCTGTCAAACCCTCAAAGATCAGTCCGCCTCCACAAAACCCTATAGATATCGCCTGGAGGGGAATGGCCAGCCCCGGCGAAAGCCTCGCCGGTTTGCGGCGAAGCTTCGCTGGAATGTTACCACCGATCTTATTCCTGGCCGGACACTTGATCCCCTGTGGCCCCGAATCTCCGCTCCCTTTTCTGGTAATCCTCCAGCGCTTTGATAAAGGCCTCTTTTCGGAAATCGGGCCAATGGGTCGGTGTATTGTATATCTCCGTATATGCAAGCTGCCACAACAGGAAATTGCTGATCCTGAATTCGCCGCTTGTGCGGATGAGGAGATCAGGATCCGGCATCCCTGATGTGTATAGGGTCTTGGAGAGCAGTTCCTCGGTGATTTCCTGAGATGTGAGTTCTCCGGCCTCGATTTTCCTGCCCAGCGCTTGCACCGTGTCACATATCTCCTGCCTTCCGCCATAGCTCAGTGCGAGGGTGAGCACCATGTCCTCGTTCATGGCTGTCTTCTCGGCGGTTTTCTGGAGCGCTTTCTGCACGTCTCTGGGCAATTTGTGAATCCTTCCTATGGCCTGAAACCGTATCCCGTTTTCAACCATTTCCTGGAGTTCAGATTTGAGGAAGCGCTTGAGAAGAGTCATGAGTGCTTGGATTTCGTATTTCGGCCTTTTCCAATTTTCCTCGGAGAAGGCGTAAAGGGTGAGGAAAGCAATCCCCAACTCCCGGTTTGTCCTGACAATTTCCCTCACCGATTCCGCACCCGCTTCATGGCCGCGGATTCGGTTCAAGGAACGGGCCTTGGCCCATCGGCCATTGCCATCCATAATGATGGCCACATGTTTGGGCAATTTCCGGGGATCAAGTTTTACCATGATGAGAAACTTGGGGCTCTTTTTCTCTGAAAGACGCTGTCTGGAGGGGACTGATCAGAATTCCATGATCTCTTTTTCTTTTTCGGCGGTGATTTCATCGATTTTCTTGATGTACTCATCCGTTACCTTCTGAACCTCTTCCTGGGATCGGAAAAAATCATCTTCTGAAATCTCCTTTTCGTTTTTCAGCTCCTTGAGCAGTTCATTCGAATCCCGACGGTGGTTGCGTATGGAGATCTTGCCTTCTTCGGCCATCTTCTTCGCCACCTTCACCAACTCTCTTCTCCGTTCTTCTGTAAGGGGCGGGATGGGAATCCGAATCATTTTACCGTCATTCATCGGAGTCAAACCCAGTTCGGATTTCAAGATAGCCTTCTCGATCTCTCCGATGATGGACTGATCCCAAGGCTTGATCGTGATTAAACGGCTTTCCGGAACAGACAGGGACGCCATTTGCTCTAAGGGCATCTGCGTCTCATAACAATCCACTTTGATGCCGTCCAAAAGGGCTGTCGAAGCGCGTCCGGTCCTTATTCTGGTGAATTCCCTCCTCAGCGCATCGATGCTCTTGGCCATCTTCTGCCGGCATTCTGAAAGGATTTCATCGATCATCACCTTCCCCCCGAGATGAGTGTCCCCACTTTCTTTCCTAGAACAACTTTTCTGATGTTACCCCTTTTCCGGAGATTGAAAACGATAATGGGGACATTGTGTCCCATGGCCAGCGCGACGGCCGTCATATCCATCACCTGGAGATTTTGCTCCAGAACCTCCTGGTAGGTCAGTTTGAAGAAAGGTTTGGAGGTCGGGTCTTTTTGGGGATCCGAAGCATAAACGCCGTCCACTTTGGTCGCTTTCAGCAGGACTTCGGCATCGACCTCCATGGCCCGCAACGCAGCGGCCGTATCCGTGCTGAAGTAGGGATTGCCCGTCCCGGCTGCGAGGAGCACGATACGGCCTCTGTTGAGATGGGTTATGGCCCTCCCCCGAATGTAGGGTTCTGCAATCTTGTTCATATCGATGGCGGTCATGACCCGCGTTTCAGAACCCCGTTGGTTGAGTGCTTCTCCCAAAGCGAGCGCATTGATCACCGTGGCCAACATACCCATCTGGTCCGCCGGTACGCGGGTCAACTGGTAGGCCGAGGCATTCAGCCCCCTGAAAATATTCCCGCCACCGATCACCACGGCCACAGCCACCCCGAGTTCATGGACGCCGTGAATCTCGCCAGCCACCGTTTTGAGCACCTTGGGATCGATACCAAAGGATGCTTCTCCCATCAAGGCTTCACCGCTGAGTTTGAGCAGTATCCGCCTGAAACGGGGCTGATCATCGGTCATCCGACTCTCCTAACTGAAACCGCGCGAATCGCCTGATCACAACGTTCTCGCCGGTTTTTGCCATGACCTCATTCAGCAGATCCTGGACCGTTATATCCGGATTCTTGACGTAGGGTTGCTCCAAAAGGCAAGCCTCCGAATAAAACTTCTTCATCTTTCCGTCCACGATTTTCTCAATGACCTTCTCAGGCTTCCCCGATTCCTTGGCCTGGACCGCATAGATCTCCCTTTCCTTCTCGAGAAGACCCTCGGGCACGTTGTCCCGATCTATGGACACAGGATTGGTCGCTGCGATTTGCATCGCCACATTCTTCACAAATTCTGCGAAATCTTCTGTCTTGGCGGAGAAGTCGGTCTCGCAGTTCACCTCCACGAGCACCCCAATTTTACCGGCGCCGTGGATGTAAGACTGAACCTGCCCGTCAGAGGTCATCCGGCCTCCCCTTTTCTTTGCTGTGGCGATACCTTTCTTTCTCAGATAGTCCACGGCTTTTGGAATATCCCCTCCACATTCTTGGAGGGCCTTTTTGCAGTCCATAATTCCGACGCCGGTCTTATCTCTCAATTCCTTTACAAGCGATGCATTAACGTCCAATTTATATCTCCTCCCCCGTATCTTCTCCTTGGGCGTCTTCCTCCTTCCTCGAAACAAAAACGACTTGCGGTCCCTTTTGTTCCTCTTCCTCCGAAACGCCCTCTTCTTCAGGTTTGGCTTCCTGTGCTTCGGCCATTTCCGCTTCTGCTCTTAACCTTTCCTCAGCCAAGTTGTGTCCCTCAATGCAGGCATCGGCGATCTTGGAGGTAATCAATCGGATAGCCCTGATGGCATCATCGTTCCCTGGAATGATGTAATCTATATCATCCGGGTCGCAATTGGTATCGGCAATGGCCACCAGGGGGATGCCCAGCTTTCTCGTTTCCCTTACAGCGATATGCTCTTTCTTTGGATCAACGATAAAGACGGCGCCGGGCAGCTCATCCATATCCTTAATGCCGCCGAGATTCCTCTCTAACTTGACCAGTTCCTTTTCCATCTTCAGCGCTTCTTTCTTGGTATATCGGCTTATGGAGCCGTCTTTCACCATACCGTCCAGTTCTTTGAGTCGTTTTACGCCTTTTCGAATGGTCTCGAAATTGGTTAATGTGCCCCCGAGCCATCGATTGACCACACAGAACATGCCGCACCGTTCACTCTCTTCGACGATCGAATCATGGGCCTGTTTCTTGGTCCCCACGAAAAGCACAGGATAGCCATCAGCTACGGTGCGGACGATGAAGTCATAGGATGTGGCGAAGAGGCTTACGGTTTTCTGCAGATCTATGATGTGAATCCCGTTGCGAGATCCAAAAATGTAGGGTTTCATTTTGGGGTTCCACCGCCTTGTTTGGTGTCCGAAATGGACCCCCGCTTCCAAAAGCTCTTTCATGTTGATGGATACGGCCATGCATTCCTCCTGGTTCTGGCGAGATCTCGAATGATCTCTATCCCGCGGTTTTTTCCCTCCCTTCAGATCGCCGCCTCCCCACGACGGGGCACCGGGGTTTATCCGAAGGTGTGAATTTCGGTTTTTCGCCGGACTCTACTTATCTTACCGAAATCTTTCTATGATTTCGGTCCGTGGCAAAATTACGAAACTATAATTATTAACACCTGAAATTCTTTTTTTCAAGCAAAAACTTTTCCAAAAAGCCATTGAATTCTTTATCTCATTTCCTTATGCTAAAAGTATAATAAAGTTCAAGAGCGTTGGCATGGACCCTCCTTTGTTTACAACGACCCTGTTTCCGGCCATGACCATTTTTCTCAAGGGGATATCTATAGGACTGGGAGCCGCTGGCTAAGAATTCAAGGTCTAATAAATTCAGGGGAGATTCCTAGAAGTTCAGGGGCGCAGACCCCGAATTCTTAGCCACACCAAAACTCAGTGGTATTCTTTTTTGAGATATCCCCTTTCGAAAAAGGTCATGGCCTCCACTACCGATGCAGCATTGATTCGCCGTCCCAAGACTTTTGAACGTTGCCAAAAGTATTGAAAAATAGCCTGCGGCGTTTGGGCCACGGAGATATGGACAAGCAGACCAAAGAAGAGCTCAAGAAAATAGCGCGAAACACGGAGACCAGGGTCACCGAGTCGATTTTGCGATGGAAATACAAGAAGCAGGGCAAGCCGGTCCCCCAAAACCCGGAACTCCAGCGCCAGTCCCGTGTGATTGCCGATCAGGCCAACCAAATCATCTCCCGGCGGGGAAAGAGCGTGTGGAAAGAGATCAAAAAAGCGGTTTTGAAGAAAAAGACAGGAGGGGAATAGCCGTTTTGAGCAAAGGGGACCGTCTCAGAGAATTACGAGCCCGGCTTGACGAAGAGGAGAAGGAAAGGCTTTCTCCGTATGCTTGTTTGAGCCAGGAGGCCGTCAGGCAAAAAGAAGAGGAAAAAGTCCTGATTGGCCACAGGCAGAATTTTTCTCTTGATGGGGATCGCATTCTTCACTCCTTGGCCTATTCCCGTTACATCGACAAAACCCAGGTCTTCTATCTCATCAAGAACGATCATATCACCCATCGGGTGCTCCATGTTCAACTCGTCTCCAAAATCGCCAGAACTGTGGGACGTCTTATCAAGCTCAATCAGGATCTTATCGAAGCCATAGCCCTCGGCCATGATATCGGCCATGCCCCTTTCGGCCACGATGGCGAGAAATTCCTTTCAGAGCTTTCGCGGAAGTACGGTCTGGGTCAATTTTTCCACAATCTACAGAGCGTGCGCTTCTTGGAGAAAATTGAAAGAAAAGGGAAAGGCTGGAATTTGACCTTGCAGGTGCTGGACGGGATATTGTGCCACGATGGCGAGCTTTACAGTCAAGCCCTCTATCCCAGAAAGGACAAAGACTTCTCCCGCCTGGCATCTGAAATGAAAGACAAAAAGGAGAACCCCTCCGTGGACCTGTCGCCCATGACCTTGGAGGGCTGTGTGGTCAGGATGGCGGATGCCGTGAGCTATGTGGGGCGGGACATTGAAGATGCCATTAGATTGAAACTGATCTCCCGAGGCGACATACCCGAGGAGTGCCGGAGAGTCCTGGGAGACACGAACGGAACCATCGTTTACACCTTGGTGGAAGACCTTGTCCTCAACAGCCTTGATAAACCTTATGTCTCCTTTAGCAAGGAGGTTGGCGAGACCCTCAAAAAACTGAAAACCTTCAACCACAACCACATTTATGTCAGCGACAGGGTCAAGACCCAGACCCATAAGATCAAGCTCATGTTCGAACTTCTTTTTGAGAAGTATTATGATGACTTGCAATCCGGCAATGAAAAATCGGACGTCTACACCGAGTTTTTGGACGGCATGTCTTGGGAGTACAAAAACGAGACCCCGCCTGCGGAGATTGTCCGCGACTTTATCGCTGGAATGACCGACGACTATTTCTTGGGCCAGTGCCGAAAGCATCTCATTCCTCAACCTATGCCTGCCATCTTCTAGCGAAGCTTTGCCTCAAACCGATCCATCCCCCTTAGCAGGCTACTGCGGAGGATGGACGAGGCTTTCGCTAGGGATGGCCATTCTCCTCAAGGCGATATCTATAGCGTTCTGGAGAGGCGGACTGATCTTTGAGGGTTTGAGAGATGTTTGACTTCGTCGGAACGACGAATTCTGCTAGGGCTTTTGTGGCGCAACCCTCAAAGATCAGCCCGCTGGAATGTCCGGTGAAATTCTTTTGAGATATC
>SMTZ1_10023345_pt1 | contig 11760 bp, 8 predicted proteins | sample DeeMarSWOR136_30_FD_25667 | JGI IMG/M metagenome (IMG submission 25667) | reverse complement strand
ATTGTCAACGCTGGTTTAGATTCTTCTACCATCCGCGCCTGCTCCTGACAGCCAAGCTGCAAGAGCAAAACACAGACGGTGATAAGGACAGTTAAAATCAAGCAATTGCGTTTCATATTCTCATCTCCAAATAAAGTTATGATACAACTTTCAGTTAGCTGACAGGTATCCTAAGTTTAACAAAAAGGAAGTATTTAAACAAGCATTTTTAAATTTGTACTGTAATGAGCCGTAATAATCGAAATTCTTTGTTCGGTCTAAACTTACAACAATTTTATGGCCAAAAGCAACGATGTCTCCGCGCTGAGAAAATCAACCATACCTTTTGAGATTTTAACTGTTCAGATAGGACTTTACAGCCGATATTTTAACTATTACTATATAGTGCAGCAAAGTTGATTTGTATGGAGTAGACTATGGACAGACAGAGTCCAGGGGCTGTCGTTTCGCAAAAAGCCGCGAAATGTGATACCCCCGAAGTGTCGGTAGCTGTGCCTGTGCTGAATGAGCAGGGTAATATCAAGCCGCTTTACGAGCAAATCACACAAGCGTTAACCGACAGATATAACTACGAAATAATATTCGTCGACGACGGCAGCAGTGACAACAGTTTCACTGTATTAACTCAGTTACAAAGGGTCGACACCAAAGTGCGGGTCATTCGCTTTCGCAAAAACTTTGGTCAAACGGCAGCCCTTAGCGCCGGCTTCACTTACGCACGAGGCAAAATTATCGTCGCAATTGACGCTGATTTACAAAACGACCCCGCAGACATACCTGAAATGATTGCCAAACTCGGTGAGGGATTTGATGTGGTAAGCGGCTGGAGAAAAAAAAGGCACGATAATGCCATCACCAGACTATTGCCTTCGGTAATTGCCAATTGGCTAATCGCCAAAATTACAGGCGTTAAGCTCCACGACTTCGGGTGCACGCTTAAAGCATACCGCAGGGAAGTCCTGGCCCAGACAAAATTGTACGGTGAGATGCACCGTTTTATTCCGGCTTTGGCAAGCTGGGGCGGAGCCCGAATCTGCGAAATGGTAGTCAATCACAGACCGAGAACCGCCGGTGCCGCCAAATACGGTCTGGGACGCACATTAAAAGTGATATTAGACCTTATTACCATCAAGTTCCTCGGGTCATTTTCTACCAAGCCAATCTATATCTTTGGCGGCCTGGGACTGGCAAGTGCGCTGGCCGCTACAGCCTCCGGGCTGGCGGTGCTTTATCAAAAATTCATTTCTCCTACACATCTTTCTATGAACAGAAACCCGTTATTGGTTCTGACGGCGATGTTGATTACAGCCACCATTCAGTTCATTCTGATGGGCCTACTTGCCGAGCTGCTTGTCCGCACATATCACGAGTCACAAAATCGCCCGACTTACGTCATCAGAGAAATCCTCGAATCGCCCGGTAATACCGGAGATGAAAAATGAGCAAAATCGTCCGAAGAAACAGGCACTTAAGGAAAATAACAAAACCACACAAACAGAAAATTACACCTGCTATTAAGCAAAAAAGTAAAAAAAAATTTGTGGTTTTTGCCATAGTAGTGATTCTGGCGGCAGTGCCCTTTTCCCTGGGCAAATATTTTGAGCTCAACTCACCCGGCCCTTTCGACAGCGGTGCATATGTCTATTCAGCCAAACACATACTCGACGGTGCCAAAATCGGTGTGGATGAGAAGCCAAGCGCTCAACTGGGGACGCTGCTGGTAAATATTCTGGGCGTCTGGCTGTCAGGATTTAATGATATCGGCCCTAAGCTTATTCAGGGAATTCTTCAGGCCGGCGCTCTGGTGCTAATGTTTATTGCCGTCGCTAAACTGTTTGGCGTGTTATCTGCAGTTGTGGCGGTTATTGTCGCTTCAGTTTACCTCTCAGCCCCCCTTATCGCTAAATTCGGCAATGTTAAAGAACAATATATGATTGCTTTTATGGTCATTGGGGTGAGCTGCTTTGTTCTGTATCAGCTTGGCGGACGGTGGTGGTATGCGATGTTAGCGGGGGCATTTGTTAGCTGGGCGCCGCTGTTTAAGCAAACGGGAACCTCAGCCATTGGCGCTATCGGCTTGTTTGTGATTGTTCAACCCATATTCAAACACAGAACATTGAAGCAAACAGGGGTTGATATCCTGCTCTTGCTGGCCGGCGCAGCGGCAGCACTTGCTCCATTGTATGTGTGGATAATAGCTGGGAATGTACAGATAGGTTTGCCCTATTTGTTCGTGTGGGAGGTAGTGTTGAAAATGCTGCCGACAGGCGGAGGCGGGGAGCAGGTAAAAGCGATATCGGATTACGTTGCCAGCAGTCAAAAACTCATACCATTTTCACGTCAATGGCCAAGAGTACTACGATACTACGGCCTACTAATACTGCCCATAGCTCTGGCGACAGGCTCAATTGTCGCCAGAATTGTCAAAATGATTTCCGGTCGGCTGAGAAAAAAAGCAAAAGACGATAAAAAAACCACCTATGACCGATTTGTTCTGCTGTTCGCTGTCTGGTGGCTTCTGGATATGGCTTTTGTCTGGATTAGCCCGCGTTCTTATGAGCAGTATTATCTACCACTCAACGCGTCAGCCGCGATGTTGGGAGGATATTTGATAGTGCTTTACTGGGACAAAGTAAGGGGCGCCGTGTACAAAACCAAGTGGATAATAACAGGGCTTGTCGGGCTTTTGTTAATGGTAATTATGTCGTGGCATATATTCTTCGGCATAGAAAAAAGCCCGCATTCAGGCACTTATTATGGCCAGAAGCGCAGAGGTTATGCACAGAAGCTGAGTGAAATCTCGCGCCGCCGCCGAGGTAATCTTAAAGGGCCCTGGGAACGGGCAGGCGAATATATCCGCATACACTCCGAACCAACAGACAAGATTTACGTTTGGGGCTGGTACCCCGGCATATATGTTAAGGCCCAGCGATTCAGCTCCGCTGCAGAAGCTTTTAGCATGCCTCGGCCGGCACCGGAGAAACTGGCAGAGATGATTGCCGGGCTGCTGGCCGAATTTGAGCGGGGGCGACCTAAATTTATTGTTGATTCGCGCAAGCGCCATATACCAATGGACAGGCCGCCGCTCGAACTATGGCCGATGGTGCCGAAAGGGTTTATGGGGGCGAAAGAGGCCGGGTTCCTGCCCCTGAATAAGGATGTAATCGCAGCCTATGATAAGCGGTGGACTGAAATGCTACGCAAGAGTTTTGACGAGGACGAAGCCCAGAGATACAAAGCGATGGCGCCCTTCAGAAAGTTCGTTATGGATAACTACAAAATCGCTCAGCAATTCGGCCAGCACGTCTTGTTTGAGTTGAAAAAGGAGAATAACGTAAAGTGAGTAGCAAACCAAATAGTACACGCACAGGATTGTTCCCGGTTTGGGCTTATCTGCTTATAATACTTCTGCTCGCACTTTTCTTACGGCTCGCCGGCACCTGGCGTACCGAATTTATAGATTATCATCCGGATGAATGGGTGATAGCCAGGCCGGCAATGTCCCTGGCTAACAATGGGCGGGTCTGGCTCAAGGAACACTATAAATGGCCCGCCTGCAGCGTCATTTATCCTCTTGGATACAGTCTTTATGCTCTCAAAGGACTGTTCGGCCCATATAGTTATGACGGCATACTCATAATCCAAAGAGTAATCAGTGCCATAGCATCAACCGCAGCGGTATTTATAGCTTTTTTACTGACAAAAAAAATGTTTTCCACAAAAACAGCACTATTTGCAGTTACCTTACTCGCGGTGGCAGCACTGCCAGTAACACAAGGTCATTATGGAACCGTTACCAGTATAGTTTCTTTGGTCATTGTCTCTGTTATGTTATTAAGCTACGACCTGTTCGATATAGGCCAAAGTCAGAACACCAAGCTTAAAACCGGAAAATGCTGCTTATTAGGTCTAATCTGCGGTTGGGGAATTGCAGCTAAGTGGACTATCCTGCTGGCGGCTATCCCCATTTCAGGAGCTCTGGTATTAAGTATTTGGTTCCAAAAAAGAATTGGCAAATGGACTGAGTTCACAAAGATTAATGCCAAGCGAATTGGTATCATTAGCGGTATAGCCGTCATTAGTTTTCTTGCAGGGATTCCAGATTTTCAATTTCTCCCCGAAAAGGTCATTTCCGGCTTCACTTATGAGATGAAACACAACAAAATAGGCCACTATGGGGGTTTCACATCCGAAGATAGAGCATTGTCCCGCAAAATGTTGTTCACAGGCAAACTGTTGTCAGAGGGCGGAAGCATATATATGCTAATCGCGGGAATTATTGCAGCGGTCTTTTGCTTGTGCAGACCAAGCAGGCCAAGAATATTTTTGTTATGGACTATATTGCCCTGGCTGACGATACTGATTAGAAATGTCGTAACAGCGGGGAGACATCACCTGGTTCCTTTTATTGTAATGCTGCTACTAATTGCAGCAGCGCTGGAGGCCGGTACCGGAAATCGTCGTCGCTGGCTTAGAGCAGCTTGCTGGATAACGTTTGCCTTTCTTACCGTCAGCGGAACTTTATACACCTGCATCTGCATTAGTCCATTCTGGAAGCCCAATGCAAGAGTTCAGTGCACGAAATGGATTAAGGCTAATATTCCAACCGGCAGTGGTATTGCTGGAGCACAGGGTTATACGGTGCCCTCGGCCCTGCGCAGCATATACCCTCACAAGGCTGAGCCCGGCAAAGACCAGTATATTATCGCCTTGAAAGGAATGATGGACTTATTTAAAAAGCATCCGCCCCACCGAAAAATTATACCAAGCGAATGGTTCCCTTCAGAACCACCTACAATGATTGTGCTGTTGCTCTATGCGGAAATGAACGCCGGCGGCGGGCCGAATCTGTCTCTGGTGAAAGAGTTCTACACTAAACCCAGCTTCCTAGGACTGGATTTGAGCTTATTCGGTCAGCCTATCAACCGCGAGACGAGCCTTGCCAATCGCACTGTTACCTTATTCCGTTTTAAAGGCCTAAGTAAGTGAATTCGACCAGTGATAAATAGTTACAAGATACTTATGCTCAACTACGAATTTCCGCCGATTGGCGGCGGGGCAGGCAAGGCGCATCTGTCTCTGCTGAGGCAATACGCCCAAACAAGCGAGTTGAAAGTAGACGTATTAACTTCAGCGCAGAAGCCGGGCTTTTTTAAGGAAAAATTATCTGAAAATATCACTATCTACAAGGTCGGTGTGCATAAAAAGAATCTGCATTACTGGCGTAAAATCGAGGTAATTGAATGGCTAATTAAGGCGCAGCTTCAATATCGCAAAATGCTACAAAAAAACAGTTATGATTTAGTGCACGCATTTTTCGGCTTCCCCACGGGCTGGCTGTGTTATCGAACCGCAGACAAGTTGCCCTACATAATTTCGCTGCGAGGTTCTGACGTTCCGGGATACAATGTTCGTTTAGGTTTGGATTATAAGCTGATGGCAGGTCTTTTTCGGAGGATTTGGTCTGCCGCGGCGGCGGTAGTGGCCAACAGTAAGGGTTTGCGAAAGCTTGCACTGGAGTTTATGCCAGGTCTGGATATTAAAGTAATACCCAACGGCATTGACACAGAGAAATTTCATCCATCAGGAAAACAAGGCTTTGCAAAACCGATAAAGGCACTTGCAGTTTGCAGACTTATCAGCAGAAAGAGAATAGATTTGCTTATCAGAGCAATCGGCAGAACAAAAGAACTTGGCCTCAATATCCAGCTAAATATTGTGGGTGAGGGTAACCTTATGGGCCAGCTCCAAAAGTTAACGAATGAATTAAATCTCGCTGACAGGATTAGCTTTATGGGAAGAGTTCCTGCTGAGCAGATGCTGGATGTTTACCACGATAATGACATATTTGTTATGAGCAGCGCTCACGAGGGAATGAGTAATGCTCGAAGGCGTTGAAGAGCTTATAGTAGATAATGGAATCGTTGTAGAACAGCCCAATAGCGAGGACATCGCCGCCGCAATCAGCTCGCTTATCCAGGACCGGCAGAGCTACAGTTCTATGTCCGCTACGTCAATAAAACAGGCAACTTTGTTTACCTGGTCTTCTGTGGCCGGCCAATATATTAAATGTTACCAGAAAATCCTGAGAAACAAAAAAACGTGACTGTCAATGGAGAATGTATGTGCGGCATAGCGGGTTTCAATTGGCAGGACAAGTCCATTATCGAACTGATGGCCGGGGCTATCAGGCACAGAGGCCCCGACGACGAGGGATTCTATGTGGACAGCAACATCTCTTTGGGCCATAGGCGACTGTCCGTTATCGACACTTCTGAAAGAGGTCACCAGCCTATGAAGTTCGAGCACCTGGTCATCGTCTATAATGGGGAAATATACAACTTCAAGCAGCTAAGAGAACAACTCAGGTCCGAAGGCTATAACTTTATTTCCGATACTGACACCGAAGTCGTCCTCTACAGCTATCACCAATGGGGGCCATCCTGTGTGGATAGATTCAACGGAATGTGGGCTTTCTGCATTTATGACAAGGGGGAAAATATCTTCTTCCTGTCAAGAGACCGATTCGGAATAAAGCCGCTCTATTACTATTTCGACGGCAACCAATTTATTTTCGCATCCGAGCTAAAAGCAATCAAAAAACACAAGCTGGACTTCAGTATCAGCACTAAGGCATTAAATTTCTTTTTTTACCAAAAATACATTGGCAACGATTTAGCCATATTCGAGAACTGTTACAAACTAAGGCCTTCTGAAAACCTGGTGTTCGACCTGAACAAAAAAAGACTCACCCGAACAAAATACTACAACCTTGAACATGAAATATCCAAATATCAGGAGACCCCGCTAAAAGAAAGACTTGAGTCGATTGAAGAGATAATCATCGACGCGGTTGAAAAAAGGCTTGTTGCTGATGTGCCGGTGGGAAGCTTCCTCTCCGGCGGAGTCGACTCATCCCTGATTTCCGCCATCATCAGTAAGAACCATAAAGACTTTGACACTTTCTCAATTGGCTTCAGGGATAAATCCTACGATGAACTACAGTATTCAAAACTGGCCTCAGAATATATCCAAACCGACCATCATTATGATTATATGGAGATTGATGAGAATATTATTAAATTCATAGTGGAGAACATGGATGAACCCTTCGGCGATGCCTCCTTGTTGCCGACTTATCTGCTGTCGAAAATAACGCGGCGCAAGGTTACGGTTTCGTTATCCGGCGATGCGGGCGACGAGGTCTTCGGCGGCTATGAGACCTATAAAGCATACAAGCTCGCCCAATATGTGCCAAAAGCCGTGATGAGATTATCAAAGTACCTGATTGACCTGCTGCCCCCATCTGATAAAAAAACGGCTTTGGCCTTTAAGATGAAAAGATTCGTAAGCGACCTTGACAACAATATAAATAGAAGGCACTTAAACTGGATGGCCACCTTCGGCGACCCGGAGAGACAACAATTGCTGAACAATGACTTCGTAAGCGCCGAATCCTTTATCAACTGTAGCTGTGAAAAAAGCCTTCTTTCGATACAGCTAAACGACACTCACAACTATCTTGCAGAAGATATTCTAAAAAAGGTCGACCTTGCCTCGATGCTCAACAGCCTCGAAACAAGAGTACCCTTCCTCGACCATCGACTGGTTCCTCTGGTTTTATCTCTGCCGGAAGAACACAAAATCAGGAACCTTACAACAAAATGGCTCTTGAAAAAGATTGCTTCCGGCTATCTGCCTAAAAGGATAGTCCGCAGGGGCAAAAAGGGATTTACAGTCCCGATTTCCAAGTGGATTAGGAAAAGTAACTTGATACAGGAATTTATAACTAATCGCGGGTACTATGAACATAACCTCTTAAGCTATGATTATGTTCAGTACCTGTTTAATACTCATATTGGCAAGAAAGAAGATAATTGCAGACAATTGTGGTTGATTTTTGTCTTTAACTATTGGTGGAATGCTAATGTCCGGGGCTGACGAGACCTTTAAAAACCTGAAGGCATTACCGACCAAAAAGTAAAAGGAGCGGATATGGTAAAGGCCAAAAAGATACTGGTTACAGGAGCTGGGGGTTTTATTGGCTCGCATCTTGTTGAAGCTTTGCTCGAAAAGGGGGCTAGTGTTCGAGCTTTTGTCAAATATAACAGTCGCAGTGACTGGGGTATGCTTGCAGAGCTGCCAGCTGAATCCCAAAAGAGTATCGAAGTAATTCTCGGCGACATCCGCGACCCATTCTTTGTTAGAAAAGCCGTACAGAGTTGTGATTGCGTCTTTCATCTCGCTGCGCTAATCGGAATCCCTTATAGCTACGTGGCGCCAGAAGATTACGTAGCGGTGAATGTGCTCGGGACAGTAAATGTCCTGCAAGCGTGCCAGGACGAAAGAACACCGCGTATGGTGCATACCTCCACGAGTGAGACGTACGGAACAGCTCTTTACGTACCGATAGATGAGAAACATCCTTTGCAGGGACAATCACCTTACTCAGCAAGTAAGATAGGGGCTGATAAAATGGTGGAATCATACTACAAGAGCTTTGAACTGCCTGTAGTGACAGTACGCCCATTTAACACTTTTGGCCCACGGCAATCATCAAGGGCTTTTATACCTACAGTAATAAGTCAAGCGTTAACGCGAAAAAAGATTGCTGTGGGCTCACTGGAACCCGTTCGCGATATGACTTTTGTAAAGGATACGGTGGAAGGTCTTATTACGGTCGGCTCATGTAATGAGGTCGTGGGACAAGTCGTAAATCTCGGTATGGGGAACGGGCAAACTACCGGCGAAATGGTCAAAACAATGTTGCGCATATTAGGCAAGGAAAACATGCCGATTGAACGGGAGACGACAAGGATTCGTCCGGCAAAGAGTGAAGTGATGCGCTTGATTAGCGACAATACCAAGGCCCGCGAAATCTGCGGCTGGAACCCAAGATATAATTTTGAAGATGGTCTTACTGAGACAGTCGAATGGATTAAAAAAAATCTGCACAGGTACCGTGCGGACAGTTATACTGTCTGAAACGGCCAAATTATGATAAGGATATGAAATGAAAGATGTTAGAGTAATAATCCTGGCGGGTGGTAAAGGCACACGATTGAAGCCTTATACAAAAGTGCTTCCAAAACCGCTTATGCCGATAGGCGAGATGCCAATCTTGGAAGTGGTTCTCCGCCAACTTAAATCATTCGATTTCGAAAAGATTACACTGTCTGTGAATCATTTGGCCGATTTAATACGTGCCTTCTTTGGTGATGGTTCCCAGTTAGGGGTCAATATCAGTTATTGCCTGGAGGACAAACCGCTGGGCACCGCAGGTTCAATATCCATCGTGAACAATCTGACAGATACTTTCCTGGTTATGAATGGGGATTTGCTCACTACCATTGATTATGCCGCAATGGTGCAGAACCACCTCGATTCTGGAGCCATCGCCACGATTGGTGTTTTCCCACGAGTAGTGAAAATTGATTTTGGAGTGCTCGAAATCAGCCCCAAAAAGGAACTGCTGGATTACAAAGAGAAACCCACCTTTGAATACCTCGTGAGTATGGGAGTCAATGTTTTCAATAAGTCCGTTCTTGAATTTATTCCACAAGGCCGGTACCTTGACATGCCCACGCTGATGATGAATCTCAAAAATGCCGGCAAGACTATTCTAACATACAGCAGCGACTGTGAGTGGCTTGATATCGGCCGGGCTGACGATTATGAAACGGCCATAAAAGCTTTCGAACAAGCGCGACACAAGTATTTACGAACGTGAGCTTATGAAAAAGCAAGTTCTGATTACAGGAACATGCGGCTTTGCCGGCCGACATATGTGTGACTATCTGGCCGCTCTGCCTGAACGACCGAAGATTATCGGCATTGACGTTTTGGACACGCCGCCAAGTACTTGTGATTGCTTCTACGAAGCTGACTTATCAGATGATAAGAGTGTAGAAGAAATCATCAAACAGACTAACCCTGATTTTATTATCCATTTTGCGGGAACATTCGGAAAATATGACAACCTGGAAATATATAAGGCTAATGTCCTTTCGATAATCGCCTTGCTCGAAGCTGTGCGTCAATATGTGCCTGAGGTTGTGATGATTACCGCCGGCTCTGCTGCGGAATACGGCCGTATCAAGCCTGAGCAGTTACCTGTCGATGAACAAACGCCTTGCGAGCCCGTCCTACCCTATGGCCTGAGCAAACATCTCGCCACCCAAATTGCCTTGTATTATCACCGCGTTCATAATATCCGTACTATGGTCATAAGACCTTTTCAGTTAATTGGTAAGGGTGTTAACACCCAACTGGCCCCAGGGGCCTTCGCAGAGCAATTGAAGCAAGCCATCAGCAAAGGTTCCAAAGTCATTAAAGTAGGAAATCTTGAAAGTTATCGTGACTTTCTTGATATCCACGATGCCATTGAAGCCATTTGGGCGCTATGTCAGAATCCAGCCCCCGGTGAAATTTACAATCTCTGTTCCGGCAAACCTACAAAGATAGCCGACCTCCTTCAAACGATGATTGACCTTTGCGCTGCAGATGTCAAGGTCGAGGTGGACCCGTCTCGTTTACACAGCAGAATCGATGTCTCTAAGGTATACGGCAGCTACCAAAAGATAAGAAAACATTGTGGATGGCAACCTAAAAGAAGCCTCGTCCAAAGCTTACAAACAATGCTTGAATGAAAATGGATTATTGATTTGTTCGGCTGTGAAGCCATAAAAAGCGCTTCACCAGGAAAAATGATGTTTACTTCAAGCACTTAAATCTTTCGAATACAACAGTATTGTAAACAGCATAACAAACGAGTGAAATGACCACAGACCCCAGAATCATTAAAATATGTTTTGTCGCTCCAAAGGCTTATCCTCTGTTTAACCATCACATTAAAGAAGTGTTCGGCGGGGCAGAGATGGATTTGTACCTGCTTGCTACGGAACTGGCAAAGGATAAGGATTTTGCAGTGAGTTTCATTACAGCCGACTACGAGCAGAACAGAATAGAAGAAATTGCAGGTGTCAAGATTATTAAGAGCCTGGATTTTAAGAAAAACCCGCTAAACGGTGCAATTAAGATATGGAGAGCAATGCAAACGGCTGACGCCCAAATATATTTTCAGGAAGTGGCATCATGGGGGACATTTTTGGTAGCGTTGTTTTGCAGATTGTGCAATAGAATCTTTATTTATCGCACTGCCAACCAACCCGAGTGTGACGGTACATACTTAAAGCAACACTTTTTTGCCGGCAAGGCGTTTCGCTGGTCGCTGCACAATGCGGCGCAAGTTGTGGTGCAAAACGAAACTGACAAAAAAGCAATTAAGGAAACATTGAGTATTTGTTCAAAAGTTATTCCAAGTGGACATCATTTACCCACATTATCCCGGTGCAAAAAGGACATTATTCTCTGGGTTGGCAGAAGTGACAGGATAAAAAGGCCGGAACTTTTTATCAACCTTGCCGAACAAATACCCAACGAGTGGTTTACGATGATCTGTCGACGTGCAACAGATGACCAAAAATATGAAGAATTAATTGACCGAGCCAAGCAGTTTAAAAATCTTGAATTTATTAAGAGAGCCGAGTTTGATGAAATGGAGAGCTACTTTGCACATGCGAAACTGTTTGTCTGTACCAGTAAAGGAGAGGGTTTCCCAAACACTTACGTCGAGGCCTGCAAACATGCCACGCCAGTTTTGTCCCTCTGCGTCAACCCTGATAATTTTTTGAACAGGCACAAATGCGGAATATGTGCAGATGGAGATTGGAGCGGATTTATATCACAACTTAAAGTGTT
>SMTZ1_10008636_pt1 | contig 11760 bp, 11 predicted proteins | sample DeeMarSWOR136_30_FD_25667 | JGI IMG/M metagenome (IMG submission 25667) | reverse complement strand
GAGCGGCTGCCCAGGCCAGCCGCGTTCCGGCGTGGCGAGGGCACAGAAGCCGACGCCAAGGAAGTCGAGCCGGCGCGCCTGCGCCAACGACGCCGGACGCCCCTACAGGAGCTTCAACAGAAGTTCGTCGAAGGGAAGCTCACGCTCGCCGAGTACGAGCAGGAGCTCGACCGCCTGGACCGGATCGAGTAGCCTCCCGCTCCGTCTATCGTCGCCCAGCTCGCGAGAGATTGGCCAGTCGCTCGACGGCCAGATCCTGGAGATACTCCGCCGCGTCCACCGACTCGTCGAAGTTGTTGGCGATCATGCTGAAAGCCAACAGCTCGCCATCCAGTGTCGTGACGTAGCCGGAAAGGGCACGCGAGTTGGCGATGTATCCGGTCTTCGCCCGCGCGTTGGCCTCGGCCCGTGTCCCGCGCATACGTCGCTCCAGCGTCCCGTCCACGCCGGCGATCGGCAGGGCATCATAAAGGACATCGAACTCGGGGCGCCGTGCCATGACCCGCAGCAGCCGAACCAGTGCATCGGGGCTGACATAGTTGTAGCGCGAGAGACCCGAACCATCGACGTAGATGTAAGCGGACTCGGGGATCCCCCAGTCGGTGAGTGTTGCCGCGACCACGCGCCGGCCTGCCGCCAGGCTACCGGTATCGCTGTCCACCACACCCAGGTAACGGAGCAGCATCTCGCCGATCTGGTTCTGGCTGCGTTTCAGGAAGGGCGTGATGATCTCGCTGAACGGCAGCGACTCGTGGACGAATACGGTGATGAGCGAATCGCCGCGCTCGGCCTCGGCCAGGCTGTCGGCGTCGATCACCCGACCCGCGAGCTCGATCCCCTCATCCTCGAGTATCTCCGCCAGGACCGTGACGAAGAACAGCGTCGGATCGTGGGGCGCGATGTAGCGGGTCAGCGTATCCTGCCCGATCCAGATCGTGCCCCAGAGGCGCGCGTCGTTCGAGAACGGCCGGCGCTCCGCGCGCAGGCGCGCCCCGGTGCTGTCGGCCACCGTGACGATCTCGGTCTCCAGCTTGAGGTAGCGGGTGGGCGGCAGGGCCACGACGTTCGCGGGCGCGCCCAGCGAATCGCCGGGAATGACGCGAAAGGTGACCGCGCCCTCGTTGTAGAGGAGCGCGCCGATCTCGGCGGCGTAGTAGGCGTCCAGGTAGTCCCACGACCAGCCGGGCCCCAGGTGCACGTCGTCGAACAGCTCGTCGTCACCGACGATGTCACCGGCTATGTGAGTAATCCCCTGAGCCCTCAGGGAATCGGCCCAATCCCGGAACACGGCCGTCGGATCGTCATCGTAGAAGCGCTCGGAGATCGCCGGGTCACCGCCGCCCACCACCACGAGATCGCCCTGGAGCGTGCCGTCCTCGGCGACGGGGCCGCTCGCGGCAACGCGCGTGTGGAAACGGTAGTCTGGGCCCAAACGCCGCAGCGCCACCGCCGCAGTCAGCAGCTTGTTGTTCGAGGCGGGCATGAACAGCTTCTCGGCGTTCTGGCGGTAGAGGATCTCGCCCGTCTCGACTGACTGCACCATCACCCCCCAGTAGGCGTTCTGGAAGGCCGGATCGGCGAAGATCTCGCGGCCCGCCACACACCAGGATCGCCATCAGCAGGAGCCCCCAGGGCAACTCGGCCCGGTGGCCACAGCAGCACAGCGGCATCTCTTCCTTCCCTTCCCTCGCGGTTCGGTCGCTCGAGCGAGCCATCAGTATAGCCCTCTGCGGAACCGGCCAAAAGTCGCCGCGTCGGCCTACCCGGCCCACCCTATCCGGCTCACCGGCCCCTAGCGTCGATTCACACTGCGCGGCGAATATCCTGGCTTTACGCGTAGACACAAACCGGGCAATCCGACTCTTGATTGCTGCAAAGGCCGGACGTATGGTGTTCTTCTCTCTTGATAGAGGCGTAGTGCTTGGCCAGCGGGCGTGCTCGTCTGCTGGCTTACTACACGGTTTGCCAAAGAGGGCAGGCCGGTGGTTCGCTGGATGTTACCGTTGCCCGTCAGCTATCGGTCAGCAGCCTGGGCAGCACTGATCGCTGCCACGATGCCGAACACCGCGGCCGCCCAGGTGGAACTCGGCACGTACGTGGGCTTGTTTCTCCCGGCCGGCGACGTAGCCAGCTACGTGTTCGTAATCCCGACATTCGCCTCACCCATCAACCCGCACAGTGGAGCCACTGAGGACACCGCGATCGTGCATCTGCGACAGGAAACGAGCGCCACCGTCGGGGCTCGTCTGACGGTGTGGCTGTCGGAGCGTGTGGGTGTCGAGGCGGCGGCCAGCTACACGGCAAGCCAGCTGCAGGCAAGAGAGGCTGAGCTGGTCGGAGCGACGGCGCGCGTTCTGCTGCGATTCGGCTTCCCGGCGCAGACATCCGCCTTGCACGTCCTCGGGGGGCTCGGTTTCCTCCACCGTGGCGGCGACGCCTACGAGCGGCTGCAGGGAACCACCGAACTCAGGCTTGTGATCGGCAGCGGGTTGCGGGTGCAGGTTTCCCGGAAGCTGACCGTTCGAGTCGATATCGAGGACAATCTGTCCAAACCGAATCTGGGCTTCCGAGAACGTGGCTGGATATCCGTTGAAGACTCTCCTCCGGAGCTCGACAACCGCTTACAGCATGACATCACGATCTCGCCGTCGCTGGTCGTTACGCTCGGTGCCCTCTAGGCATTGGAGTCACATCATCATGAGCATGGCCACAACGCCTGCCAGCCCTCCGTCGCCAGGGCGTGCGCCTTCACTCATGGTGGTGCTGGGCTTGCTGCTCACAACTCCCGGGATCAGCGCCGCCCAGGTCGAACTCTCCGTAGGCGGAGGTCTTTATGTTCCAACGACCACGGTGGGCAAGCTTGACCGAGGCACAGAACTGAGTGTGACGAGACTGAGTTGGTGCCATGAGACGGCCGCGCACTTGAGCGGGCGCCTGACCGTCTGGGTGACGCACCAATTTGGCGTAGAGACAGCGGTCAGCTACTCCTGGAGCAACGTGAAGCGAAAGGAGGATCAGGGCAGCTACGTGCTCACTCTCGGCGAGGAGGACGGAGCGGTACTGGCGGCGACTGGACGCGCTGTATGGCGGTTCGGCGGACGCTCCGGCCTGCCCGCTTTCCACCTGCTCGTGGGGCTCGGTATCATCACCCGGTCCGGCAACGCCTACGAGGACTTCGCCGGCACGACAGATCCGACGGCGGTCGTGGGAAGCGGCTTGAGTGTGACTATCGGGCCCAATCTGCTTTTGCGCTTCGATGTCGAGGACTACATCTACCCCGCCGAGATAAAGATCCTGGGTCAGCCAACGGTACGCGGGCGGGCCGAGACCTCGTTGGGTTCGCACGTTCAGAACGATTTGGCCATCTCGCAGACCGTGGTCTTGGAGTTATGATGACGCCATCGCGTCTTGCAACCGCGACTGGCGTGGCACTGGCCCTCGCGGTGAGCCCCGGCGTCTGTCGGGCCCAGGTAGAGTTCTCCTCCTATGTCGGACTCTTCGCACCGGCCAGCGATCTGGCCGAGCTGATCGAGATCCGTGAAGGCCCCGTATCCCTGACCCGGGTCGGCGTGGACACCATCGTGTCCCGGTTCGAGCACCAAAGCGCGGCGACGGTCGGTGCCCGTCTCACCGTCTGGCTCTCCACCCTGCTCGGTCTCGAAGCCGAGGTCTCGCACACTATCGGTACTGTCCAGCGAACGGTGGAGAGCACTTTCTCGCTGGAGCGACCCAGGACCACCACAGATGCCACGCTGTTCACTGCCACGGGTCGGGCCTTGCTGCGACTGGTGCTCTCGGATGCATCAACGATCCATCTGCTCGGCGGTATCGGCGTGCTGCAGCGCGGCAGCGATCTCTACGATGAGTTTCGAGGGACCACGGACCTGACGTTCGTCATCGGTAGCGGACTGAGTAGGCAGATCACCCCGCGGATCGCCATCCGTCTGGGCCTGGAAGACTATCTCATGTCGCCCGGCCTTCACCACAGGAGTCCCAGGCAAGAAACGCTCGACGACTTTCTGCCAGCCACAGAGATCCGACGGCGAACCGAGAACCACGTTCAGCACTACTTGGTACTCTCATCAGCCGTCTCGATCTCGCTGAGTGGGTTGTAGAGGATGTTTGCAGCACGACCGTTCCGGCCGCTTCCAGGCCCACCTCTCGGCTTGGCGCTCGGCCTGACGCTTATGGCCGCGCCGGGAGCCACAGCTCAGGTGGAGCTGTCCATGTTCGGCGGGCTCTACGGTCCCGCTGGCATCGTGGGCGAGGTGCCACAGGAAGCTCCTTTACGGATGGTAGACGTATCGTGGCGGCACGAGACCGCGGCGATCCTCGGGGCGCGCCTCACGATGTGGCTCAGCGAGCGGCTCGGCGCTGAGGCCAGCATCGCTTATTCGCCGAGCAATCTCAAGCGCAAGGTGGCCGGGACGGTGGATGACGCGCCCGTGTTCGGGTCGACGGAGTACGAGACGAAGGTACTCGCCGCCGCCGGACGGGGCGTGCTGCGCTTCGGATCGGCCCAGGACGCGGTTCGATTCCAGGTGCTCGGCGGACTCGGGGTCGTGAGCCGCGCTGGTGACGTCTACGAATCGGTTGAGGGCGCCACGGGCCTCGCCCTCGTCATCGGCGGCGGCTTTCGTGTCCGGCTAGCGCCCAACGTCTTGATAAGGGTGGATGTAGAGGATTACTTGTCCAAGGTCGAGCTGATCGTCAAGGAGCCATTAAGCGAGACCTTATTGGTGGTGCCCGGGACTTCCCTGGGGTCGCATTTCCGGAGCGACTTCCTGTTCGTCCAGTCGCTGGTACTGGAACTCTGAGCTCAGGTGCTCCCACTCTTGCCAAAGCGAGCAGCCGGATGATTCGCTGGATCTCACGATTCCCGCTCCTTCGGTCGGCAACCTGTATAGGACTGCTCGTGTTCGCAGTGCCTAGCACCTCTGCCGCGCAGACTGAGCTAGCCACGTTTGGTGGGTTCTTCACACCTACTGCCGATGTCGCGGAGTGGACCATCGTAATGGAGCGAACGCGGCCACCGCCCGCTCCATCGCTAATCACCATCACTAGACGCATACGCCACAACACCGCTGTGACCGTCGGTGCACGGTTGACTGTCTGGCTGTCACGCTGGGTCGGCGTCGAAGCGGCGTTAGCGTGCGCTCCGAGCAGCGTCGAGTTGTCGGTGACAAGCAGCGAAGACTATGAGGCGTCGGAGATTCTGGATGCGATGCTTCTCGCTGCCACCGGGCGAGCCCTACTGCGCTTTCCGCTGCCCTCAGACGTCGCCACGCTGCATGTCGCAGGAGGTCTCGGTGTGCTGAACCGGAGCGGCGATGGCTATGAGGGGTTCAGCCGCACCAACGAGTTGGTCGCTGTCTTGGGCCTTGGGATGAACGTGCGGATATCCGAGAGCCTTGCCATCCGGGTTGACCTCGAGGATTACCTGTCTTCCCCAAGCCTCGCTTATGGAGATTCCCAAGTGGAGAATCACTTTCAACACAGCCTGGTAATTGCCTGCTCGCTCGCCGTTTCGCTCAGCGGAGAGTGAGCGTACCCGACTGATACGAAACAGGAAGGTCGAAGGGTGCCGCCAATCAAGTCTTTGCCAGCGCAGCTGCCAGTAGCTATGAACCGGGTCCTAACCACGACGGTCGTTCTACTTATCGCGTCAGCGGGCGCTTCAGCGGCCCAGGTGGAGCTCTCCATGTACAGCGGGTTGTACTTTCCCACCTCAAGGGTGGGAGCGGATTGGCGGGGAGAGTGGGGTGGCGTTGACTGCATTGTGCAGTGGCGACACGAGAATGCCGCCGCGTTGGGCGCGCGCCTCACGGTCTGGCTAACGGATCTCGTAGGCGTGCAGGGCGCTGCTGTGTACTCGCCCAGCAACCTTAAGCGGAGGCGGCTTGGCTCTTGCGCGACAGCTCTTCTGGGTCGGGTGGAGGAAGTGGATGCTAGCGTGATTTCGGTCACGGCCCGGACCATCCTCAGGTTCGGGGCGCCTTCCAGGCGGGTTGGGTTCCACGTGCTGGGGGGATTGGGCTTTGTCAGCCGCGTCGGAGAAGCCTACGATGACGTTGAAGGGTCGACGGATCCAGCGATCGTTCTGGGTGCCGGACTCCGTGTGAAGGTGGGACCGGGTGTCTTCTTCCGGTTCGACGCAGAAGACTACCTCTCCGAGGCTAGCCTCAAGATCGTCCGGCCTGGCACCGCCGCCCCGTTGGGTTCGCACGTGCAGCACGATCTGGTGTTCTCACAGGCCTTAGTGCTCCGCCTCTAGCCGCTGGCAATCTGACTGCAGCCCCTGGAAGTGCCAGTTAGGGCGACATCTCGACGTTGCGCCTGCAGGGTAGTGTGCAGTCCGCTCTATCCGAGCACTGTGCTACCAACTATTATTTTGTTCTTCTCAGGCTTGAAGATCCTCGTGCCGGACCCTGTTAACAGGAACGGAGCTGACAATGGCAACGAGCGACTACAGGATCGAGCGCGACAGCCTGGGCGAGATGAAGGTCCCAGCCAGCGCCCTCTACGGGGCCCAGACACAGCGGGCCGTAGAGAACTTCCCGGTCAGCGGGCTGCGCTTCCCCCGCCGGTTCATTGGCGCCCTGGGCGCCATCAAGATGACGGCGGCGCAGGTGAACATGGGGCTCAAGCTGCTGGACGAGCGGCTGGGCAAGGCAGTCGAGCAGGCGGCCCGCGAGGTGATGGAGAGCGAGCTGGACGACCAGTTCGTGCTCGACATCTACCAGACCGGCTCGGGGACCTCGACCAACATGAACGCGAACGAGGTGATCGCGAACCGGGCCATCCAGATCCTGGGCGGCGCCATCGGCTCGAAAGATGTGCACCCGAACGACCACGTGAACCAGGGGCAATCGAGCAACGACGTAATCCCGACGGCGTCCCACGTGGCCGCCTGCGCGGCGATCACCGATGACCTGCTGCCCGCCCTGAAGAAGTTGCAGAAAGCACTGGATGCCAAGGCGAAAGAGTACGCGGACGTGGTGAAGACGGGCCGCACCCACCTGCAGGACGCCACCCCGGTGACGCTCGGCCAGGAGTTCAGCGGCTACGCCAGCCAGATCGAGCACGGCATCCGGCGGGTCGAGAACACGCTGGCGCACCTGCGCGAGCTCGCCATCGGTGGCACGGCCGTGGGCACGGGCCTGAACGCGCATCCCGAGTTCGCCGGCCGCGTCTGCAAGGGCCTGTCAAAGCTCTACGACCAGAAGTTCGTCGAGGCGCCGAACCACTTCGAGGCGCAGGCCGCACGCGACGCGCTGGTCGAGGCGAGCGGCGCGCTGAGAACCCTGGCCGTGAGCATGAGCAAGATCGCCAACGACATTCGCTGGCTGGCCACGGGCCCACGCACGGGCCTGGGCGAGATCTCGATACCGGCAACGCAGCCCGGGTCGTCGATCATGCCCGGCAAGGTGAACCCGGTGATCCCCGAGTCCGTCCGCCAGGTCTGTGCGCAGGTCATGGGCAACGATACGGCGATCATGGTCAGCGGCAACGCGGACAACTTCGAACTTGCCGTCATGATCCCGGTCATGACCTACAACCTGTTGCAGTCGATCGAGATCCTGGCGAACGTCAGCCACATCTTCGTGGACAGGTGCATCTCCGGGATCGAGGCGAACCGTGAGAAGTGCCGCGCTTACGCCGAGCGGAGCCCCGCGCTCGCCACGGCGTTGGCGCCGATCATCGGCTATGACAAGGCCGCCGAGATCGCCAAGAGGGCGCTGGTCAAGGACATGACGATCCGCGACCTGGTGATCGCGGAAGGCCTGATGGACGCGAAGCAGGCCGACGAGGTCCTCGACCCGGCAAAGCAGGTGTAGATGGCCAGGAAGAAGGGTAAGAAAGGCAAGGAAGAGCCGCGCAGGCTGTACCGCGTCATCTTCCGCGGCCGCGAGTACCTGGGCACGGCCGAACAGTTCCACGCGAAGGTCGTAGCCCCGGACTTCGCCACGGCCCTCACCCGTGCCTGCACGGCTCTGCATCTGGATGCCGCGACGCTCGACGGCGCGGCGGTCACGCTCATCGCCGAGACCACGGAGCTGGCCGATGGCAAGGTCTTCGACCTCGCGCGCCGCTCCCGCGGCTTCGGTGAGCGGGGCGGCTGGACCCTGCGCGACGCGCTGCCGGCCAAGGAACCCACGGGTCCCCGCCAGACCGAAGCATACTGACTCGAGAGGGCATAGGCCCGGCTCCAGCCGCCGGGCCGCGCCCTCAATGCCGCAGATCGATCACCAGCATCTTCAGCTCGGTCATCTCGAGCAGGCTCGAGGCCAGGCCCTCCCGGCCGATGCCCGAGTGCTTCACACCGCCGTACGGCATGTTGTCGATCCGCAGCGTCGGGAAGTCGTTCACGACCACACCGCCGACGTCCAGGCTCTGGTACGCGTAGTGGACCAGGCTGATATCGTGCGTGAAGATCCCGCTCTGTAGCCCGTAGACCGAGTCGTTCACGATCTGCACCGCCGCCTTGAAGTCGTCGTACGGCCTCACCGTGACGACGGGCCCGAAGATCTCCTCACACTCGACCTTCATGTCGGGCTTCGTGTCGGCAAGCACCGTCGGCCAGATCAGCGAACCCTCGCGACGGTTCCCAACCAGCACGCGCGCGCCGCCCTGCTCGGCCTCGGCGATCCACGAAATCACGCGCTCGGCGTGCTTCTCCCCGATCAGCGGCCCCACGTCCGTATCGTCATGCATGGGATCGCCGACCCTCAGCTTCTCCGTCCGCTCGACCAGCTTCTCGCAGAACTCGTCGTAGACGGAGCGGTGGATCAGCACGCGCTGTACGCTGATGCAGCTCTGCCCGGCGTAGCCGTAGCCGCCGGCGACCGTCCGCTCGACGGCCCAGTCCACATCCGCGTCCGCGTGCACGATCGCGCCGGCGTTGCCGCCCAGCTCCAACACGACGCGCTTCTTGCCGGAGATCGACTTCAGGTGCCAGCCGACGGCGGCGGAGCCGGTGAAGGAGAGCAGCTTGAAGCGGTCATCCCGGACCATCGGCTCGGCGACCTCGACCGTGCTGTGCAGCACGCTGAACGCCTTCGGGGGTAGTCCCGCCTCGTAGCAGATCTCGGCGAGCTTCAGGGTCGTGATCGGTGACTGCTGAGGCGGCTTCATCACCATCGTGCAGCCGGCGGCGATGCACGGCGCCAGCTTATGGGCCGCCAGGTTGAGCGGGAAGTTGAACGGCGTGATCCCCAGGATGGGGCCCACGGGGAAGCGGTAGTAGAGCGCGGTGTAGCCCTCGCCCCAGGGCACGATATCCAGCGGCACGATCTCGCCGCTTAGCCGCTTCGCCTCCTCGGCCGCGAGGATGAACGTCTGCACCGCCCGGCTCACCTCGACGTGCGCGGCCTTCAGCGGCTTCCCGCACTCCAGCGCCAGCGTCTCCGCCAGCTCGCGGCGCCGCTTCTCGATGCCGTCGGCCGCCGCAAGGCAGATCTCCACGCGCCGCACGCGCGTGAAGCTCCGCGTGTCTTGGAACGCCTCGAGGGCCGCGGCGACCGCGGCCTCGCGCTGTTCCCCGCTGGCCAGCGGTACTCGGGCGACGACCTGACCGTTGTACGGGTTGATCACATCATCGACCTGTCCCGACTCCACCATCTCGCCTGCAACCGGCAGCCTGTAGTCCGCGCTCACCTTCGGCCCCCTTTCCAGTGACCTGCTTTCCCACCCATCGCGAAACTAACATCCCAGCGGCCGGCCGCCTATCGGACCTTTGGCCAGCTCGGCGTTCTGGCCCCGCTTGACCTCCTCGGAAGCCGGCCCTAGCGTGGATGGCGTGGCACGGTGGAGGGACCGCGGGAGCGAGTGAGTCGATGCTCCCCGTGCCGTGCCCAGCCCGCGAGGTGTACCATGCAGTACCTGCGCGCCCTGCTGATCGGGGCCCTCCTCTGTTGCGTTCCCAGCACAGCCCTGGCCCAGAAGAAGCCAAAGACGGTCAACTGCCACAGAGACTTAGAAGAGGCCCTCGAGATCGTCGACGCCTTGTGGTCCTTCAAGTTGTTCAAGCCCGGGACGGTAGACCTCGAACAAGCGTTCAGACAGCTCGACCCGGAGGCCAGACGGACGACCGACCCAGACGCCTGTGCGGACTTGCTGTCGCGTTTTATGGCGCGGCTCCAAGATGGGCACTCCGGGCTGAGCTACATGCCGGGCGTCGAGTACAGCAGCCCTTACATCATCGTTCGCAGCCAGCGCGAGCGGCTGTCGCAGGTCCCCGGCCGCTCGCCAATCGTCCACGCGTACGTGTTCGACCGTGACACCACAGATGAAGTCCTGCACAGCATCCCGCGTGGCAGCGAGATCCTTACGGTGGACGGCATTGCCGTGGACAGCCTGTACCGATTCATGGAGCATCGGGTCTCCGGCAGCACCCAGCAATGGCGCGACTATCTCTGCGATCGGAGGCTGCTTCGCGGACCAGCAGAAACCGATTTCGAGCTGGCGTACCGCGAGCCGGGTGCAGCCCTAAAGACCGTCAGGCTGATGCGCCCGCCCGCCGACACCATCAAGGAAGAGCTGGACAACGAACTCAGAGTCTACTTCGGTGACATAACACACTCGCACTGGGAGCGTCTGGAAGGCGGCTGGGGGTATATCCGCTACACCTCGTTCGTGCACGGCAGGCTCGACCAGACCATCGATCGGTTCGATGAGATGGTGGACTCGCTGCTGGGGGCTCCGGGCTTGATCATTGACCTGCGGGGAAATGGCGGTGGCTTCTCGGCGGCTCGCACCGAGATCGCCGGTAGGTTCGTGGCCGATAAGGCACCGCTGACCTACCTGCAAATCAGGCACCCTGGAGAAAACGCAGTCATCGAGCGCATCGATCCGACGACGGGAAGCTACACCACGAAGCTGCCGCAGCTGGTTCATCCACGCGAGCCGATCTACACGGGCCCGGTGGTCGTGCTCATCGACCGCGGCTGCTTCAGTGCCTGCGAAGCTTTCACCGGAGGCCTCAAATCGCTCGGCCGCGTCCTGGTGATCGGACCCGAGCGAAGCGGCGGTGGCAGTGGCGCGGTAGGCGGTTTGCGGTTGCCGAGTGGCGCGGTGATCAGTTTCTCCTGGACGGTCGGTTGGCTGCCCGATGGCGGACAGATCGAGAGTCACGGCGTGGCACCCCACATCGTGGTGCAGGAACGGCCACGCGACTGGGCGGTGGGCCGCGACCGCGTGCTGGAGCGCGCCATCAGGGCGCTGGAGCAAGGCGAAGCCAAACCCCTTGCCGAAACGGGCCCGGGGGACTGAGCCAGTGGAGCCAAGCGCGGCCCAGCGGCCGGCGACTGCGAACCGTCGCCTGCACGGTGAGACCCTCGTCCTCCTGGCAGTCGTTCTCTGCGCGTGCGCGCCGCCCGGGGGTTCACGACCCGCCAAGCTCGACTGCCGGAGGGATCTCAGCATGACGGCCGGACTGGCGCACGTTGTGTGGTCCTTCCGCCCCTACAGGCGCGGTCCCAGCGGGTTCGGGTTCTATCGTGCGTCGAGGGACGCGGCAACCCCAGAGGCATGTGCCGATGTCCTGGAACGTTTTCTCGCCCTATGGAAGGACGGGCACGCGAGCCTACTGTACTTCCCCGGCGTCCACCACACCGTGCCGCATATCACGTTTCGCAGTCACTCCACGGAACTGTCGAGAGTGCCTAGCGAAGAACCGCCGCCGCCGCGCGTCTACGTCGTCGCTCGAGACACAGCTGATGAAACGCTGCGCGCGATCGAGCCGGGCAGCGAGCTGCTGGC
>SMTZ1_10007710_pt1 | contig 11761 bp, 15 predicted proteins | sample DeeMarSWOR136_30_FD_25667 | JGI IMG/M metagenome (IMG submission 25667) | reverse complement strand
ATAATAAAACGAATACATTCTGCATAGAAATTTTATTAAACCTACAAATTTTAATACTTTAGTTAGAAAAAAAATATATTTATGGTTAGCTATTATTTAATTAAAAGAAGGTTTAAGCGAGAGTTTAATTTCAAAAATCTGCAATTAGAAGAATGGGTAAAGAAAAAAAAAAACTCGGAATAAAAACAACTCGATATTTTACTAAAAATTGCACTAAGTGTAGTTTTGAATATCCTAATTGGTTTACTAATTGTCCTAAATGTGGAGCTTCTTGGGATGATACAGAAATAATTTCTGGACAGAAGGAAGCCCATAAAAAAACAATTAAAATTGTAGTAAAGATTACTGAAGAGACTTTTAATAAAGCTATCTTTTCAGTTATTTTAATTTTTAGTGCGGATCAAGGGAAATCATGGTATCAAATGGAGATGGATGTAAAAATGGATTATTATATAGCAGAAATAGCAGAAATCCCTATTGGTTCAGTTATTATTTATTATGTAGAAGTTTGTTTAGAGGATGGAGAAAGAATTATAGAAAATAATGAAGGAAAATACTTTTTTTATAAAGTTGGAGTACCCATTGAAGAATCCAAGCCTGAGGAATCAAGTTTAGGAAATCAAATGAGGAAAAAAAATATTACTGAACCTCCTATTAAACCAAAGACCTATCAGAAACCTCCAAAAGAAGCTCCTCCGGAGAAAAAGGGTGTTACAAGAGAAATGTTTGAACACTCCACAGCCCTTCCACAAGAAGAGATTAAAGTTCCAGAAAAAGATGATTCTCAAGAATATACCACTAATGGATCCACCATATTTGGAAAGCCTCAGACTGAAATTGATCCTGAATTAAAACTGTGTATTCACTGTAATTCTAAGATTAAAAAAATGTGGAGTACTTGTCCTATATGTGGAAAGTCACTCTAAGTTTATAAAGAATTTAAAAATTTTATTATAGCGGACTGCCGCATTTGTTGCAAAATTGGTAACTTCCTATGTTTGAAACATTTGGTATAATACGTAATTTACTTGTTTCTTGAGTTTCAGGTTCTTTTTTTGCTATAAACGGCATAAAAGTCCCAAGTGAAGTTCTTTCAGGTTCATCTGTTTTTTGAGTCAAAGTTTGAAAAAGTGAGGGTATACTAACAACTTCTGGTGTTGTTTTAGTTGGAATAGGTTTAGGTTCTATCTTTTCTTTTTTTTCTTTTTTAGGTTTTTCTTTCTTTTCCTTCTTAGTCCCTTTCATTTCTTCTAATAATTTTTGCTGTCGTTCCTTTTCCTCTTGAAGTTTCTTTTCCTTTTCGTCTTTCTTTTTCTGTTTTTCAAGTTTCTTTTTTTCTTTTTTTGACAATACTTGTTCAGGTAAGTAATCCATCAAAGAGTCTGATTTAGGTACAGACATATCTTGTTGAGGTAAAAATGGAGTAGTTCCTGAAGAAGGCTTTTCGATAGAAGGTTGTGCCTGCAGAGACTGAAACCCTGCAGGTGCCGGAGCGGGAACTGGAATATTATTTGTAAAAGGGACTGCTTTTGGCTTATAAATCTCATCTTTACTTGTAAAAGCTGAGGCTTGAGAAGCAGATTCTTGCACTGCAGGAAGGTCTTGGGATAATATTTCCTCTGGAGTCTTAAATTCAAAATCAATTGGTCGACTAGTTTCTTCTGGTAAAGGGATTTCTGGTTCATATTCAGGTTCAAGTACAGGTTCTGGCACTGGTGGTGCCTCAAATTCATATTCAGGTTCTGGTTCAAAAGATGAAGCAGTATGAGTGTGAGCAGGTTCTGGCACAGGTGGAGCAGCATAATCAAATTCTGGTTCCAATTGTTGCATTGGTGTTGGGTATGCACCTAGAGTTGTAATCGGAACTTGACCAGGGCCGAATACAATTCCTTTAGCAATTAATTGATCGGGAACTCCAGATCCAATCATTAAGCATGCAAGAATATAAAAACAATCGCCAACGCCTACACCTGTTTTTGCTGATGTTTCCATGTAATATAAATTAAAATTGTGGGTGAAATTATTAATTTCTTCTAGTGAAACAGCCCTTTGTTCAAGTAAATCGCTTTTGTTACCAACAAGTAATAATGGAATCTCTGTTTTTACATTTGCTCTTACTTCTTCAATCCATTGGGGGAGATGATCGAAACTTGCAGAATTTGTTAAATCAAATATTAATAGTGCCCCTAAAGAGCCCCTATAATACATAGGTCTAATTGAGCTAAAACGCTCTTGCCCTCCAGTATCCCATATTTGGAGCTTTGCACGTATTGGACCTTCAACAGAGTCGATACTAATGGTTTTTACATGAAAATCTACCCCAATAGTCATTTTATAGTCTTCTGTGAAAAATCCTTTACTGAATCTGAGAGTAAGCGCAGTTTTTCCGACCCCACCATCGCCTACAACGATCGATTTAAAGAGATAATCATATTCTTCAGCCATTACAAGTTCCCACTTAACGTTTCAAATTAATATATATCGTGTTACTTTCTATAATGTTCACGCTATTATATATTATCTATAAATACAAATTTATAATTTTATTTGTATAATTAAAATTTCGTTGTCTTACTAATAACTAAGTAAGATATGGTATTGCTATGCTTTTTATCCTTGGGAAATAAAAATACAGTTTAAAGGAGTTTATGGGCTTCTTCACATATATTGGTATTTTCAAACCATTTATTGATTTTAGCTAATTCATGTTGAGGAAATTCATAAGAATGTTCTCGATCAGGATATATCCCATTTATAACATCATCTTTATATTCACTCAAGGCACATCTAATAGCTTCACCGATGTTACCAAAATATTTAAGAAATTTAGGCTTAAAATCTGTAAAGATACCTAACATATCATGAATTACCAAAATTTGACCGTCGCAATAAGGCCCAGCTCCAATACCAATAGTAGGGATGGCAATACTATTAGTAATTAATTTAGCTATTTGCCAAGGAATACTTTCTAACACAATAGAAAAAACTCCTGCTTCTTCCAAATTTTTAGCATCTAATATCAATTTTTTTGCTGCTTCAATTGTCTTCCCTTGAACTAAAAAACCTCCAAACTGATAAATTGCTTGTGGAGTTAAACCAATATGACCCATAACTTGAATATCTGCATCATTCATTGCTTTAATTGTAGGGATAATTTCTGTTCCTCCCTCAACTTTAACCGCTTCAGCACCACCTTCTTGAATAAACCTCCCAGCATTTTTAACTGCTTCTAATTTATCTATTTTGTATGAAAGAAATGGCATATCTCCTACAATTAATGCATTTGATACACCTCGACTGACTGCTTTAGTATGATGTATCATTTCATCCATAGTAACTGATAATGTATTTGTGTATCCAAGCATAACCATTGATAATGAATCTCCTACAAGAATTAGATCAATATCACTCTCATCAACAATTTTTGCAAATGAATAGTCATAGGATGTAATAGTAACTATTTTTTCACCTTTTCTCTTCTTCTCTATAATATCTTTTGTAGTGACTTTTTGTAAGGACATATGTTCAAATAACAAATAAGTTTTCAAAAATTTTATGGTATTTTCATTATAATTTCTTGAAAAACTTTCATATTATTTCTTCTCTAATGTGATTTTTTTTGAGTTTGATGAACTAAAGCTCTCAAAAAATATATTTGATATATTATTTTGCTTTAAATATTGTTTTATTCAAATTTTTTTAATAAGATTTTTTAACAAAAGCTTCATATATTAATCCTACTAACTTAAAAAACAAGAGTGTGATTTATGGTAGAACCAAAAGATATTGATTTCTATTCTTTGGGATTTAATTTTATTGCAACAAAGACCATGTTTATGGCAACTCATAAGAATGGTAAGTGGGACAACGGAGAATTAATGCCATTTGGAAATTTTGAAATATCCCCTGCATCTTGCGTTATAAATTATGGACAAGGTATTTTTGAAGGAATGAAAGCCTTGCGAGCTAAAAATGGAGAAATAACGTTGTTTCGACCTGAGGAAAATGCGAAGAGATTTAATTTTAGCGCTCGAAGGATGTTAATGCCAGAATATGACATCGATAAATTTGTTGAAGCCGTAAAGAGAGTTGTTAAGGAAAATGCAGAATACATTCCACCATATGATAGCGAAGGTGCTTTATATATTCGCCCAATTCTTTTCGGATCTGGACCAATTTTAGGAGTAAAATCAACAGATGAATTTAAATTGATCATTTACTCAGTTCCAGTTGGACCTTATTTTCCTGAAGGTTTTAAAGGAATCGATTTAGAAATTTCGAAAAAATATACTAGAGCGGCTCCAGGAGGGACAGGTTCTGCTAAAACAATCTGTAATTATGCTGGAACGATGTTACCCGCAAAAGAAACAAAAGCAAGAGGGTTTGCTCAAATTATATATTTAGATGCTGTTAATTTAGAGAATATTGAAGAAGTTGGTACAGCGAATTTTTTTGGAATGATAAATGGTAAACTTGCAACTCCAAGAAAAACTGGAACGATTTTAGAAGGAATTACAAGAGAGTCTATTTTAGAATTAGCATCAAAAAAACTTGGATTAGAGGTTGAAGAAAGAGATATATCTTATAAAGAATTATATGAGGAGTCATGCACAGAAGCATTTTGTAGTGGTACTGCTGCAGTTATAACTCCTATTGCGTCAGTTGCGTTAGAAGGAAAATTAAGGGTATTTAATAACCGAGAACCTGGTGTAATAACCAAAAAATTATATGAATTGCTAACTGGGATTCAGAGATTAGATATTGAAGATAACTATGGCTGGATCACTAAAGTGTGATTTATTTTTATTTTTAATCTAATTTGGTATTCTTTCTAATAAAAAATCAAATGCCTTTTTAACGTTATATCCTGTTTTTGAGGAGATTTTTAAATATCCGATGACATTATGGTATTTTTTCACCATCACTGAAATAAGTTCATCAAAGACTTTACAATCATTAAGATCGATAATATCACATTTAGTTCCCAAAATAAAAGTAGAAATACCATATTTATTTAGTTTTTGTATCCACTCTTCTACGCTCTCAAGTGTACTGATACGAGATAAGTCAAACAGTACAAATGCTGCAATTGATCCATCGACAAACTTGGTTAATAATTGTCTGAATTGATTTTGACCAGCAAAATCCCAAATCACAAAATTATATTCATGTCCATTTAATATTAGATTTTTAGAAAAAAATTCAACTCCCTTAGTTAATTCGCTGTTATTGTTGAATTGATTATGAATTAATCTATTGAGAAACGAAGTCTTCCCGACTCCACCATCCCCAGAAACGATAAGTTTGACTGTTTTTTTCATTTTAATAATTTCTATTTTATTTTTAATTTAAAAAAGTACGAAAAAATATGTGTTCCGTAATTGTAGAACTTAAAAAAATTTTTTGATTCACTCTTTTATTTTATATACTTAAATGTAAATCAGTTTGATGGAAAAAAATTAGAGAAAAAGAAAAAAAAGTATTCAGTGTATATGATTTATTGGATTCTTAAGAGTTGCGAGCTACCAGTGCAAATAAGTTCTTTATCTTCATTCCATATTTTTGCCTTACAAAAAAAGATGTTTTTTCCACTCTTAACACATTTAGCTATTACCTTCAAACGTCCGGTGGTTACTGATTTTAAAAATTCAACTTGTAAATTGATGGTGGTGGCATATCCTTCGGGCAGAATGAGTGAAAAGGCTGCACATGCACACGTAGAATCAATTAGTGATGCCAAAACCCCGCCATGAATCATCCCATTTTGCGTCAGTTCCTTTCTTACTTCAATTTCGAAAATAGCTCTCCCATTAGAGATTTCTTGAAGTTCAAAACCTAATGTTGAATAAAAAGGGATTCTTTCATAGAGTAGTTTTATTAAATCCTTCATATTAATAATCTTTCTATTCTAAAATATAATTATATCTATTAAGAATATCATTTTTAAAGACAAAAAAATAAATCAGAGGAATTACCTTTAATTTTTGATGAATAAGTATACAATTAATAAGTTCCTTGAACTCAGATTCGAAGATGGGAAAACTAACATTTATGTCGCTAATAAATTATTTATGCATTGTAAGTATATCTTATTGAACATATCTGCATCAATTACTGAAGAAATTGCCGAGATTGATTCTATAGATGACGCTGTAGAAATGTTGAGCGGAATTTTTGAATTTAAAGAAAGTCAAACATATAAAATTCCTCCAGAAACGTTATTTTGGGCTCATTGTTCAAATCTTCAAGCATGGTATGAAAACGGGTATAATACTTTTTTAATTCATAGTAATTTGGCTTTTCCCTTGCTTAAAGAGCTAATAAAAGTAGGTGATCCTATTGCCCGGAAAATTTTTAAAGAAGAAGTAGCAAAGAGATTTGAAAGCAAGAATTTAAACGTAATTCAATTTATGTTGTATAATGGATATTTAAATGATCTAAACAAAGAAGAATTAGAAATTGTGTTAGAGCACATAAAGAATAATTTATTTGATATTGTTATTAGCCAGCTAAAAGAATTGATGAAATCTATGTTTACACACTCTCGGAAAATAAAAAATTTAGTTGATCTAATGCTTTTCATTGATTTAAAATATAATGAAAATTTAATTCTGAGGATCTTGAATCAATTAACTGAGAATATGAGAATTAATTTTGCTCGCTTTTTGATCTTTCATTTAAATTATAAAGAGTTCATTGATTATAAAATACCATATGGGAAATATTTCATGTATTTTGAAAATTTTCTTGATTTGATTTATGAAAACTTTCCAGAAATTAAAGATATAATAAAGAATATTGACTCGGGTTTTTTAAATGGGGCGATATCTTTAGATGAGAAATATTCTTATGGTTCTGTATCATATCCCTGATTCTGTATTTTTAATTACCTAGACGCTTTTCTAAATAATAATAACTATAAGCTTTATCAAATCCGAGTTTTGTATAAAGATTCATAGCTTCCTTATTCTCTATTTCAACTTGTAACCATATTTTTTTAACTCCCTTTGGAATAGCCCAATCGTTTATTATTTTAAAAAACATTGATTTAGCAATATTTTGTTGACGTAAATTTGGTTCTACTAATACATCAGCTATATACAAGAATCCATTTGGATCTAATATTCCCATGAGAGTTCCCACTACTTTATTTTTATTCTTGGCTGTTATAAAACACTTTTGTGGAATAATAATTCTATTGGCTAAAGCATTCAAAACCTTCTGTGCGCTTTGATTTCTGTTAGTGTGTCTTCCTAAAAAATTAGAAACCTCTTTTTCTCGTTTAGAATGGAAATAATACGTAAATTCTTCATTTATTGTTTCATTTCTCAATTCCTGAAGGGAAGCGATAAGTGTATAAGTAATACATCCAAATTGTTGATATCCAAGCTCTAGTAATTTAATATCTAGATTATTTGGCTCAAAGAAGTCTGGAATTGTAAAGATAGTTGATAATTTATATGCTTGGTATGATTTTTCAACCAGGGATATATCTTTTTCTAAGTTATTCAAATCACCTATATAATGTAAAGGGAAAACAGAATTTGCTCGAGATGTCACTCCATGAGTAAAGCGTAAGATCCATCCATTTAAAAAGTAATAATGGTGTGCAGGCCATGAATTCATTAAGATTTCTTGTAACTGTTTGATATCTTCTTTTTTAAACATCTCTAAATGACTCTATGAGTTTTTCACAATTTTATTATGTTTCAATTTCTTTCTTATTTTACCTGTTGTTTGGTCCAAATTGACACCGCAATGTTTAAAATTAGCAGGATCTAATTCTAATTCCTTTCCACACTCTGGATCATATTTTGGACCTGATAGACAATTATTATTAATATCTTTCCACTTTTCTAGATAATATCTTAATTATTAAAAAAAATTTATTTATATTTTCGTATTTTGTATTTTTATTCAGTTTAGCAATTGATTGAGATAAAATTGTGATAAGGAATATAATTTTTGATTTAGGTAACGTATTAATCAATTTCAAACCAGAGAAGTTCTTACGCAGATTTACTAACAATGAAAATTATATAAAGAAATTTATTTCAAATGTGGTTAGAAACAGAATATGGATAAAATTAGATCGTGGAACTATTTCAATTAAAAAAGCGGAACAAGAATTCATTAAGAAACTACCTGAAGATCGTGATTTTATAGTAATGTTTTTTAAACATTGGATGGAGATGCTTACCCCAATCCAAGGAAATGTAAAAATTGTACATGATTTAAAAGCTAATGGTTATAAATTATATATATTGTCTAATTATATTGTTGAGGCTTTTGATTATGTAAAAAACCAATACAATTTTCTTTCTCTTTTTGATGGAAAGATCATATCAGGGAAAGAAAAAGTTATCAAACCTGAGCTTAAGATATATCAAAAATTAATTAATAAATACAATTTAATACCAGAAGAATGCATATATATTGATGATGTTCGCATTTTTTTATCTCGAGCGAGAAGACTGAAGATAAAAACCATCAAGTTTTCACAAGATACAGATTTACGCACAGAATTAAGAAATTTGGATGTAAATATTTGAAAATCGATACTAATTAACCTTTCGATTTTTCGTAAACCACTCAATGCTAAAATCTATTATTGCTCTCTGTGATAATAATCTAGCTTCTGCCAATCCAATTTTACCTGGAATATAATTAATTTTTGATTCGAAATCTGTTCCCAATTGCTCAAAATCGCCACTATTAAGATTTAATTCTTTCCATTCTATCCATTTTCTTTCATTATCTATTCGAATTGCAGATCTATTTAATCTATAGTGCTTACCTGGAAAATCACTCCGATATTCAGCAAGATGTAAAGAACTATTATTTTCATGCGATACTCCTAATAATAGAATTTTTCCGTTAAGTTCATATATTCGAGCTAAGGGAGAATCTTCACCTAGATCGGCTATCAATTCATGATTTTTTGTAATGAATTCAGCATGTTTGCCCCATGCAGCAAAAGAAGATGTTGGATGATTACTCCGAATAACATTAGGCCATTTTCTAAAATTTTCTGGAATGATTCCTACTCCTCGTGTAGGGGTTATTTCCGGATTATAAGGAGGCATTTCATTACGAATTGTATCCCACCAGCTTTCTGGTACTGGAGGATTTTCCCAATATGAAGGCTCTGTATTATCACCTGAAAAAGTTGGCATAACTAATGTTCCTTCTGATGTAAGAATTTTCGTTAACGCTCTAATAACTGCAACAGGGCCCCCAACTGTCCATCCGATCTTACTTAAAGCACTATGCATTAAAACTACTAATCCAGGTTTAATACCAAGAGCTTCAAAATCATGTATCAAAGATGATGTTGTATTAGGGCGTAAAGTAGACTTAATAACAGCTTCCTCAGTTTTTTTATTAGGTTCAGTTCCCATAATAAAAAAGAATAATAGTAACTAGAAAAATTTTTGTAGTGTGAAATTTCGACAAAAATACTAAATTTAGACAGTGTTTTTCTTTAAAAAGATTCAATTATTGATAATTTTATGGTGGATACTCATAGTTATAGTTTTTTTGGTCAAAAAGTAGGCTTGATAATTCAAAGCAATGCAAAAAATGAACCATTTATATTCTTTAGATTAATTAAAAGCAAAAGTGATGGATCTTGGGAAAAACCAAGTGGCGGAGAAGGTAAAATAATTAAATTCTCAATTGAAGAATTGGTTTGGATTATAAGAGTATTGAATAAAGAGGTAAAATCATGGTCAAGTTATCATACTTTTAAAAATAGTAAGACTCAGATTTCAATTAAATGGGAAGAAGAGGAGAAGGGTAAATTATGGATTCATATCGATTCTTATTCAAAAGTACTTGAGTATGCTCAATTTACAATATTAACTATGCTTCTACAGCATATCTTAAAGGAAAAAATAGAATTTGCCACTATTCCTAATAGAACCAAAAAAAACAATCCTGGGGAGTTAAATAAAATCGTTGTCCAAGAGGAAGTTATTACAGATGCAACAACTATTGAAAAGATTCAAACCAATGATGATAATGATGAAAACCCTAAAAAGATGGCAAAAATTGTTGGTTCAATAAAAAGTGAAACTAGTAAAGCCTTACTTATCCAATTTAACAATGGGTCAGAAGTTTGGATACCTAAATCAACAGTTCATTCAGGTTTCAATAATATAAAGGATTTAGTACAAGATTTTACTATTGATAGCTGGATTTTAAAAAAAAATAAAGTTATATCTTAAAAATATTATGTCTGAATCTGAACAATCGAATAAAGATAATTACAGAATCATAATATATCATGGACACATTCACATATTATCAAAAGATGAGAAAAATAAAGAGAATGATGATCTTAGCAAAATACGAAATCCTATTTAAATTATTTAGTAATTAAACTATTTTTATCAAATCTTATTAAAAACTATATTCATATATTAGGACTAAAACAATATTTCTGGTGTTTATTTATACAATAATTACAGAATGTCTCTCCACATAAAAGACAGACAATTTCTTCATTATTGTGAATATTCAATTCTTTCTCACATCGATTACATTGTCGATATCTTTTGGCAAAAGAAGATCTGAAATTTTGAAATTTTCTCTTTTTTAATTTAAGCATTAATTCTAACATCTTTAACGATTAAATGATTTCTATGCTATATTTTAAAAAGGAACTTTTTAAACTTGTAAAAAAAAAGTTTTTTTTTGAATTCAAATTTAAAGTTAAAAACAAAATTATTTATTCATATCACTTATCAGTCCATCTTAATGAATTATTTGATGAGCTTTTAGACTCATTTAGGTAAAATTTTATTTCAAATCCTCAACTAAGTTAAGAAAATCTGCATAAGGAATGGCAGTCCAACTCTCAGCGAAAGCTGCTCCAGCAGAACGGGAAAGCAACGAAACTTTAGCAGCATCTTGTTCATTTTTGACTTCAAAAATGTCAAGAAAATCGTAAGGCCCTAGTATGGCATAGTGAGCAATCCATTTAATATCTGGGACCTTTTCTCTAACTAAATTCAGCCATTTTGCTCCTTGTTCTTTTCTTTTCTGCACTAGATCGGGATTTTGAAGCTTAGTTGCTAACATATATATTGGCATAAAGAAAAATATAATAGATAAAAATAAAAATCTTTTTGTTGAAAAACTAACTCTAAGAAACTGAGTTATTTAACTTATTAAACTAATAAGATGAGGTATACAGTTGAAATTTAGCTTTAGATTTCAAATTATCTCTTAAGCGGTAATTCCATTTTTAAGTTCATTATGTTCCTTTAAATCTTCACAAACTTCCATTAAATGATCATACAATATTTTCCTAGTCCATTTAGGCAATTCAATATCTAATTTCTTAAGTTTTTTTGCTAGCTTTTTCATTTAGAAAACCTAAAGGTAAATTAAGTGCAGGATAAAAAATCTAATCAATTAATAAATTGATATAAATAAAAGTTAATTAAAAATCTGAATGTGAGTATTATTGTGAAGAAAAATCTTATAATAACAAAAGTTAAATTAAGGTTCTTGAATAGAACTCATCAATTTGTATTTTGTGTGTAATTCTTTTATTATTGTTTTGAATGCTTTGTCAACATTTTGACCTGTTTTAGCAGATGTTTCATAATAATCAATATAATTATTCTTTTTAACTAATTTTAGGATCTTCTCATTATTTGATTTACCCTCATTCAATAAATCAACTTTATTACCAAAAAGAATAATTGGAATATTGCCACAAAATTTCTTAATTTCTTTATGCCAATCGCTA
>SMTZ1_10020899_pt1 | contig 11762 bp, 7 predicted proteins | sample DeeMarSWOR136_30_FD_25667 | JGI IMG/M metagenome (IMG submission 25667) | reverse complement strand
GATCTTGAACAGCCCTTTTGCGTCTGTGTATGCGCGCGGTTCTCCGTGCGGGTGATTTCCAAGAAAGATGCGGGCGTCGGGTATCCGTGTGCCGGCCAAATCGCATACGTAGCCTGTAACCGTCAGTCCCTTCGAAACCGTCAGTACGTGACTGCCTGCCAGCAGCGCCTCAATTGGGGCCCGGGATACTGAATGGACGACATACTCGGCGTGCTTTATGTCGAGGTAAACATCGGAAGCACTGACGGGAACACAATTACAGCTCCATCGTCCTTTGGCATCGGTCCTGCATGTCTGATCCACGTACTGGCGTTCCAGGCCATCCCATCTGCCGTAATACAGCACACCAAGTCCTGCGTCAATATCGGCTACGGGCTGTCCATCTTCAGTGCGCACAACGCCGCCGACCTTAATTCCTTTTTCCAGACGAAGCAGGTAATTCTTGGGTATCGGGATGCCCGTCAGTTTCGGTTGAAATCGCAACTGAGTCGACACATAGTCATCCTGCCGTACCTCGATAGTGAGATCGTTCGGCTCCCGGTCGCTCAGGTCCACCGCGACACGCCCGAATTTATTGGTCCGGATCGGAGGCGTTTCATCGTTTTGCTCGAATATGATGAACACGGAAGACCCGACGAGAGGCTGGCCTGTGTGTTTGTCCACAATTTTGAGGCCCAATACGCCTTCGGCGTCATTCTCTTTATCCAATTGAGGTATCGCAGGTAGCGCTGGGACACTCGTATCGCTTCCAACCAGCTCGCTGCTGGCGCTAAGGCCACTTGGTCCGGCCTGGTTCTGGCTAAGCCTGTCGATTATCTTGTCGATCGCTCCGAGAAATGGGTTATCCGTTTCTGCGTCGCTCCACGAATCAGCCAACTCCAGAAGGATCGGCAGGGTCTCTTCATCGCCGATCTGGCTGAGGATTTGGGCCGTAGCCATCTTTAGATTATCCCCGCCACGTGCTAAGAGATTCGTTAGCCCCTTAACGTCACGTTCTTGAAAAAGCTGTATGGCCTTTGCCAATTGTCGGTCAAGATGCTCCTGCGGCGGCTCTTTGGCTGGCCGCCCGCCCATTAAATGAATTGCCAGCAATGCAAAACCTGCAACCAAGACCGCAGCTATGCCAAGTTTAGCAACGGGACTGCTTGTGGCAATTCTCCCAAACGGATGTTTCTTGGCGGCCTTTCTTTCCTTGGCCTTTCTGTCTAATGCAGCCTCTGCGGCAGCAAGGATGCGTTGATCTGCTGCCGCACGGGGTCTGAGGCGGACGTCTGCGGCCAGTCTCTCTATATCATTCGGATTCACCATCACAGTTTCTCCTTGTTTAAAAGCTGACGCAATTTGTTAATCGCATATCGATGCCGGCTGTGGGCCGTTCTAACGGCGATCCTCTGTTGCCTGGCAATCTGGCGAAACGACATAGCCCCCTGGGTATGCAGGACAAATACCTCTCGCTGCTCTACGGGCAGCTTGGCTATCGCGTGCAGAAGGTTTGACGTCTGCTCAATAGATATCAACTGTTGGTCCGGACCCGGTCTGGTCTCTTGCAGTGCCAACTGCTCGACGGGGCAATCGACCTGCTTCGAACTTCGTCGGCGATGATCCCTGGCTCTGTTCACAATAGCAGTGGCCAAGTAGCCCTTAAGATTGCTGCGGACCTGAATCCGGCCCGTAGTTTGGGCAAGACGAACAAACACATCCTGCAGACAATCTTCGGCCAGCGGCATGTCCCCTACGAGTGAGACTGCAATTGTGTAGAGCTCATCTCTGTACTTTTCATATATCCGGCGCAAGGCCTGCTTGCTGCCGCGATTGAGCTGTTTAACTAAGAACCGATCCTCGGACATTGACGGCAACAGATCCTTTCTGTACTTTTCATATATCCGGCACAAGGCCTGCTTGCTGCCACGATTGAGTTGCTTTGCTAAAGACTGGCTTTCGGACATTGAGCTGACCACCTACATTCGTTCAATTGAACGTCCAATCACCCATAGACGGTCAGCTACGCCATTTTACTCTAATATGCTTTGACTTTTTTAGGAAATTTGGCCGGAAGCGGCATCAAAGGCAAGGAATGACAGGCAGACACAAATCAGTGCCTGTTCCTCCTGGCGTCTTTGCGGGCGACCGGGGGCAGACTGTTTTCAAGTCCCATCTGTTGGGCTTGCGGGGTGTGTCTTGCGGCGCCGAAGTGATGCCGGTAATATATGCGCGACGCCAGATCGCATGCGTAAGAAGAGAAACTGACGGATTCAATCCAACCCGTGTTTGGAAAGGTAGCCGAATGATTAGACGAAAGATCTGGTTCTTGATTGTCCTTTGCAGTTTTGTTGTGTTGAACGGGCAGGATAAGCCGTCGGTAAAAGATCGGGCCGGCCGGTGGGAGGAGACGATCCGGGCCTTCGAGCAGTGGGACAGTAAGAACACGTTCCCTTCGGATGCGGTCTTGTTTGTGGGCAGTTCGAGCATTCGGCTGTGGCCGACCGCCGAGTGTTTCGGAGAATTTGCGGTGATTAACCGCGGGTTCGGCGGCTCCCAAATCTCCGATGTCAATTATTTTGCGGAACGGATTGTGCTGCGTTATGAACCGGAGGTGATTGTTTTTTACGCGGGCGACAATGACATCGCGGCTGGCAAGAGTGCGCAGCGCATCGTTGACGACTACAGGAAATTTGAGAAGCTGGTCCACAAGAAGCTGCCCGAGACTCGGATTATTTTCATCAGTATTAAGCCCAGCCGGAGCCGATGGTCTCTGTGGCCGGTGATGAACGAAGCGAACATGATGATTCAGGGTTTTTCCGGCAAGGACGGTCGGCTGTTTTATTTCGATGCGGCCACGCCGCTGCTCGGTCCGGACGGCAAGCCGAACGCAGAGCTGTTCCTGGGCGACAATTTGCACCTGAACAGCAAAGGGTATGACGTGTGGACCCAATTGCTCAGGCCGACCCTTAGAGAGGCGTTGAGGGTCGAGTGGAATACAGACCCGCCAGATTAGGCTTGACGCAACCGGTGCGAAGCCGTAGTATTGAGGGTGAGTTCTTTGCCGCGAATCCCGGTTTTCACGGAGACAGGTTGAGCCTTTTTTGAGGTGCATGGCCCATGAGCGCTATCAATCGAAGGACGGTTTTGGTCGTCGCCACGTTAGTGATCGTTTGTTTTGCGGGCGGCTGCGACCAGCAGGCCAGAACAAAAGAGCTTGCACCTACGCTCGATTTAGGTGACACAATAGGGTCATTGGCCGGAGTATTATCGCCCGAATCGATCCCGGTTTCGGGATATGGCCTGGTTGGCGGACTCAGGGGAACCGGCTCGGCGGAATGTCCACCGCGAATTAGAGCCTATCTCACACGCTATATTCTCAAGCAACTACCCGGCCAAGAACGATTAGACGTCGAAAAACTCATGAACAGTGCTGAGACAGCCGTCGTGCTGGTCGAGGGGATCATGCCGGCCATCGCTTCGAAAAGCGAGCACTTCGACATCAGAGTCACGGCGTTGGAAGGGACGCAAACCACTTCTCTGGAAGCCGGCTGGCTGTTCGGTGCGGAGCTTAAGATCGCGGGGAGCTTCGGGATCGCCACAAGGGCCATCGCGGATGCAGAAGGGCCGGTCTTCATCGATAGAATCAGCACGTCCAGAGTCAACAAGAGGGCCGGATATGTCCTGGCTGGAGGAACGGTGCTTGAGGAGTACAAGGTTGGCCTGGTCCTTTCTGAGCCTGATTTTAAGATCACCAGCAGTATTCGCAACCGCCTGAACGAACGGTTTGGCGCTGGCACCGCGAAGGCCGTTCTGCCCGGGCGGATCGAATTGACCGTGCCGGCCAAATATAGAGAACAAAGGCAACGATTTATCGCGATGGTCCAGGCAACCTATCTGACGCACGGGCCGGAAATCACCCAGGAACGAATACGGATGCTTGTCCGAAGGCTCGTCGGTTCGGAAGACAAATATGCCAGCGAAGTTGCCCTGGAGGCCATCGGCAACGAAAGTCTCGGCAGGTTGAGCATTCTGCTGAGTTCATCCAACGTGCGCGTGCGGCTGCATGCGGCCAGATGTATGCTCAATCTTGGTAGTGACGCAGGTCTGGCGCCTCTGAGACAAATCGCCATGGACAGAGATTCGCCTTACCGGCTCGAAGCGCTAGAGTCCATAACGCTGGCGGCGCGACGCAACGATGCGGCTTCGGTTTCGCGGATGTTGCTGCGCGACGATGATTTCCGCATCCGATTGGCTGCTTACGAACAATTGCAAAGGTTGGGCGATATTGCCGTAGTACAAACGTTGGTCGCGCGTCAGTTCTATCTCGAACGAGTCACACAAACCGAATACAAAACAATCTTCGTCTCTCGCAGCGGTCAGCCGCGCATTGTGTTATTCGGTGCGCCAATATATTGCAGCGGCAATATTTTTGTACGGTCGGACGACGGCGACATAACCATCAACGCGCCGACCGGTCAACAGTATGTCACGATTGTCCGCAAACATCCCAAGCGGCCCAGCGTGATCGCGCAGCTCAGAAGCTCCTTCGAGGTCGGCGATATTATCCAGGCACTCTGCGAACAGCCCCCAAAAGAAGGCGAGCCGGGGCGCGGAGGTCTGGGTGTCTCTTATGCCGACATGATTGCGCTTTTGAAGCAAATGTGTGACAAAGGTGCTGTTAGAGCAGAGTTTCGGGCCGGCCCCTTGCCAAAAATCGGCTAATTATCAAGAGAAAACAGACCCTCGGCCGATAACAATATTGCATATTGGCACAGACGTAGTCGCTGAGCTTCAGGATAATAGTTACCGGACGTTGACAACAGGATAGGAAATGAGACTTGAAAAAGTTGTTCTCAATGGATTCAAAAGTTTCGCCGACAAGACGGAATTTCTCTTCGATTCGCCGATCACCGCGATTGTGGGGCCGAACGGCTGCGGCAAGAGCAATGTCGTCGATGCGGTCAAGTGGGTGCTGGGGGAACAGAGTGTCAAGAGCCTGCGAAGCGGGCAAATGGCGGATGTGATATTCGGCGGAAGCAGCAGCAGAAAACCTCTGGGTGCGGCCGAAGTGAGCCTGTTGATATCCAATCCTGACGGCGTCGGGGCGCGACAGTTGCCCATTGAGGCCGACGAGGTGCAGATATCACGAAAAATCTATAAAAGCGGGGAGAGCGAATACCGGATCAATAATAAGATCTGTCGGCTGAAAGACGTCCGAGAGTTATTTATGGATACCGGCATCGGTACGAGAGCCTATTCGATTCTTGAACAAGGACAGGTTGAGTATTTGGTCAGCGCCTCGAAGATAGACAGAAGGTTCATATTTGAAGAAGCCGCCGGCATTAGCAAGTACAAAGCACATAAGAAAGAAGCACTTCGCAGGCTGGAACGAACCGAACAAAACCTGCTTCGGCTCGCGGATATTTTCGGCTCGCGGATATTTTAGGCGAAGTTGGCAAGAGGCTGCGAAGTGTCAAGCTGCAGGCGGGCAAGGCAAGAAACTATCTGCAGTACACGCAAAGGCTCAAAGAGCTTCAGGTCAACTACTCGCTGGTTGAATATGCAAAGAATCGCACGCAGACCGACGAGAAGCAAGCCGTACTGGAGAAGGTCACCGAACAGGCTGAGCGGCTGGCCGCCGAAGTGGCAAGACAGGACAGTCTCATCGGCAATTTAGGCGAACAGATCATAGAAACCGAGCACAAGCTGAACCAGACCGGAAACAGCCTCGTGTCCGTTCAGAGCAAAATCGAGCAGCAGCTTCAGCGAATTGACTTCTTGCGAGCCAGGGTCGCGGAGCTCAAGCAGAGGAAGGAGTCGGCGGCAGAGAAAATCGAAAAGCTGCACGAGCAGAGAAACATCTTTGAGGAAAATTCGGCCCAGTACAAGAACGAGTCGGCAACCTGCGAAAAAATGCTCGAAGAGAAAAGCCGGGATGTGGAGCGAACCGAAAAAGCGATCAGACAAATCGAGGCCGAATGTGCCTCGCTCGAGGCGCATCTGGAAGATGAAAAATCGGGGATTATCGACATCGTTCGAAGGACGGCGCAGCTTCATAACGAAGTCCAGAGCATCTCGGTTTTTCGCAGCAATTTATCCAGTCAGAAGGACCGCCTCGCCAGCCGGGCCCAAACCGCGCGCGCAGAACTTGAAGGTCTGCTGACCGAAAAAGCGCAGCACAATGCGCGCTTGAGTGATATTGAAAAAGTATTGGCCGAGTTGCAGGATAGCCTGGAATCCAAGCGCAAGGATGCCGAAGCGCTCGACCGTTCTTCGGAAGCGGACCAGAAGCGATTGGCCCACAGCAAAGAGGCGCGAAGCGCGCTGAACAGCGAGCTGACCATATTGGCGGATATGGAAAAGCGGCGCGAAGGCCTCAAGGCGGGTGCGAAGAGCATTTTGCAGAATCGGTCGCTCGAAAACAATCAGTTCGATTACGTGGAAGGAATACTGGCAGATATCATTGAGGCCGACGTTGAGTACGCCAATGCTGTTGAAGCCGTCCTTGAGGGCCAGACCGATGCGCTGGTTGTCAACAGCACCAGCAGAGTCTTAGCCGATACCGAGACAATTCAAAAACTTGATGGCCGAGTGAATTTCATGTGCCTTGATCAAATAGGACCTTTTGTGGACAAGATTGATTTGTCGAAATGTCCCGCTGTAAAGGGACGGCTTGTCGAATTCGTAAAGTTCCACAGCAAGTACGCACCTTTAGTCTGGAAACTGCTCGGCAAAACGGTCCTCGTTGACTCGCTGCAGGAGGCGGTCGAACGGGTCGGCAAGACGGCGGAGGGCTACACGTTTGTCACGTTGAAGGGTGAATACGTCCGTGCCGACGGCCTGATCAAACTCGGACCTCTGGGCCGAGCGACGGGTTTGATATCGCGCAAAAGCCGGCTGCGTCAACTGCAGGAAACCATCGCCAACATGACCTCTGAAATCGCCGCGCTCGAAGACCAGATTGAAAAGAACCATCAGGCAAAGGCTCACCTGGACAAGCTGTGCCAGGACCTGCGGACGGCTATTTACGAGGCGAACACCGAAAAGACGCAAGTTGGCTCGAAGTTGAGCGTGACCGAGCAGAATATCAAGCGGCTCAGACAAGAGGAGCCGTTGATCGCCAGTGAAATGGACCTGCTGGCCGAACAGATCGCGCAGTCCGTGCAGAAAGAATACGACTCGAAACAGAAATTGCAGGAACTGGAAGCGGTCAATAGCCAGCGAACCGCGCGCATAGAGCGACTCGAGGCCAAATTCGCCGAACAAAAGCGGCAGCAGCAGGCTTCGGCAGATAAGCTGACCGATCTGAGGGTTGCTCTGGGCCAGATCAGCGAACAGAGCAAGGCATTGCAGCAAATCATGGTCAGCCTGCAAAGCCAGATGCAGGAAAACCGGACGGCTGCCGAGACGGCCCGGGAAGAAGTACGAAGCTGCAGCGAGCAACTGACTGCGGCTCAAAGGAACATTCTCGATTGTGAAGCGGGGGCCTCGGAGCTGTTCGTCGAAAAAGAGAAGAACCAGAAGGACAGCCAGCGACTGCATAAACAGATCGAAAGGCTGGTTGAAGAACGAAAACAGGCAGAGGAGCTTATCCGGCTCAAACGGGCCGAGAAAAGCCAGACCGAGCAGGCAATCAATGAGCTAAAAATAGAGTTGAGCCAGTTGGAGGTCAAGCAGCAGGATCTGGTCGAGCGGGTCCAGGAACAATTGCAGATCGACCTGGCCGAGGCCTACAAGAATTACACGGACCAGGAGGTTGATTGGGACCGGATAAGGCAGGAGATCACCGAGCTGCGAGGTAAGATTGAGCGGCTCGGTAACGTAAACCTGGACGCCATCGATGAGCAGGAGAGCCTCGAGAACCGCCACAACTTCTTGAGCACGCAGGTTCAGGATCTCAACAGCAGCAGGGCCCAATTGCTACAATTGATAAATCGTCTCAACAAGAAAAGCAGAGAGAAATTCCGCCAGACCTTTGAACAAATCAGAAGTCATTTTCAGGAGATTTTCCGCAAGCTGTTTGGCGGCGGCAGGGCCGATATTATCCTGGAGGATGCAGAAGATATCCTCGAAGCGGGCATCGAGGTCATCGCCCGCCCGCCCGGCAAGGAGACCAGAAGTATCGCGATGCTGAGCGGCGGCGAAAAGTCAATGACGGCCCTGGCATTGCTGTTTGCGGTTTTCAAGACAAAACCGTCGCCGTTCTGCTTCCTTGACGAGGTCGATGCCGCCCTGGACGAGGCGAATAACGAGCGTTTCAATATGTTGCTGCGGGAATTCCAGAAGGATTCGCAGTTCATCATTATCACCCACGCCAAGCGCACGATGAGCATTGCGGACGTGCTGGTCGGAATCACAATGCAGATACGCGGGGTGAGCAAGAAGATCAGCGTCAAGTTCGGCGAGGTTGAAGAAGAGCCCGCCGCAGCGTAAGCGTTAGCGCTTCGCGATGCGGATTACATTTGTTCAGCCGCCACCGGTGCGCTGGTGGGGGCTCGTTGGTCGGAGGTTTCCGCGCGGGTCATGTCCGAATAGGAAACTATAGAAAAATCTGTGGACATGATGCGCCGTATCGGATATGCTTGGCTTGTAGAGATGTCGCCCTTGGTGAGATTCAATTTGACTGGAGGGATGAAAAATGGAACGTGCGGCAAGGTGTGTGTTTCTGTTGGCGGCTGTTGCGGCTCTTGGCGAACGCGCGCAGGCAGATGGTAAATTCTACTATGGCGAGACAGTCCCGCCGGATATTCCATATCAGCGGGCACTTATTATCTTCCATGAAGGCTCGGAGACACTGGTTCTTCAGAGCAAATACGAGCTACCGCAGTCAGCGGATACCAACTCGCTGGGTTGGGTCGTGCCGGTCCCAGCGGTTCCGGAGATAGCCAGCGTGGATGCAGAAGCAGCTACAAGCTTCTTCTTTTCTGCTTCTCTACGTACCAGCCCAAATGTAACTGTGATCTCAGATTATGTAGGCTGCATAGCTGTGTGTTTTCTTCTGGGTAGCATTGGATTCTTACTATTATGTCTCGTGGAGTATCCGTTTCTCAGTAAGATCGGACTGTCAAAGGCCGCCTGGAAGCGCCGACTGAGCAATGGCTTGATCGTAGCGCTCGTTGCCTTTGTTCTAAGCATGGGGGCTGTGCCTCACCTCGGATCTGTCCGCGGAGTTGAGGTAATCAAGGCCGAGAAGGCGGGCATATACGATGTCAAGGTCATCAGGGGCGAGAACGCCGAAGCGATTTTGAGTTGGCTAAAGGAAAACGGTTTCGCCTTTGGTGACAGCGATGTCCACGTGTTTGAGGATTATGTCAATCGGAAGTGGTGCTCTGTCGTTGCGAAAGTCCAGCCGGACCCGGAAATCGAAGAGGGCAAGGTCGTTTCTGAAGGTATGGTTGCTCCGCTGATCTTGAAGTTCGAAACAGACAAGGCGATCTATCCATTGGCGCTAACATCGATTGTCGGAGTGAGCACGGAGGTATTGCTTTATACGCTAAGTCAGAGCAAGCTTAGTTGTGGCAAGCGACTTACACTGCGACACGCCGGAAGCAGCAAGCCGGCGAATCTGATTGCTCGCCTGCTTGAAACAGCCGACCCGAAAACAAAAGCCCTTTTCGAAAACGTGCCGGAGTCCATGACTCTCTGCAAGTTCAAGAAAAAGCTCAGCCCTGACCAGATGAAGAAGGACCTTGAATTTGAACTCGCCGCCGACAACGATCCTTATGTAGAAAAGAAAATCGTCTGGTGAGACGCACAAGCCCGAGGACGGCGAGTGTTTTCGTGTTGAAGACATGGAGCCGCGTGCTTATAATCCTCGATATGGCAGAGAAGCAAAAAAGGCAGAAAAATGACCGTCCGGAGGAAAGTGACGGTGGTGGTCAGAAGACTACTTCTTTGGCGTCGAAGACGGGGCCGTCTTCGCAGCATAGTTTGTAGATGGTTTTGTTCGAGCCTTCGAGCCTGCACTCGACCGCGCAGCTCTGGCACAGGCCGATGCCGCAGGCCATCCTTCGCTCCATACTGAGCTGACAATCGATGTTCTTTTCAGCGGCGATTTGGGCCACTCTCGCTAACATCCGCTCAGGCCCACAACTGTAAATAATCGTATCGGCACCGACCAAACCGGGCCGGCCGAGCCATTGCGAGAGACAATCGGTGACCAGTCCGTGATAGCCGGCCGAGCCATCGTCTGTTGCCACCTGAGATTCGATGCCGTGCTTGCCAAATTCCGGCAATTGAAACCCCAATCGTTGCGAAATCTCATCCAGCCGGCCCTCGAAGGGCAATTCCTCCGCCGTCTTTGCGCCGGCAAATGCAGTCACTTCGATGGCGTCCTCTCGCTCGACCAGAACCTTGGCCAGATGCTGCAAAGGGGGCGCTCCCATCCCGCCGGCCACCAAGAGGGCCCTTTTTTTGCCGTCCGGGACCCGGAAACCGCGACCCAGCGGCCCGATGACGCTGACCGAATCGCCGGCCGACAGCGTGGTCATTCGCAAAGTGGCGGGTCCGACAACACAATAAAGGATCTCAGCGAGCGTCTTGTCCTGCTGGCGGGTCACGTCAGTAAAGCTAAAGGGCCTCCGCAGAAGTATCTCGCGCCGAGCAGCGTCGCGCAAATCTTCCGGTATAGCGTCCGGCGACGGCAGGGCGGCACCGGACAGATCCAATTGAGCGAATTGTCCCGGCGTGAAATGGGCAAAGGCCCTTGCACCGTCTTGTGAAAACCCCAGTCTGAGCCGGTAGAATCGCCGCCCGATCTGTCTGTTGGAAGACACGATCGCCTTAAACGGCCCCTTGACTGAGCATGAGTGAGTCTCTGACATAATCAGCCATTGTCCCTGTCACAATAGACCTTCGTAGACCCTGACGCCATCCACCACCTTGCAGACGTGAACGGCATATTTCTCGGCGAATTCAGGCCGGCTCCGAGGATAGGCTGCATCGACGGCCTCTTTTACCGCCTCGACACATTCGGCGCGAACCAAAGCACCCGATGCCCCCTTATCACCGCCGCCCAACATCCGCTCTCCTAAAACACCCGGCACCGTTCGAACGATATCGCACATCGTTTCCAGCTCCGGCCCGGATATTTTGTAATCGTCTCGCAGCCCGATGCCGTCGGCTCTGAATATCTGCCCGACCGTCTCAATGTCACCGCTTTTCCAGGCGTCCATGAGCTTATAGAACCGCTTCTGCGACGCGAAGATATACTTGAGCCGATCGCACAAGTCCGGGTGACTTTCGCCGAACTCGGCCATGACCTTCTCGTAGACTGGTTCGTCCTTGATATCGGCAAGACACGATATATCCAAGCCGGCCTTTTGCAGGATCGCAACGAGTTTCTCACATTCAGCCCGGCGGATTGCATACGTGGACTTCTCCAGCCCCGGCCGGTTCGTTCCCGTGTCCAGCACCATAATCCGAAAGTCGGTCGCGTCCGCCCCGATCGGGACATATTCCACCGAGCGATCCTTGGGATTGTAGTAAGTCCCCATCCCTTCGCGGGCATATACGATCATCGTCTGGTCGAGCTGGCCGCAGGGCGAGCCGATATAATCGTTTTCCACGGCCTGGGCCAAATCGACGATCGCGTTCTTGTCTCTGACCTCGATCCCGTTCGCCTCGAAGAGTGACAGAATCAGATTGTTGCACAGCGATGCCGACCGGCTCATTCCGCCGCCGGGGATGTTCCCGTACAGAACGCCGTCAATGCCCCGCGAAAGCCTGTAGCCTTCGCGCCTTAGAATATATTCAATCCCGTATGCAAAGCGTCCCCAGGT
>SMTZ1_10016527_pt1 | contig 11763 bp, 11 predicted proteins | sample DeeMarSWOR136_30_FD_25667 | JGI IMG/M metagenome (IMG submission 25667) | reverse complement strand
ATTGTCGTTTCTGTGCAGTTGATCATGGTCAGCCCAAGCCAGTGGACCCCGAGGAGCCCCAGCACTTGGTTGATGCTGTGCGGCAGCTTGGCCTGCGCCACGCAGTCATCACGTCCGTGACCCGGGATGATTTGCGCGACGGGGGCGCTGCGCATTTTGCGGCATGCATAAGGGCCGTACACAGTGGCACTTCGGCTACCGTCGAGGTATTGGTTCCCGACTTCCAGGGTGAGGAAGCTGCGCTACGAACCGTCCTCGAGGCCCAACCGGAGGTGCTGGGGCATAACGTGGAAGTAGTGCCTCGGCTCTATCCTGAGATCCGGTCACGAGCGAACTATGAACGGTCGCTGCACTTGCTGCAACGTGCCAAGGAACTGCGGCCTTCCACATATACCAAGTCCGGACTGATGGTTGGTATGGGAGAACAGGAGCAAGAGGTTATTGACGTGATGCGCGACCTTTGTGCCGTGGCTTGCGATTTCTTGACCATCGGCCAGTACCTGCGCCCTTCGCCGCAGCACTATCCGGTGATCGATTACGTTACCCCTGCGATTTTTGGTTACTACGGCCAGGTGGCCCAAGACATGGGCTTCCGAGGCGTGCTCTGCGGTCCCTTCGTGCGCAGCTCTTATTGTGCCAGTGCATTGTTAGATAGTGTACAGAGCGAGCTTCAGTCAACAAGCCGAGGGAACCATAGGAACAAGCGCTGCGGAGAATACAGCACTCCATAGATGTCAGCATGCTTGCTTCTCCGTTTCACTAGCCTGTTCCTGAGAGTGTGCGCGCAACGCGTTCATACGTTGGGGCCTGTTGAAGTCACCTATGGCGACTCTTGATCCTCCTCTTTCCGTGCCGTCCGCCACTCTGCTAAGCGTTCCTTGATTGTCTTTTCGTATCCAAGTTCGCCAGGTTCATACCAGTGTCTGCCTTGCACACCGTCAGGAAGGTATTGCTGTGCTACCCAGTGCTCGGGAAAGTCGTGCGGATACTGATATCCCTCACCGTGCCCCAGTGCTTTGGCGTCACGGCTGCTATCTTTCAGATGATTGGGCACTTCAATGATGCCCTCTTGCTCGATGTCGCTCAGGGCTTTGAAATAGGCTCCACATGAGTTGCTCTTCGGCGCTGTTGCCAGGTAGATAGCAGCTTCTGCCAAAGCATATTGTGCTTCTGGCAAGCCGACCCACTCCAGAGCCTGAGCCGCAGCTGTCGCTACAACCAGGGCCTGTGGATCTGCCAAGCCTATGTCCTCTGACGCAAGGATAATCATACGACGTACGATGAAACGAGGATCTTCGCCGCTGTAGATCATGCGTGCCATCCAGTACAGGGCAGCATCGGGGTCACCACCACGCAGACTCTTGATAAACGCCGAGATGGTGTCGTAATGAGCATCGCCGTCTTTATCATACAGCAAGGCGCGACGTTGAATGGATTCCTGAGCGACAGTCAGGTCCACGTGCACAACCCCTTCCTTGTCGGCAGGGGTTGTAGTCACAGCCAATTCCAGGGCATTTAGCGCATTGCGTGCATCTCCGCCCGCCACATGCACCAGGTGAGCAAGGGCATCATCGTCCATTTGAACAGGGATCTTGCCCAGTCCCCTTTCCGTGTCGGAGAGAGCGCGACGCAGAATGATCTCAATCTCTTCATCCGCCAGGGGTTTCAGTTGGAAGATGCGTGTCCGTGAAACCAAGGCACTGATAACTTCAAAGTAGGGATTCTCCGTAGTCGCGCCAATAAGGACAATCGTGCCCTTCTCCACATATGGTAGCAAAGCGTCCTGCTGTGCCTTGTTGAAGCGATGAATCTCGTCCACGAGGAGGATAGTACGTTGTCCATACATACTCCGCCGGTTCTTGGCTTCCTGCACCAATTGCCGGATCTCCTTTACACCAGCCATCACGGCGCTGATACTCTCAAAGTGAGCCTCAGTGTGATAAGCAATGATCATGGCCAGTGTGGTCTTACCGCTTCCTGGCGGTCCCCACAGGATCATTGAGGAGACGCGATCGGCCTCGATGGCCCGACGTAGCAGCGTCCCTGACCCTACGATGTGTTCCTGACCTACGAACTCGTTTAGCGTTCGTGGGCGCACTCGCGCAGCAAGAGGTTGTTCTCTCTCTGTCTGCGACTTGCGGCTGTATTCAAAGAGGTCACCTGTTCTCATCTCACTTCCTCAATCGCCTACATCTCAAAGGAGTGACTATCATTTACAAGTGTAGCACAAGTTACAGGTGTTTGCCAAAGCGAGCGGGCTCTGGCCGCTCCCGCCTCTATACTGTATCCTCGGGCTAACGTTGCGCTGGATTGGACACGGTACCCAACTCGTGCTAAAATAGGTATATGGGCGTGGCAGATGTTGAAGGTATTCCGTTGGTAATAGGTCACGAGTGGGCTGTTGAGCTACTGAAGCGTGGCTTGGCAATGGATCATCTGTCGCACGCCTATCTGTTTGTTGGGCCTCCGCAAGTTGGCAAGACAAGCCTGGCATTTTACCTGGCGTATGCGCTTAACTGCCTTGATCCAGAAACCAAGCCGTGTGGAAGCTGCGGCGCATGTCGCAAGATTGCGAAGGGCCTTCACCCAGACGTGCGGGTCATTGATGAACCAGGAAGCAGCGTCAAGATCGACCAAATACGCGAACTGCAAAGGGAGATGTCCCTCTCGCCATTTGAGGGACGCTGGCGTGTCTACATCCTCTGCAACTTCCAGCAGGCAACGTCTGAAGCGGCCAATTGCCTTCTGAAAACGCTGGAGGAACCTCCGCCCAAGGTAGCTCTCATTTTGACGGCAACTCAGGCCGAGATGCTGCTGCCGACTATCGTCTCGCGCTGTCAGGTGTTCAATTTGCGGCCCCTCCCGATCAGTCAAGTTCAGCAGGCTCTCCACGCTCACTGGGGCATTGAGCCGCGCCAAGCCAACCTGCTAGCCCGATTGTCAGAGGGGCGCATAGGCTGGGCCATCGAGGCCAGCAACAATGATACTTTGTTGCGAAACCGAGAGAAGTACTTTGTCGCGCTGGAGCAGGCACTTCGGCAGGAACGAACAGCGCGAATGAGGTTGGCACAACAGCTCAGCCAGAACCCGCTAGCCTTGCCGGATGTCTTCGACTCCTGGCAAAGCTGGTGGCGTGATCTTCTGTTGGCAAAGAGCGGGAACGTACATGCATTGACAAATGCTGACCGGGAGCAGACAGTACTCAACGAAGCGCAACACTATACCCTAGGCGAAATCCTGTTCTGTTTGCGCGCCGTCCAGCACGCGGCTCAGCAAGTTGAGCAAAACGTCAACCCGCGTCTGGCCCTGGAAGTCTTGCTCTTGCGGATGCCCCGTTACCGTCTACCATAGGAAGGGAGTTAGGTGCATTACCATGCCACTGATCGTTGGTGTTCGTTTCAGACCTGCAACAAAGACTTATTATTTTGACCCGGCAGGTATGCAGGATTTGCACCAGGGCGAATATGTCCTGGTGGAGACAGCCCGGGCACGGGAACTAGGGAGAGTAGTCATACCTTCCAAGGAGGTGTCGCAGGAAGAAATTGTGGGTCAGCTGAAACCTATTTTGCGCAGAGCGACGCCCCTGGATCTGGCCAATGCAGAGTATCACGCCAGTCGAGAGGGACGGGCTCTGGAGAAGTGCCGCGAGAAGGTAGCAGAATATGGATTGCCCATCAAGGTGATCCGCGCCGAATACAACTACGATGGCTCTCACCTTGTCTTTTTCTTCACCTCTGAACAACGGATTGACTTCCGTGCTCTGGTTCGAGACCTGGCACGCGTATTTCGCACGCGCATTGAGTTGAGACAGGTCGGAGTCCGTGATGAGGCAAAGCTCATAAAAGGGCTAGGGCCCTGTGGACGGCCGCTGTGCTGTACTACCCACTTGTGCGAGTTCATTCCTGTGTCCATCAAGATGGCGAAACAGCAGAATCTGCCCTTGAGCCCGATGGAGATATCTGGTATGTGCGGTCGTTTGCTGTGTTGCTTGACCTATGAGAATGAGTACTACCAAGAGGCACAGGAGAAGATGCCCCACAATGGGCAAATAGTGAGTACAGCTGACGGTGTGGGCAAGGTTACGGGCTACAACGTACTCAAGGAAACGGTCCAAGTGGAATTAGATAGCGGGATCACCGTCGAGGTACCGCTTGCTGGAATCAGGTCACAACGCACCGAGCGACGGGGCAAGAAGAAGGGGTCATCTTTGAAATCTGGTCATTGAGAAGGCCTGCTGCAGGAAGAGCAGGCAAATGAAGCGCAGGAGACGTAGAGTTTAGTAATAGGCTTAGGACTTGACCTGACGACGTTCATGCCAGGCACGCAGGTTCTCTACCACTGCTTGTGGCACCACGACTCCACCCAGCTCATGCCCCGGCAGAATAGTTCCCCCATGAAAATCGCTGCCCCCCGTTACAATGAGACCGTACTTGGCAGCTAGATCAAGCAAGAAACGAGTCTCGTCAGGTGTATAGCCGGGGTAGTAGGCTTCCAGACCAACTAGGCCATTCTTCGCCAGTTCTGGCACCAAGTGACTTGCATGCAGGGGATGAGCCAGCACAGGTAGCCCACTTGCAGCAAGGATGATCTGCACGGCTTCGGCCGGCGAAAGCCTGTGACGTTCCGCGTATGCGGGGCCGTTCCGACCGATGTACAAATGAAACGCTTCGTCAATCGAGGAGACGTAGCCTTGCTGCAACATAGCTCGAGCAATGTGCGGGCGCCCAACCGCGGCTTCACCAGCAATCTGTTGCACTCGGCCCCAATCCAGAGGCACGCCCATTCGGGTAAGCTTTGCTACCATTCTCTGTGCCCGGGCCAGGCGCGAATCACGAAAAAGCGCGAGCTTGCTGCAAAGACTCGGATCTCTGTATGCAACATAATATCCCAAGATGTGAATCTCTGACTGGGAGATATCTGTGCTGATCTCCACACCTGGGATCACCTCCAGGCTGGTGCCTCTGGCTGCTTCCAGTGCCTCCGCGATTCCCCCAGTTGTATCATGATCGGTGATAGCAATGGCCGCCAGACCGATCTCGAGCGCCTTGTGTACTATCTCTGTAGGAGAAAGCTGACCGTCAGATGCCGACGTGTGTACATGAAGGTCAACCCGGCTCATGTCTTTTCCACGACCAACCTGACCGCGGTCCGTTCTTGGTCGCCAATCATTACGTTGACAAAAGATGGAATGCAGACGATGTTGATTCCATCCTCAGCCAAGTAACTACGAGCGATAGCCACTGCTTTAACTGCCTGGTTAACTGCTCCTGCGCCGATGGCCTGAACCTCTGCGCGCCCGCTCTCCCTAACTACGCCAGCAATAGCGCCCGCAACTGCCGTAGACCGGGATCTCGCTGCTACTTTCAGGATTTCCATGTTCGTCGTCTCCTTGGGTGTCCATGTGACGGCACGACAAATGACGGACCCATGAGTGAAGCTGGTACTTCCGCGTGTTCTGCTGTTAGTCGGTGCATCACCTCCTACTTGGCATAATCCACAGCCCTTTTCTCCCTGACAACGGTGACTTTGATCTGTCCAGGATATTGGAGGCTCTCCTCGACCTTCTTAGCGATATCCTGGGCCAGCGTGATGATGCCCAGGTCATCAATTTCATCGGGCTTTACAATGATGCGTATCTCGCGTCCAGCCTGTATGGCATAGGATTTCTCGACGCCAGCGAAAGAACCAGCCAGATTTTCAAGAGACTCGACTCGTTTTAGGTAGCTTTCCAGAGTCTCGCGCCGCGCACCAGGGCGAGCGCCAGAGATGGCATCTGCAGCCTCGACTAGAATAGCTTCAAGAGTCTGATACTCATCCTCACCGTGGTGGGCTGCGATGGCATTCACGACCTCAGTCGGCCTTCCAAACTGTTCGGCAATCTCGGCACCGATGCGAGCGTGGGGGCCTTCCGTCTCGTGGCTCACGGCCTTGCCGATGTCATGCAACAGACCAGCTTGTTTGGCCAAGGCAACATCTGCATCCAGTTCCTCGGCCATGATGCCGGCCAGATGCGCTGTTTCGACTGAATGCATGAGCACATTCTGGCCATAGCTCGTGCGGTATTTGAGGCGCCCCAACAGCGTGATGAGTTCTGGATGCAGGCCGTGGATGCCTACTTCGTATGCGGCGCGTTCACCTTCTTCCTGGATAACAGCCTCAACTTCACGCTGGGCTTTCGTGACCACTTTTTCGATGCGAGCGGGATGTATACGCCCATCAAGGATGAGTTTGTTCAGAGCGACGCGTGCGATCTCGCGACGCACCGGGTCAAAGCTGGACAGGATGACTGCTTCCGGCGTGTCATCTATCAACAAATCCACACCTGTGGCGCTTTCAATGGCACGAATATTGCGCCCGCCGCGGCCGATGATGCGTCCCTTCATCTCATCATTGGGCAATGGCACAGTCGATACGGTTGTCTCTGCTACCTGATCCGAAGCTACTCTCTGAATGGCCAGCGTGATAATCTCTCGTGCTTTGCGCTCCCCCTCCTCCTTGGCCTGCGCCTCGATCTCCCTGATGACCCGTGCCATGTCTTGGCGCGCTTCACTTTCAACCCTTTGCAAGACAAGCTCTTTGGCTTCCTCCATGGTCAGGTGAGAGATGCGTTCCAATTCATCAATCTCTTCACGACGCAACCGTTCTAATTCATTTTCCTTGAGTTCAAGTTGCTTCTCTTTGCCATCCAGCTTTTGTACGCGTTTCTCCAAAGAGTCCATTCTGCGTTCAAGGCTTGCGCGTCTCTGCTGCAAGCGGCGCTCCTGCCTTCCCAGTTCGGAACGCCTCTTCTTCACCTCTCGCTCTACCTCGTCCCTGATCTTGAGTGCCGCGGTCTTGGCCTCAAGCTCGGCTTCCTGAAGGCGAGTTTTGGCTTGCGCCAGCATGCTCTCTGCGTGCTCACGCATCTTCTGGATCGTTGCTTGAGCTGAATACTGCCTAAGCAGGTAGCCCAGAACGAATGCTACCAAGCCTGTCAACAGGCTTGCAATTACAGTGACAGCTATGTTGATCATCTTCGTTTATTTCCTTTTACACTTGATATGGTTAACAGGCCCACACTGTGCTCAGGACAGTACCATGCACTGGCACAAAGCGGGTCTACTGCTTCTTGCAGCAATTGTTAAACTTCTCTCAAAGCGGCTGCTTGAGTTTAGCAATGCACGCAGTACCCTGTGAGACCAGAGGCTCAGAACGCTTCCTCTTCTGCGGAAGTCTGCAGTTCCCGCCATAGACGGTCCACGATTACCTTCACGACATCATAGCCAAAGCCACGACGTTGCAAGAATCCACCCAGACGACGGCGAAACTCCTGGTAGTCCAGGCGTCTCAGACGTCGTGCCCGCTCGCGTCCAGCACGATAGGCACTCTCTGTTTCGTCAATGTTTGTGATTGCCTTATCAATAACTGCGTCTGGCACGCCTTTCTGTCGCAGTTCAAAGCGCAGTGAGCGTACCCCACGAGGCCGAAAATGCTCTCGGTTCTCTACCCAGTATTGTGCAAAGGCTTTATCATCAAGCAGGCCTGCCCCCACCAGCCGGTCCATTACGGTCTGTATCGTAATGGGTGGCACCCCCCGCCGCTTGAGGTAAGCTTCAATCTCTGCACGACTTCGTGGGCGGTAGCTCAGGTAGTTCAGTGCTCGATCATAAGCGACTTCTGCCGCATCACGTCTCTGAAGCTGGTCTACCTCCTCTGGCGAGAGCCTTTGGCCCACTTTCAGGGATGCAGCGACGGATGCCTGTAGCCCGAACGCGTACTTGCCATCCAGGTAGACGTTCACCCGCTGCTGATTCTTCTTTTGCAGCCTAAGTGCTGTGATCTCCGGCAGCATCCTCGGCTCTTCGTTTCTTCGCCTTCGCGACGTCGCTAGCATCCCGCTCTGCGGGGCGAACGACCACCCACACGGGACATGCTAGTTACAGAGTACTGCGTCAGTTGCTAAATTGAAGTAGCCGTTCTCATTCGGGAATCCAGCCAAACAGGGTTAGCAGCTGATGCACGAAGCAGTAAGCAAAAGCTGTGGCCTGATGACCACAGCTCTGTAACCTGGCACATCTGTTTTCCGTGCTGGAACTCCGAGTTTGCTCCAGCCACGGAACGCAGCTCGGTTTTTCCCCTGTAAGTTTGACCTTCTGCGATTTACACTTCTAGCAAACTGGACCGGCTCCTACGGAGCGCACATTCCAATACCTTTATGCAGTCATCCCTGGCAGTCATCGGTCAAGCTGCCCAAACTGCTGCGTTACCTCCAGTTGATGGTGGGGACGAATGTACTGCTCTGCAGTCGCTGTATGCCAATTGGTCAAGCTCATCCCAGGACCTTTTCGTAGAAACAAATCACAAGGGAAAACCAAGCCCCGCTCAAGACATGCTGCATGCATAATCTACTGCTGTGGTCGGCAAAACGGTCTGCTAAGACGCTTCTCGCCTTACGAGTTTTGCTCCCTTCAAAGAGAACTGCCCAAGTCACTACCTGGGCCTACATCTCATTATCTGCCTCGGTATCCTCTTCCTCCCCCATGTCGGACTCGACACTTGCAGGCGGCTCCGAAGGCAAGGAACTGATGCTGCTGCGGATCTTCTGGCTGATCTCCTCAAGCATCTCTGGGTTCTCTTTCAGGAACGTCTTGACGTTCTCGCGCCCTTGACCCAACCGGGTCTCACCGTACGAGTAGTACGCCCCCCTCTTTTCGATGATGCCCACCTCTACGCCCATGTCCAGTACGTCACCGGTCTTGGAAATGCCTTCGTTGTACATGATGTCGAACTCGGCGGTCCTAAATGGCGGCGCCACTTTGTTCTTTTTGACCCGCACTTTGGTGCGGTTACCGATGACTTCACCACCCTGCTTTATGGCTTCCATGCGGCGGATATCTAGCCGCACCGCAGCGTAGAATTTGAGGGCCCTGCCTCCGCTTGTAGTCTCGGGATTCCCAAACAGAACCCCTATCTTCATACGCAGTTGATTGGTGAAGATCACTGCCGTGTTGGAACGTTTGATCGCTCCGACCAGCTTGCGCAGTGCTTGCGACATGAGGCGTGCCTGCAGGGCAATGTGGCTATCCCCCATCTCTCCCTCAATCTCCGCGCGAGGGACCAGGGCCGCCACAGAGTCAATGACGATTACGTCAATCGCTCCGCTCCGTACCAGGGCTTCGGCAATTTCAAGAGCCTGCTCCCCAGTATCGGGCTGTGAGATATAAAGGTTGTCCACGTCTACACCGCACTTTGCCGCGTAGGTTGGATCCAGGGCATGCTCCACATCTATGAAGGCAGCCACGCCGCCTGCTCGCTGGGCTTCCGCAATGACATGCTGCGCCAGGGTAGTCTTTCCGGAAGATTCGGGGCCAAAGATTTCTGTGATGCGTCCCTGTGGCACACCGCCGATGCCAAGGGCAGCATCCAGGGCCAGCGATCCTGTAGAGATTGCCTGCACGTCGTACGGGGAAGAATCCCCCAGCTTCATGATCGAGCCTTCGCCGTACCGCTTCTTCAGTTGGGATATAGCGATGTCAAGAGCTTTTGCCCTACCATTGTCGTCCATCATCTTACTATTGACTCCTTTCAACTACCAAAGGCCTATATTCATTCTACATCAAGATTGTAATAAATGCAACTTCTCGCATCAGGGCTGTTGCAAAGTCAGGTTGGACAGGTCAGGATCAATGACAAGGCTTCTTCGGGATGAGCATCGAAGCGCCTTTGCGCCGCAGGTACGTTGTTGACGCCTTGCCTTAGCAGTAGCCCCAGGACCAGGTTGTTGATGATGACCATGGCCCGAGCGGCATGGCCTGTCCGCAAGCGACAGCGGTCCTCGCCCAGCGTCTCGTCTCGACGGTAGTGCAGCCCGTTCTCAATGCCCCAGTGGGAGCGGATGAGGCGCAGTAGCCGTTGCGGGCCAGCTTCCTGTGCCTTCAGGCTGGTCACGCCATAGACGAGCGTATGAGTGATCTTGCCATCCTGTAGGCGCTCAAAGTCACGTGCTAGCTTGAACACTTGCTGGGCATAGGGCCAATCTAGGTAGTCCTTCAATTCAGTGCTCACTGTGATGTGACGTTGCTCCAGGCGCCCATGTCCTTTCTCCACGGTGCTTGCCGTGCGAAAGTCTTTCAGCGCCGGGCTGAAGCCCTTGGGACACTGCTCAGGTTGGAACAACAGCTCGATGTCCTGGCGCAACTGAGGCTGATTGTCTTTGATCACCCACACGTAATCGCCCCCTGCCTCCACAATCTGCAGCGACAACGCACGCTGGGCCAGCAGAGCGTCGGCGGTCACCACTTTGTCCCGTAGATCCAGGCATTTCAACAGACGCGGAGCGGCTTTGATCTCGTTCTCTTTGCCCTCCACCTCCACTTGCGCCAGGACCCAGCCTTCCTGTGGCAGGTAGGCGGCCAACAAATGCAACCCCTGCGTCTGCCCCGCAGCGATGGTGCCCCGTACCGTCTTGCCATCCACAGCAATGACCACACTCTGCCCTGCCCTCGGCTGATGGGCGAAGAACTCGCTCACCACTCGCTCGAACTGTTCAATGTCCACCACATGGCCCAGAATCCGACTGTAGGTGCTGGGATGCGGAGCGCGTGCTTTGCGCAAACCCAAGGCTTCGGCCAAGGCCTCCTTACGGTGTTCGATCCACTCGGCAATGCCGCGCACATGTTTCTGCCCCACCAGTTTGGCCAGAATGACGTACACCAACACTGTCACCAAGGCATATCGTATACCACGCCTGTCCCGGTGATCGCACAGCCTGGCTAAGTGAGTGTACAGACTGCCCAGGTCTACCACAAAGCCCCGCTCGCCTGAATTGACGGCAGCAGAATCCGATGTATACTCCATCTCGACCTCCCTCGGTTTGATGTGGTTTGTTGCCACCCATATCATAACTGAGGAAGGTCATTCCTTCCCAGTCGACTTTGCGGCAAAACGGGCGATGGGTCAAACCCCCGGTCCCACAGGCGGACCTGCGCCTTCTTGGTCAGCCCGTGCCCGTCAGTTAACCTGTTACCGGACTTTGCAACAGCCCTGCCCCGCTTCTAGCGCCATTTGACAAAATTAGTACGATGTGGTATAGTTCCACCTCGTATTATTCGATGTGTGACCATCTGGAGGCGAGCAATGTCTCTTCCCAATGAAAAAGAGCAAGATCGCGTCGAAATGATGCAGGCTCACGTGCGCAGGCAGCTGCAGGACTTGTCTGGCCTGGACGATACCAGCGGGATGGAGCTGTTCAGACTGATGCGCATGTTAACCAACCTCTGCGAGGCCATCCACACCCAGAACCTGGGCGAGAACGATCTCTCCGGCCCTCGCTGGGGACTGCTGCTGCGCCTTTTCGCCGAGGAGCGCCACGGCCGGCAGGCAGGCATCACGCCCACGTCGCTGAGTCGCTGCCAGCGTGTCCACAAGAACACCATCAGTGCGCTGCTGCGCGGGCTGGAGGAGCAGGGCCTGGTCCAGCGCAGCCTGGATCCGGACGATCGTCGCCGCTTTCGCATCCAGCTCACCCCGGCAGGCCGTGAGCGGGTCAAGTCGACCGCGCCACAGCGGATTCAGCACCTGAACCAGATGGTATCCAGCCTGAGCGGGCCAGAGCGTACGCAGTTGATCGCGCTCCTGACAAAGTGGTATCGTTCGCTCCTGGCCACATCCACCACACCGACAATCGAACCTCAGGGAGGATAAGTTGCAAGCACAAGCAGTCTCTCCAAGCCATGCCGCATGGCGCCGCAGGCGCCGCGGCGGCGAAAAGTCCGGCCCCGGCCT
>SMTZ1_10012189_pt1 | contig 11763 bp, 8 predicted proteins | sample DeeMarSWOR136_30_FD_25667 | JGI IMG/M metagenome (IMG submission 25667) | reverse complement strand
GTTATGGGCATGCCTGGGCTAACAATTTAGGTGAATATATTATTACTGACAGTCCAATTTACAATCCTAATGTTGGGTCAAATTTAAACTGGCAGCAGATAGAACCAGTGCCGTAATAAACAGTTTTCTTCTCTGAAATAACTGCTGACATTGAAAATGGTGAATCAACATAGCAATTGAATTTTTTATTCCTTCCTGGTTCTCCACATCTCTGGAAAGGGAATGCTATTGTGAATAAAAGGAAAATTCTAATTTTGATATAATGAGTCTGTGGTATGTTGTCCTCGTCAGAGAATATATTAGTCAAGCACTAAGAGTATAGAAAACATATAGAAGACACTTTGTTACACCTGAGAAAAATTTTGGAAAATTCATAGATAAATTTGAACCAAACTGTTTAACCGGCAGATATGAAAGCTTTTGATGCCAGATAGACAGCTGTCGGCTCGGTGGGGTAACACCTCCGGATACGCTGCATCAAAAGGTGCGCAACTGGCTCTAACACGCGAATGGGCTGTCGAGTTGCTGCCGTATGGCATAAGGGTAAATGCGGTAGTTCCTGCCGAGGTGATGACCCTATATTATAAAAAATGGATTCAAACTTTCGACAATCCGCAAGAAAAACTGGTAGATATAATGAAAAAAATTCCCTTGGGTAACCGTATGACCACTAAAGAAGAAATCGCTTCGGTGATTGTTTACCTGGCTTCTGAACAGGCGTCACATATTACCGGACAGACAATTTTTGTGGATGGCGGATATGTGCATCTGGATCGAACTCTGGCAGAAAAATAATAAGGTAAAAAAGTATCATGCTATTTTGCTAATTGTATTATTGCGTGAAAGCTCCAATACTGAAAGGAACAATGGTGGAAAACAGATCGAAGAGGTTAAATCCTGATAGGCAAAATGTGCGAGTGGTTCCGAAAGGCTTAATGTTGCCCTTTATTTTAATAACCACCTTATTTGCTTGGTGGGGGCTGGCCAATAACATGACTGATACCCTGTTAGCAGCCTTTAAAAAAATAATGAGCATGACTGATTTTCAAACATCCTGGATTCAGGTAGCGTTTTACGGATCGTATTTTTGCCTGGCTTTACCTGCGGCTCTTTACATAAAAAGATTTACCTACAAATCAGGTGTGCTCTTAGGGCTTGGACTTTTTATTTGTGGGGCTTTGTTGTTTTACCCGGCCAGTAGATCCATGTTATATTCAAATTTTTTAATTGCCCTATTTATTTTGGCTGGCGGGCTATCCATTCTTGAAACCGCAAGCAATCCTTATATCATTGCTATGGGACCGGAAGAGACCGGAGTCCAGCGTCTTAATTTCTCACAATCTTTTAATCCAATCGGCTCGATTACCGGAGTCATTATCAGTAAGTTATTTATTCTATCCAATCTGAATTCCTCAGGTGCAGAAGAACGAGCAATCATGACCGGGGAACAGCTCACGGCAATGCAATCCCAGGAACTGGAAGCAGTAATGGGCCCATATGTAAGTGTGGCTTTTATTTTGATTATATTATGGATTATGATCGCATCCGTTAAAATGCCCCGCGCCTCGGATGCTAACCAAAAGTTGGATTTTATTCCTACTTTTAAAAGACTTTTATCCAATAGAAACTATGTGGGGGGGGTGGTGGCCCAGTTTTTTTATGTGGGCGCGCAAATAGGCGTATGGTCTTTTACCATACGCTATGTGATGAAAGAGCTCAATATGAATGAAGAAAGCGCATCAACCTTCTACCTGGCGGCTTTGGTATTGTTTACCATATCCCGCTTTATCTGTACGGCTTTAATGAAGTTTATAAAACCTAAAAATCTTTTAACAGTACTAGCACTGCTGGGCGCTTTTTTTACATTTTTGGTCATCACGGCAGGCGGTTATACCGGTGTGATTGCATTGGTCAGTATTTCCGGTTGCATGTCTCTCATGTTTCCCACCATATACGGTCTGGCAGTGAGGGGCTTAGGAGACGACACTAAAATAGGCGGTTCCGGTTTGATTATGGCTATTCTAGGAGGAGCGGTTATCACAGCCATTCAAGCCCAACTTTCAGACATGACAGGTAGTATAAATCTGGCTTATTCAATCCCCCTCATATGTTTCTTTGTGATCACTTATTATTCTGCTTTTGTGCGACATAAAATTGCATAAATTAATTTTTAAATATTCTATTGATTTTAGTGAACAATATGAAAAATTTAAAGACATACTGCCTGGCATTGGATCTGGTATCTGATCCGAATTTGATTAACGAATATAAAAAACACCATCAAAACGTGTGGCCAGAAATAATAGAAAGCATAAAAAGTTCAGGTATTGAACAAATGGAAATTTACCAATTGGAAAACCGGCTTTTTATGATTATCAGAGCATTAGAGTCTTTTGATTTCAGTAAAAAAGCAAAGAGTGATAAAAAAAATCCTGCAGTGCAAAAATGGGAAAACCTTATGTGGCAATACCAGCAGGCGATTCCGGGAAGTAAACCCGGGGAAAAATGGCGCCTGATGGATAAAATTTTTGATTTAAAAAAAGCAATTTAATGATACTCTCAATAGTAGAGTATATCGAAGATATGAAATATTTAAAGATTTTATCGTGGGATTTAAGTTAAATTAAAATTACGCGTGGACTAACAAGACCATTCAGCCATCAGAAAAACTCTCTTGATTTTTATAAAAAGTATTCTTATGTTACAAATACAATTGTGTAACTTGTACACTTTTTAGGTAGAATCATCATCCGTTATCCATGCAAATGCTTCTGTTTACTCAAATTTAAGTATCATATGAAGACTTATATGCTCCACATTATTTTTCTTATCAAGTGGATTGGGAATCCTCCTTCAATCTTCAATCATAAGTAATTTATTTATAAATTCAAGGAGTAATGGACCATGAAACAATTGAAGAATGTGATATGGCTGGTTTTGCTATTGACAATTGTTTTGGTTGCCCAACTTTGGTCAGGGACAACGGGAAAGATTGCCGGCATCTTGACTGATAAAGAAAGCGGTGAGCCTTTACCCGGGGCAAATATTGTTATCCTTGGGACTATGCTTGGTGCATCTTCAGATATAGATGGCCAGTATACCATATTACATGTTCCGCCCGGAACCTATAGTATTCAGGTTACCTTCATTGGATATAAAAAGGTTATAATCAATGATGTACGGGTAGATATTGATCAAACGTCAAGAGTTGATTTTGCTCTGGAAGAGGAAACCATTGAAATGGATGAAATTGTTGTTGTTGTGACGAAGTAAATGTTTTACCGATCACAAATGTCATCAGTGCTATCGGATTACAAGCCGGCATCCGCGGTGGTTGGGGCGGCCTTCTAAACAGTGCAACCCAACCGTCATTTATAAGAGACTATCAACGTGGAAATGTGAGTACTCAGAGTGGGATAAATATCCGCGGTGGAGGCGCTGATAAGGTTCTATTTATGCTTGATGGTGTAACTCTTCGTGATCCCAGAAATAATGATACCGCCTCCAAAATAGCTTTAAGTTCGGTAGAGGAAATCTCGGTTGAACGAGGAGGATTTAATGCGGAATACGGTCAAGTTCGCTCCGGTGTTATAAATGTAGTTTCTAAAGAAGGTGGTAAAAAAGGATACTCAGGCAATATTCAGGTTCGAGTTGCTCCGCCTGCACCAAAATACTGGAGAGGAGAAGGTATTCTGGATGTTCATGACCCCAATTCCTTTGCTTTACGTCCATTTTTTGATGATGCGGTATGTTGGACTGGTACCGGCAGCGGCGCCTGGGATGAATATACCAGACGTCAGTATCCTGAGTTTATGGGTTGGAATGAAGTCTCAAGAATACTTAACTCCGATAATGATCCAACGAATGATTTAACACCTTTAGGGGCGCAGCGGGTCTTTATGTATGAAATCCGAAAAAGTCAGCCTAATGATCAGGCTGATTATGACATTGATGCTGGGTTTGGAGGACCGGTACCTATTATCAGTGAAAAGCTTGGGAATCTACGCTTTTTTACCTCCTACCGAAGTACCCGCGATGTCTTACTATTTCCATTGACACGTCCAGATTATAAAGACTGGGATTTTACCTTCAAAATAAATTCAGACATCACCCCTACTCTTAATTTGCGTATTTCAGCTCTTATCGGGGAACAATACACCATAAGACATAACTGGGATGGGACGGGTACTTATTTCTATCCGCATTACCCGACTGAAATCGCTGGGGTTGCCAGTTCCATCAATAGTCCCGCGGATTTAATCACGTTCTTTTCAGATTTTAACTTTGCCTTGAGTGATATCGGACAAAGATCTTTTGCTGCTAAAGTAACAAAAACTGTGAACCCCAGAACTTTCTATGAAGTGTCTTTAGAAACATTCAGAAGAGAATACAATACCCGGCCAACTGCCTGGCGGGATACTTCAAAACTTTATGAGATTGTCCCAGGTTTTTACGAGGATTCGAATCCCTTTGGATATTGGCCATATGATACAAAGGGAGTAATAATAACCGGCGGACAGCATGTTGCTAAACCCCGGGATTTTACTGTAGTTAATTCTTATACTGCCAAAGCTGAATTCACCAGCCAGCTCAACTTTCACAATTTATTAAAGGCAGGAATTACTATAAATTATAATGACCTGAATTTTGATTATGGCACCATTGCATCAGCCACTGCTGGTAAAACCTATGCCACCAGGGTCCAAATGCATATTTTTCCCCTCCGGTTAGCCGCATTTGTTCAGGATAAACTCGAGACACAGGGATTTACTTTGAATGCGGGACTGCGTTTAGATTACAGTAATTCAAACAGTGAATGGTGGGCTGTAGAACCATTCAATCGATACTTTTTCTCTTCTCAGTATGAGGAGGACATAGAATTTCCTAAAACAGAGAGCAAAGCACAGTGGCAATTAAGCCCACGCCTTGGCGTTGCCCATCCTATATCTGAAAATGCCAAATTATTTTTTAATTACGGTCATTTCAAACAATTACCGCAGTATGAAAGCTTGTTCCGTGTTCAGCGAAATCAGCAACAGGCCATGTCGAGTTTTGGAAATCCGGATCTGATACTGGCTAAGACCATATCCTATGAACTCGGATTTGATTATATTGTCTCTGATAGATATCTCATACAGGTGGCCGGTTTCTACAATGATATAACAGACCAACAGGATTTTACCCAATATATTTCTGACAGATATGGTTTTAATTATACACAATCAACCTCCAATAATTACGAAGATATACGCGGATTCGAAATTACCCTGCGTAAATCGAGTGGTAAGTGGTTTACCGGTTTTGCTAATTATACCTATCAGGTTAACACAATGGGGCATTTTGGAAGTTCCCGAAGTTATGATAATCCGGTTCTTCAAAAACAATGGGATGATGCAACAGTCAACCTTTATCAGGACCGTCCGATTCCCCAGCCATATGCCAGGGTTAATCTCAATTTGTTTACACCTGGTAATTATGGTCCCTCTTTATTGGGGCATAATATATTGGGCGGTTGGCTGTTAAATATTGTACTGGATTGGCAGGCTGGTTACTGGAGCACCTGGAATCCGAAAGATCTCCCATCAATAGCTTACAACGTGAATTCCGTGGATTACTTTGGTACCGAGTTACGATTGGATAAGACGATTGATCTTGGACAATTTAGAGTGCAACTCTTCATGGATGTGCATAACGTGTTTAATACACTGCGACTCTGGAACACGGGCGATTATGACTATATGGCTTCACTTCATCTTCCTGAAAGCGATGCCTACGACAACATTCCTGGGAACGATAAAGTGGGTGATTACCGTAAGCCAGGCGTTGAATTTCAACCCATGGAATATCAGGCCGTTATCGATCCGGATAAACCTGGAAAACCGCGGGCAATCTACTACGAGGGTTCTTCCGGTGAATACTATGAATATATAAATGATGAATGGAGCCAGGTTTCAGATGAAAAGATTAACAAGATTCTCGATGACAAAGCCTATATCGATATGCCTAACGCGTCCACCTACTGGTTCCTGGATCCCCGTAGAATCTTTTTTGGCATCAGGTTATCATTCAATTTCCAATAGTAAATAATTTGAGGTACTCATGTTAAAACAAACCAAAAAAATTAAAAATCGATTACTCCTCTGGGCCATAGCTGTATTACTTCTTAGTAGTGCCTATAACAGTTATTCCCAACAGTACAGATGGCTTCACGTCACCGACCTACAATCGTTTATCAATGAAGTAGGTGCGGAGTACGAGAGTGAAGGACAGACCGGTAATACCAATTTTTTTTCCTGGCCGGCTCAATACAGTATCGATCAAAATGCGGTGAGGATGCGAGGGATGTGGATTGGTTGTCACAATTTTGATGATCCTGTAGAAAATAAGGTTAAAAGTGTAAAAGTTATCGGTTCAGGACCGCGTGACGCCAGCGATCGTGTCAATCAAATATTTGAACAGGAAATAAAACTTATTGGTAAACCTGTTGGTCAATATGACCAACCTATGGTTATTGTTGACGATCAACCCGCCTCTTCAATTGACGCCTATGATGAATTGGATGAAGTGGATGAAAATTTAGCGGCAGATCGAATGGTATTTGTCAAATTTAACACCTCCATTGGTATTTCAGTTACCAAAAAGGTGATGGTATTCGATCACCCGAATCATGGTAATTACTTTATCCACGACTATGTCTTTAAAAATACCGGCATTTATAATCGTCAGGGTGATGTACAACAACAGACCTTAGAGGATGTATGGTTCTATTTTTTTTATCGATATGCCTTTGCCGGGGTATCCTCTTCCGGCTGGGGTTCTACCTGGGGAGCATTCAGTTCAACCTGGGGAGCCAGTACAGTAAATCATGCATTTGGGCAGGATCCTTCGGCCTCCGAATTTAATGATCCTAATTCTCTGTTATATCAATTAAGAGGATTCTATTCCTGGTATTATCCAAATGCTGACCGGCCGGTTTCATTTGTCGAAGACTGGGGATGTCCCAATGAATCTGAAGATGGCACCCTGGGTTCAGCTAAATATGCCGGGTGTGTAACTCTGCATGCGGATAAAAGTAGCAATGATAAGACAGATGATTTAAATCAACCGGCAACTACCTGGTTTATTGGATCAGATATCACTGCGACGCTGGCAAATGTGAGTCAGTATGATGAGATTTTTATGTCGGACCGCTATGCCATCATGAGTGAAGGATATCCAGATAAGCCGCATAATGAATATGTCGGTGATGATTATCCAACAAACTACACCGATCCACGGAGACAAACCGGTGGTGGCACAAGTCAGGGACAGGGATATGGTCCTTATACCCTCGCTCCGGGTGACAGCATTCATATAGTTTTTGCCGAAGGCATCAGCGGTTTATCCTGGGCAAAAGGCCGCGAAATTGGGGCAAAATGGTTGCAATGGTGGAATAATACCGGGCAACCCGAACTGGTGATGCCCAATGGTGCCACCACCACCGATTACAATCTATATAAACGCAGATGGTGTGAAACCGGCAGAGATTCCATCCTGCAATTATATCAGAATGCAAAACGTAATTATGAATCAGGCTACAACATTCCACAACCCCCTCCTCCACCTGAAAAATTCACCGTTACGTCTGGTGGTGACCGTATTAATCTCTCCTGGTCGGATAATGCGTCAAATTGGCCCCACTTCGATGGATATGTCATTTATCGATCCGAGGGAAATGTATTGGATTGGAGAACAAAATATGAAAAGATATTTGAATGTAATGAAGCAAACGTGGTGTATAGTTTTAGTGATACAAGTGCATCAAGAGGCTTTGATTATTACTACTATATTCAATCAAAAGATGACGGTACCCAAAACGATTTAGAACCAGGTAAGCCTCTGTACAGCAGCCTACACTGGACTCTAACCACAATTCCGGCAAATTTACAGAGATTAGCTGCAGATTTTATGGATGAGCTCCGGGTGGTTCCAAACCCTTATGACATCAGAGCCCGTTTGTTCCAGTTTGGTGATCAATCTCAATATGACCGGATCGCTTTCTATGGACTGCCACCGATATGTAAAGTAAAAATCTTCACCGAAAGTGGCGAGCTCATATGGGAAAAGGACCATACCAACTATTCTGGTGACGAACTCTGGGACTCGAAAACATCCTCAGGACAGATTGTGGTCAGTGGAATTTATATCCTGTACATTGAAGTAACTGAGGATATTTATGCCTCCGAGGATAGATACGCTTCCCATGACATTTATGATGATAATTTAAATTTAATTTACCGAACGGGCGATTTGTTGTATCGTAATGGTGATTTGATTTTCCGCAAAGGCGAATCCAAATTCCGCAAATTTGTGATCATCAGGTAAGGAGATTATCAATGAAAAAAATAAAGACTCTTGTCATTGTATTTACTTTACTTTGCCTGTTATCCCTAAATGGATATGGTCAAGAAAATAAAAAACTAGCTCAAACCGGTTTTAAATTTTTAAGTGTGGTTTCTGATGCACGGGCAGCAGCTATGGCCGAAGCTATGACCAGTTTACAAATTGGTTCCAGTGCCTTGTTTTTCAATCCTGCCGGAATGTCAGAAATGACAAGCCTTATTGATCTTACCGGAAGTATTAACCAGTGGATAGCGGATATCAATCATTATACATTTAGTTTAGCCATCAAACCAGCAAATGGCACTTATGGGGTTCTGGGTTTCAGTCTCCAAAGTGTAGAGTATGGCAACTTTTATGGGACACAGGTAAATTCGGGAACTGAACTTGGGTATGATGATACCGGTATATTTAGTTTGAATGCCATTGCCATAGGTATTGGTTATGCAAAACAGCTGACGGATAGATTTAGTGTAGGAGGCCAGATAAGGTGGGCAAGACAAGACCTGGGTGAAAGTGTGATACCGGTAATTACAAAGTTGGATACTGGTCAAACAACCGTGACAAGTGAGTTGACACCCTTTATATTTGATTTCGGAACACAATACCGAACAGATTTTAAAAGCCTGGTATTTGGGATATCCGTTAGAAATTATTCAAGAGAGGTGAAATATGTGGAGGAGGGATTTCAAGCACCCTTGACCTTTACCCTGGGTATCTCGATGAATGTGATGGATCTAGTTGACGAACTACCGCTTAATCAAAAACTTTTTATGAGTATCGATGCCAGTCATTACCGGGATCATCCAGAGCAAATAAAAATTGGATTAGATTACCAGTTGATGAATGTGCTTTCACTGCGTGGGGGATATATATCCAAAAATGATGAGAGTGGATTCACCTTTGGTGTAGGCATATCCCAATTTGGCTTTTCTTTTGATTATGCCTACACGCCGTACGGCATATTTGACAAGGTTCAAAGAATGACCGCGCGGTTCTCAATGTGAAAAAAGGAAGGAAAGAAAAATGATAAAGGCTTATTACTATTTATTTTTTGTATTCCTTTTTATAATTCTCGCATTAGTTATCATTACAGGGTGTGAATACGATGTCGCATCACCTCAATGGGAAGAAGACTTTCAAAATCCACCAACACCTCGAATAACCCAAGTCGAACCTGCTCAAGGGGCAGTAGCTGGAGTTAATTTAATTACTATTAGTGGGGAAAATTTCCTCGATGTTCCGGATACAAATGGTGTCTATTTTGATAACATAACTGCAGAAATTGTCTCAAATTCAATCTCAGCTATTGTTGTGCGTCGACCCAATCTTGTTGCAGAAGCCTGTACTGTCAAAGTTGTACCAAACCAAACGCTTGTTGTAGCAAAATATGGTCCATATAAGGTCGATCCGGTTATAGAAACCTACGGTTCATTTTTGGAAAATCTGGATTTAAGAGTCGTTGCGATTGATAGTGACGAAAACCTTTATGTGATAGAAACTATCGCAAGGAATATTATTAAAGTTACGCCGGATGGTGTACAGACCACAATAGGAAACACCACACGTCCGCCAACTGATGCGGTGATCGGTCCGGACGGAAGATTGTATTTACCAGCAAATAACCGAGAAATACTGGTAGTTGATCTGCAGACTGGGGCATCATCACGTTGGACACAGCTCGCCTCAGGTAGAGTGGTAAAATATGGTGACTTTGATGAGAATGGATATTTTTACACTGGTGGGAGAAGAAGTCAGTTGGTGATTGTTGATCCGGGGCTCACCGATATCGCAACCGGCTATTATGCAAATGATGAGATTTTTGGTATACGCGTCTACCAGAGCTATCTATATCTGGCAGTGAAAATAGCTTCTACTGATGCGCAAAATCCTGAACTGGCAATTTGGCGACACTCCCTTGATAGTAATGGTAATGTTGGAGATAAGGAATTATATCTCGATCTAACCACCGATGAGAATATTGCTTCTCGGACAGTAAACAGCATTCATTTTTCTGCAAATGGTACTCTATATATTGGAACAGATTCTCCAGATCCACTCTTAATTAACGTCGCAGGTTCTAATAATGTTGACTTTTTTTATAAGAATATTTTACCTTCCAACTGTAAACACTTTTGTTGGGGCACAGGTAATTATATTTACATGATTGCAAATGATCCAAACTGGGATCCTGCATGGAACGTTTATCGGGTAGATATGGGAATCAGCAGTGCCCCGTAATTTGAATGGCATTGACTGTAATCTAATGCGATCAAAATCGAAATTATCAAAAATTTTTGATTTCTATCTATGGACTTTGTGCACTTATCTGGTCTACTTTCAGAGTGATTCCCACACCAGAGAATGTTACTAACCTCAGTATGTGATCTATCTTTCCCTTGATTGACGGTGTTTATTTTGTCCGGTCCCACACCAAGGAGTGCCACATTAGTCCCATACAATATCAGAAAATAGTACTGATGAAATGATAGTTATAAAGAGCCCAGATGGATGAGAATGAACAAGGAATATAAGGCAATCAACATAAATTATCTAAATGATGAAGGGATGCACATGAGAATTAAAAAATGTAAAACCATACTAATTCCAACCTTTCTTCTCATATGTTTTCAGCACCATTTTGCTTTCGAGAAACAGGCCAACGGGATTCTTTTTGAGATTAAGAAACAAACTGAGACAGATGCCCAGCGGGTGAAGATTCAGGTCTGTGACGAAAATATCATCCGGATTCTGGCGGCACCTGGGAACTCTTTTTCAGAACGTCCAAGCCTGATGGTTGATAGCACAAATTGGGAAGAAGTGCCTTTCACGGTGAAAGATGAAGGCGATTGGGTAGAAATTACCACTACCAAGCTCAGGATAAGAGTGAAAACAAAAACAGGGTCAGTCACTTTTTATGACAAAAATGGGCAATTAATTCTGGAAGAAAAAGCAAGGGGAGGTAAGATCATTACGCCTGCCGAGGTAATTGGAGAGAAAACTTTTCACATTCAGCAATTATTTAACTCACCACCAGAAGAAGCATTCTATGGACTGGGGGCACATCAAAATGGTGTTTGGAATTACAAAGGACATGATGTGGACCTATGGCAACACAATATCATCGATATTATCCCCTTTCTTATTTCAAGTAAAAATTACGGGATACTCTGGGATAACAATTCACGCACAAAATTTGGAGATATTAGAGAGTATCAAACACTTGCGACTCTTAAACTATATGGGAATGATGGGAAAGCAGGTGGTCTTACTGCCGAATATTTTAAAGATACAGGATTTAACTCCCTTTTTACTTCGCTTACCGAGCAGAGGATAGAACATGAATTCATAGATGTAAATGATGAGTTTCCGGAAGGTTTCAGG
>SMTZ1_10009889_pt1 | contig 11764 bp, 13 predicted proteins | sample DeeMarSWOR136_30_FD_25667 | JGI IMG/M metagenome (IMG submission 25667) | reverse complement strand
ATGATACATTCGGGTTTGTTCTCGGATATCAAGGCGTTTACAAGACTGAAAATGCTGGATTGGATTGGGCGAATCACTGGTTGCCGGTGATTCCATACAGAGGGGCCTGGGACATGTGTTTCGTCAACGAGAATGTGGGTTTCCTTCTCGGTAGCCGCTGGACGGATCCGAATCCAGTGCTTCTGTACAGGACTGGGGATGGCGGCTTGAGTTGGACTGGTGTTGAAGGATCGGAGCACTCCGTGCTGAGGACGGTTCTCACGATAGAATTCATCGACCAGAACACTGGCTGGGCTGGTGGTGGTGTCATCATGAAGACAATCGACGGTGGAAGGAACTGGGAGACACAACGTTCCGAGGCGACAGTACGCGAGTTCCTATTCTTCAACGATCAGCACGGCTTCGCTGTAGGCGGGAAGACAGTCTTGCGAACCAAGGACGGTGGGGATACGTGGGATGACGTGACACCGGACGATGAGAGAGTCATCGATCTGCGGGGTGTATTCTTTCATGACGTGCACTGTGGATGGATTGTGGGGAGGGGAAACGAAGAGCTCGTCGGTTCAAAGCTCTACAAGTACACCGTGCTGCTATATACGGACGATGGGGGAGATACGTGGAGTATCAAAGACTTTCCGTTCGATTACACCAGTTTCCAGGCGACTGGAGAACAGTAACGGCCTCTCGGGCAGCTTCCGAGTGTGACCGGAACCCCCCGATTAGTAAAGAGAACCCCCCTCTCATTTCTCGATACCATCTCAAAAATATCTTGACCTTAAAATCAGTTTTCTTTAGAGTGTATATTTCTTATTTTTTGATATCAGTCAGATAACTTGCTATGTCTTTTTAGGAGAAATTAAAAGTAGTATCCGATGGAGCACTACTGGCAGCAATCATCCCCTTGGATTCGGGCTTATGAGAATGCTTCCCCTGGGAAGCATTCTTCATATATAGGGATAGAATGGATATGAATAAAACAGAAGATGACATTCAGTATCTCATCCAGATTGTTAATAAAGACCAGGAAATTCACGAGAAGAAGAAGTTTCTTGAAAATGCTCCGGTCAGGATCAGGGAGATCAATAAAAAGGTCAAAGCAATGATGGATGAGTTGGAGGAGAGTCAGAGTTTCGTGGAGAAGCTCGATAAGGAGCGGCGGCACCTCGAGAGGGAGATCAGTGCACAGAGTGCGAAGATCGATCAGAAAAAGATAGAACAGAGGAATGTAAAAACCAACAAGGAATTCAGGGCGCTGAGCACCGAGATCGACTACCTCTCGAAGCTCGTAGACAAGGAGGAAGAGCGGGTGTTAGTCATCCTCGAGGAAATGGAGGTAAAAAAGAAAGAAATCAATGCGATTACCGAGAGGATCAAGAGTGAAAAGGATGTACTGCTGGGAGAGAAGAGGGTGCTCGAAGATGGAATGAAGAGAAAAGAGGAAGATCTCAAGATCCTCGAGGACGAAAAGGTACGGATCCTTCCACACATTTCTGAGAACGTTCGGCGGCTCTATGACCGGATCCTTGTAAAGAAGGGTGATTCCGGAGTGGCGAACCTCGTTCATGATATATGCCAGGGATGTTATTCCCGGGTACCTCCACAAAAAGCTCACGAGATAAGGAAAAACAGCCAGATCTTGAGGTGCGAGGTTTGTGGGCGCATTCTCGTGTACTTCTCAGTTGATTAAGAACCCGATCGGAATCCATGCTGACGGATAATGTGAAACGTCTGCTTCTGCTTCTCGCAGGTGGGGTAAGTCTGAATGAAGCCTGGAAGCAGTCTGGCTTCTCTTCTCGAGATGAAGCAGCCAGCATCTTGCACCGTCTCGGCGATGCGCTCGACGATTCAAGCCTTGTCGAGCATCTGATGTCGGCTTTAGCGACTAGTCCTGCAGGGGAAAGAGGATCTCCATTTGCCAGTTTGGTTATCTACGTTGACGGTGCATCTCGCGGTAATCCGGGACCTTCTGCAATTGCCGCGGTTGCCTTTCTCCCGACTGGTGAGCGACTGACGTCGAAGACAAAGCGAATCGGATTCGCAACGAATAACATAGCAGAGTACAGAGCAGTACTGGAAGGTATGCACGTGGCACGAGACCTCGGAGCCCGAGAGGTCGAGATTCGCCTCGATAGTGAGCTCGTCGCCAGGCAGCTGAGCGGTGAGTACAGGATCAAAAACAAAAACCTGAGAGTTTTAGCAGGCGAAGTGGCGGGTATAGCCGCTCAGTTCAGACATTGTATCTATAAGCACATTCAGAGGAACGAGAACAAGGAAGCTGACAAGCTCGCAAATAAAGCTTTGGATGAAGATGACGGCGAGTGAATTGCGATGGTTCGCAATGTTCTCCTCCGTTGTCTTCGGATGCTGTGTGAGGACCCTCATGGGGACCTTCCAGGAACGTATAAGACGTATTTTAAGGATTTGATTATCACTCTCTTTGACCTTTCATGCTCCTTGTGATATATTATTTTAGAGCTTAAGAGGGTTACGTTTGTTGATGGCAAAGTGGATCGGGTGATCGCGAGTGTATCAGACGCTCGAGGAAAGTCCGGGCTCCACAGGGCAGGGTGCTGGGTAACGCCCAGTGGGGGTGACCCTAAGGAAAGTGCCACAGAAAATAAACCGCCTTCGCTATCGGAGGTAAGGGTGAAACGGTGAGGTAAGAGCTCACCAGTATCACTGGCGACAGTGATAGCTTGGTAAACCCCACCCGGAGAAAGACCAAATAGAAGAGGAGAAGTGGCCCGCTTCGCTTGACTCTCGGGTAGGTCGATTGAGGTCGGTGGTAACGCTGATCCGAGATAAATGATTACCGCCTTTCAGTGATGAAAGGGACAGAACTCGGCTTATAGATCTACTTTGCCATCTTCTTGGATTCACCATCTTGAAAAAGGAAATACGAAGAACCGATGCCTGCCTGGGTGGTTCAACCTCTCGATGAACAGTTCGTGCTCGATCTTTCTCAGTTTCTTCTCCTTTCTCCCCTCAAGGCTCGGCTTCTCGCTACTCGGGGGATCGGTACCGTTGAAGGGGCTGTGCGGTTTCTCTCAGCTTCCAAAGCTCACCTTTACGATCCATACCTGTTTCGTGAGATGGACGTCGCCACTGAGTTACTTCATCAGGCGATCGTCGGGGGCGATAGAATTCTGGTACACGGCGATTATGATGCAGACGGCATCTGTGGGACCGCTCTCCTGTACGAGGTGCTGAAAAAGCTTGGAGCTGACGTCCATTTCTTCGTACCTGATCGAACCCGGGACGGGTACGGGCTCGCTCGGAGAGTCATGGATCGTGGAATTGAGGTGGGGCTGAAACTGCTGATTTCGGTAGATTGCGGATCAAGTAATGCCGAGGTTGTCTCTTTATTGGCACGTCATGGTGTCCAGGTGATTATCACCGATCATCACGAAACCACTGAACGAATACCAGACGCTCACGCATTTCTGAATCCGAAGCTACCTGACGAGACATACCCATTTCGGGAACTTGCTGGAGCAGGTGTTGCTTTTAAGCTTCTCCAGGGTCTGGAAAAAAAGATAGGTTTTCAACTATCACTCGAAAACCAGTTGGATCTGGTTGCACTGGGAACGCTGGGAGATTACTCCACCCTCCGTGACGAGAACAGGATTCTCGTCTCTCTTGGTTTGGAGGCCATGCGAGAGTGGCATCGTCCGGGATTGCAGGCGTTACGAATGGAGAGTAACCTTCCAGCAAAACGCTTCACCGCCAGGCAGGTGTGCTTTACGCTGGTACCCCGGTTGAACTCACCGGGAAGAATGGGAAGCGCTCGTGATGTTGTCAGGCTGCTTGTCACAGCGGATACTACTGAAGCTCCGCAGATTGCGAGGGAGATCGAAGAAAAGAACTGGCGGCGCCGGATGCACGATAACCGTGTGACCGAAGAGGCATGCTATCTCGCGGATATTGTGTTGAAGCGCGTGGAACCAAGCGCTCTCGTTTTTTCGTCATCCTCTTGGCATGAGGGCGTGGTCGGTATTGGGGCAGCGAGGTTGGCGGAGAAGTATAACATGCCGTCTACCCTGATAGCGGTGAATGATGGCGTGGGGAAAGGGTCCGCCAGGTCTGCGGGTATGGTAAATATCAAGAAAGTGCTCGAGTGGTGCTCCGAATACCTCATCGAGTACGGGGGGCACAAGGAAGCTGGCGGATTCAGTATTCTCGAGGAGAACATACCAGACTTTCAGCGAATATTCGAGGAGGCTGTTGAAGAACTTGCAGAGGGGGGAGAGGGACATTCAACTCTCAACGCTGATGCCGAAACGAGCTTGGAAGAGTGTGACATTGATCTTATTTCGTTTATAGAGCGTCTGGGGCCTTTTGGTCCTGGGAACCATGAGCCCGTGTTGTTGGTGCGAGACCTGGAGGTTGTTCCTGGAAGCCGGATTGTAGGAGAGTGGCATTTGAAGATGACGGCACGAAATGCGAAAGGCCTCTCACGTGATCTCATCGGTTTTTCTATGGCAAAGGCGTGGAATCCTGATGTGATCACAGGGAAAATTCTCGATGTCCTTATACATCTCAGGAGGAACCGGTACATGGGTAGGGAAGAGCCCGAACTTCAGATTATAGACCTACGCTTTGCAGGTGACACGACGTAACATTTCGTAATAACCTCCATTTGGTGAGAGAAAGGTCCACGGGCTTTATTAATTAATAACTGTATGTGAGATCGGAGAATTTGCTATGGAGCAGAGAGGGGTATCCTGAGGGGGATTGTGATGCGTGTTGTGATCCAAAGAGTTGCTGAAGCGTCTGTTGAGGTGGAAGGGAAGACTGTTGCTTCAATTGGCCCCGGCATACTGGTTCTGGCAGCATTTAAGACAGGTGACTCGGAAGCGGAACTCGACTGGATGGCAAAGAAATGTCTGGAGCTCAGAATATTCAAAGATGAAAACGGTAAGATGAACCGTTCCGTTCTCGACGAGAGAGGTGAGATCCTGATCGTTTCACAGTTTACCCTCTATGGAAACTGCCGCAAGGGAAGGCGCCCGGCTTATACAAACAGTGCTTCAGCCGATGAAGCAAACAGGCTGTACAGGAAATTTATCGAGGTCATGAGTACCTACTACCCGAGGATTTCCGAAGGCGTCTTCGGTGCCCTGATGAAGGTCAAGCTGGTAAACGATGGCCCGGTGACCCTCATTATTGACCGAGAGGTGGAAGGCTTGTGAGCGACGGAATACCAGTATGAATCCTTTTCTATCAGTCGATATCCAGAGTAATCTCGTCTTGGCTTCTGCCTCACCTCGCCGGCGCGAGATCCTCGAACGGTTAGGCTTTGAGTTCGAGATTGTACCGGCGAAGGTCGAAGAGGACGCTGTCTCTTGGGACGATCCCGTCCGCTCTGTGAAGCTTTTAGCAGAGCTCAAAGGAGTTGAAGCCCTCAGTGTGAGACCTCGGAAGAAGATCGTAGCTGCGGATACGGTCGTTGTGTGTGATGGCCGAAGGCTCGGTAAACCGAACAGCACGGAGGAGGCCACCAGTATGCTCCAGCTCCTGTCCGGCAATGCGCATGAGGTCATCACTGGGCTTGCCCTTCTCGTTCCGCCGAATCGGCGTATCATCGAGGAAGAGCGGACAAGGGTGTTCTTTCGGGATCTCGATCCCGAGGAAATTGTTCGATATGTAGATACCGGAGAGCCATTCGACAAGGCCGGAGCATACGCCATACAGGGATACGCATCGGCATTTGTCGAGAGAATCGCGGGTTGCTACTTCAATGTCGTCGGTCTCCCGGTAGCGCTTCTCTTCAGAATGTTCAGGATGCTCGGAAGGTAAGGGTAGATCACGAATGGGGAGGGAACACGTTCATGGTAACCTTTGAAAAAGAGTATCGATTTTCCACTCACGGGGACGGAACCATCGTTGATATAACGGAGGTAGCCGATTCAGCCCTGGAAGAAAGCAAGATTACCTCCGGTCAGCTAACCATCTTTGTGCCTGGTTCAACAGGAGCGGTGACCACGATCGAATATGAGCCCGGTCTCGTGAAAGACATGCCGGAACTTTTCGAGAGATTGATACCTTCCGGTACTACCTATCATCACGATGCAACCTGGGGAGATGGAAATGGTTTTTCCCACCTCAGGGCCGCCCTGGTCGGACCTTCTGTTACAGTTCCCATTTCGGCCGGGAAAATGACACTGGGAACGTGGCAGCAGATAGTCTTTCTCGAATTCGACAACAGGTCACGGCAGCGGAGCATTAAAATTAATATAATCGGTAAATAATTTTTTGATAGTATAGATGTTGCAACTTCATTACCGTTTTACACCGTGCAGGGAAGGTTACATTTCTTCACCTCGCGACGGAGGTTCCAACGGTGAAGATGTATGAACACAAGGGTCGGATGGTAATTCCGACCATCGATTACCGAGCCGGTATGGTCAGGATCATCGATCAGAGCCTCTTACCGCGTGAGGAGAAGATACTCGAGCTCAGCACGGTGGATGAGCTGGGGGAAGCAATTCAATCACTCAAGGTTCGCGGCGCACCTGCCATCGGTATAGCCGCGGCTTATGGCGTCCTCCTGGCACTTGAGAATTTCCTCAGAGAGAAGATCAAACGCCCGCCGGCTTTCTTCTTCGATAGGTTGAAAGACACGAAATCCATAGCGTGCAGTGGCGTTGACGTGAAGGAGATGCGGGAACAGCTCTCAGGAGCACAGGAGGTACTAGCCGGAACGAGACCGACGGCGTTCAATCTGTTCTGGGCCCTCGAGAGAATGAGAGCCGTGGTTAAAGGCGGCGGCTCCGATCCTGGTGGGTTGTGCCGTCAAATCGCCCGTGAAGCCTTCCGTATACACGAGGAAGAACTCGAGATCGAAATAGCGATCGGCGCGAACGGATCGTCGGTCATCGAGAACGGGATGAATGTTCTCACCCATTGCAATGCAGGGGGACTGGCGACAGCCGGTTATGGGACCGCCCTCGCTGTCCTGTACCGGGCGCACGAAGATGGGAAGAGATTTCACGTATTCGCCGATGAGACGCGTCCGCTCCTTCAGGGGGCCAGGCTGACGGCGTGGGAGCTCGATGAGCGGGGGATCAGCGTGACCGTTCTCTGCGATGCCGCAGCGCCTTCCCTCTTTGCGGCGGGGAGGATTGATTTAGTGATTGTCGGAGCGGATCGGGTAGCCGGTAACGGTGATATTGCAAATAAGATAGGAACATTGGGATTGGCGGTGTTGTGCGAAAAGTACCAAAAGCCTTTCTACGTTGCAGCCCCGTGGTCAACGTTCGATCCGACCATTACATCTGGCACGGAGATACCTATCGAGGAGCGTATGGGGGAAGAGGTCACCTGTTTTTCAGGTGTGCAGACTGCCCCGCAAGGGTCGATGGTATACAATCCGGCTTTCGATGTCACACCTGCACAACTCATTACCGCGTTCATAACCGAGCGGGGCGTAATAGAGCACCCGGATACAGAAAAGATCCGCACAATTGCACAGAGCGGTTCGGGAGGGGGCCGTTAGGCACATGCTTTCTCCGTTTTGGTGATGGAGCTTGACATAATCATTTATTACATATATATTTCGATATTTGGTGTCATAATAATGACAAGGTCTTGGAGGATTTGGAATGCAGAGAACGACTGTATTCAAACCAGGACAGGTAGAGAGAAGCTGGTACGTTGTCGATGCGAGCGGCAAAACGCTTGGTCGCCTCGCTTCTCGGGTTGCATCTGTTCTTCGTGGTAAGAATAAGCCCAGTTATATCCCCTTCATGGATACGGGGGATTTCGTAATCGTTGTTAACGCTTCAAAGGTACATGTGACCGGCAAGAAGCGCGAGATGAAAACCTACTGGCGGTACACGGGCTATCCGGGTGGGCTTCGGTTGACGAGTTTCAAGGATGCCATGGCAAAGGATCCGACTTTCGCCATACGGAACGCGGTGAAGGGGATGCTTCCTCACAACCGTCTCGGCAGAAGGCTCCTCAAGAAACTCAAGATCTACGGTGGGCCGGTGCACCCTCATCAGGCGCAAAAACCGCAGCCTCTTGAATGGTGAAGCAATCATGTACTGGATTACCCGAATGAATAAAATTCGGACCTACATAGAAAAAGGGAGGAGGTGAAAGTTTGCCGAAGGAGATTTTTCATGCGCTTGGAAGGAGGAAATCGTCGGTCGCCCGGGTGTTCCTGACCGAGGGCACGGGGAAGATTTGGGTGAACGGGGAAGATCTGCACAAGTACCTTAAACGCGACAGTCTCACCATGCTGGTTAGACAGCCGCTGGAGGCTACTCGCACGGAGACTAAGTATGATATCAAGGCGACGGTGAAGGGAGGTGGAACATCTGGTCAGGCTGGGGCACTTCGTCTTGGGATTGCAAGAGCGATCCTCTTGCAAGATGAATCTCAGAAGAAAGTGCTCAAGGCCGGTGGTTTTCTAACAAGAGATCCGAGAGAGAAGGAACGTAAAAAGTACGGACAACCTGGAAGAAGGAAAAAGTTCCAGTTCTCAAAGAGATAATCACAGTAACGACACACATCCCACATGACAGTCCTTGGTGTTCGGCGCGTACATGATATCTGCCATTGACAGGTGGGATGGAGGATTAACCAAGGAGGAATAATAAGTGAACGTCGTAATCAAGGATCTACTCGAGGCGGGCGTTCATTTTGGGCATCAGACGAGGCGATGGAATCCCAAAATGAAGCCCTTTATCTTTAAAGAGCAGAATGGCATCTATATCATTGATCTCCGGAAGACAATGGAGAGGCTTGAGAAGGCTTACCAGTTTCTCGTGGATCTCACTGCCGGGGGGAAGACGGTTATCTTCGTCGGCACCAAACGTCAGGCGAAAGACAGCGTTCGAGAGGATGCACAGAGATGCGGAATGTTTTATGTCAATGAACGCTGGCTCGGCGGTACCTTGACAAACTTCAAGACAATAAGACAGAGCATGGAACGACTTGAAGACCTTGAGGTCATGGAAAAGGATGGGCGGATCGAGCAACTATCGAAAAAAGAGAGGCTTCATGTCGAGAAGCAGAAGAAGAAACTTCTCAAGGTGTTATCAGGTATTCGCGGCATGGACAAGCTCCCATCGTGCCTCATCGTAATCGACACAAAGCAGGAAGCGATCACAATCAGAGAAGCACAGAAGCTTGGTATTCCCCTGATTGCGCTAGTGGATACTAATAGCGATCCTGACGGAATAGACTACTTGATACCGGCGAACGATGACGCTATCCGGTCCATCAAGCTGTTCACGAGGGTTTTCGCCGATGCGATTACCGAAGGGAGAAACAAGTACTTGAAGGACAAAGAATTTCTCGAGGATAAGGGGAAAAAGAAGAAGGTCCCCCCACAATCATCGAAAGATACAGGGAGCGCGGCTTCCGATTCCATCGATCGGGAGGGAGAGAAAAGAGCGCGGAAGTAAATTTGTCGATCGATAGTAAGTCTGGAGGATAATGAATGAATGTTCCATCAAAGCTTGTGAAGGAACTTCCCGGCGCTGGTATGATGGATTGCAAGAAGGCACTTCAAGAGGCTGACAGTGATATCGAGAGGGCCGTTCAGGTGCTGCGGGAGAAGGGCTTGTCCTCAGCTGCAAAACGCGCGGGCAGGGAGACGAAAGAAGGATGTATCTTTTCTTATATCCATCCAGGTTCGAAACTTGGCGTGATGCTGGAGCTTAACTGTGAAACCGATTTCGTAGCCCGCACCGAAGACTTCAACGAGCTTGGTAAAAATCTGGCCATGCAGATTGCGGCAACCTCTCCGCTCGTAATCAGGAGGGAGGAGCTTTCAGAGGAGCTCCGGAAAAGGGAAATGGAAATCTACCGGAAGCAGGCAGAGGCCGCCGGGAAGCCGAAAAAGGTGTGGGACAAAATTGTTGAAGGAAAGATGGAAAAGTTCTATCATGAAGTCTGTCTCCTGGAGCAGCCTTTCATAAAGAACGACAAGGAGACGGTGGAAGAGCTTGTCAAATCTACAATTGCCAAGGTGGGTGAAAATATCGTGATCAGGCGCTTCGCCCGGTTCCAGTTGGGAGAGGAGTAATCCTGAACGGTGAGGTGAGCGAAAAAGGCAGCGGTCGAAAACCATAGTGACGCAGGAGAATATTTCTCCTGCGCATTTTTATGGAAGGAGATCTTGCATGAGGGGAAATATGAAGTTTCATAGATTGCTCTTGAAAGTCAGTGGTGAAGTTCTGGGGGGTGAGAACGTCAGTATTGATTTCGATCGAGTTGAAAAATTTGCGAACGAGCTCAAGACTGCCAAGGAGTTGGGTGCGGAGATTGCCGTTGTCATCGGTGGTGGGAACATTATCAGGGGATATCGGGTTAGTAAAAGGGGGGTAGGGCGATTTGCCGCTGACTGCATGGGAATGCTCGGCACGATTATCAATGCCCTCGCTCTCCAGAGCGCATTGGAGCGTATCGGTGTCGATACGTGTGTCATGACAGCAATTTCAATGGAGCAGTTTGCAGAGCATTACATCCGGCGTAAGGCACTGCACCATCTCGATACGGGACGCCTGATCATTCTGGCTGGGGGAACGGGTAATCCGTACTTCACGACTGATACGGCTGCGGCACTCCGAGCTGTCGAAATGGGGGCACATGCCCTCTTGAAGGGGACGAAAGTGGACGGGATATACAGCAGCGACCCTGAAACGGATCCGGAAGCCAAAATGATCCGCGAATTGAGTTACATCGATGTGCTCAAGAAGGATTTACGGGTGATGGATGCGACTGCTGTCACACTCTGCCGAGATAACGATATCCCCATTATCGTATTTAACCTCCTGGAAAAGGGAAACCTGCGGAGGGTTCTCGAGGGGAAGAAACTCGGAACGATTGTCCAATGAGGAGGTTGGAGATGGATCCTGTCGATGCAATCTTTCAAGAAACTGAAGACCACATGAAAAAGTCAATCGAAATGGTAGAGGCAGAGTTGGCGACGATACGAACGGGTAAGGCCTCTCCCTCCCTCCTTGACAGCGTTAAGATCGATTACTATGGGGCGAAGGTACCGCTCAAGCAGTTAGCAAATATCGCTGTTCCCGATCCGAAGATGATAACCATTCAACCGTGGGAAAAACCTCTGGTGGGGGAGATCGTCAAGGCCATCCAGTCATCGAGCTTGGGCTTGAATCCTCAAAGTGACGGCACCTTTATCCGCATTCCACTCCCTCCACTGACAGAGGAAAGAAGGGTGGAACTCGTCAAGACGGTGAAACATATGGTTGAGGAGGTCAAGGTCGCGGTCAGGAACATACGAAGAGACGCCAACGATAAGATGAAAAAGCTCGAAAAGGATCATCAGATTTCAGAGGACGATTACCACCGTTACCACAAGGAGATTCAGGAGTTAACCGACGAATCGATCGTGGAGCTGGATAAAGTTCTGGCGGCGAAAGAGAAAGAGATAATGGAATTCTGAGGGCGTTGTTCACCGGCACGTATTGCGGCCTGATCCAGTATGAAAAGGGAAATCGAACGGGAAATCAAGGAACTCAAGAGTAACCCGGACATCCCCCGCCATGTCGCAATCATTATGGATGGGAATGGTCGCTGGGCGAAAAAACGCAATTTACCGCGACTCGCGGGGCACAGGGCCGGTAGGGAAGCAGTACGGACGACTGTTCGGACATGTGCAAAACTCGGGATCTCGGCACTCTCCCTCTATACGTTTTCGCTCGAAAATTGGAAACGGCCACGGGCTGAGGTGAGCGGCTTGATGAGGTATCTGAAAGAGGTTCTCCGTTCGGAATATCTGGAG
>SMTZ1_10009429_pt1 | contig 11764 bp, 7 predicted proteins | sample DeeMarSWOR136_30_FD_25667 | JGI IMG/M metagenome (IMG submission 25667) | reverse complement strand
ACAGATACCGGCAGGAAGTGCCACTCCGGCGCCACCGGTTGGACCTGCCCTTGGACAGCACGGGCTGAATATCATGGAGTTCTGCAAGGCTTTTAATGCAGATACGAAGAATCTCGGGGGTCTCGTGGTTCCGGCAGTGATAACCATTTACAGTGACCGCTCATTCACCTACGTCCTAAAGAGCCCACCTGCTGCAATACTTCTCAAACAGGCGGCGGGTATAGCAAAAGGATCAGCAGTTCCGAATCGTGATAAAGTAGGTACAGTGACACGAGCTCAGATTAAAGAGATAGCCGAACGCAAAATGAAAGACCTTAATAGTGATACCATCGACCAGGCAATGAAGGTGATCGAAGGCACAGCACGAAGCATGGGCATTACCGTGGAGGGTTGATGAAACATTCGAAACGCTTCAGAGCACTAAAAGAAAAGGTTGAGGCAAAGAAATACACACTCGATGAGGCGATCGAAAGGACCAAGGAACTCGCAAGCGCTAAGTATGACGAATCAGTTGACCTTTCTATTAAATTGAATATTGACCCGAAAAAAACTGACCAGCTTGTGCGCGGCACCTCGAATTTACCACATGGCACCGGGAAAAAGAGAAGCATTCTCGTACTCACAAAGGGCGAAAAAGAACAAGAAGCAAAAGATGCTGGTGCAGATTTTGTCGGCTTTGAAGAATACATCGAAAAAATTAAAAAAGGATGGACAGATGTCGATGTTATTATTGCAACACCTGACGTCATGTCTGATGTCGGCAAGCTGGGAAAAATTCTGGGGCCAAAAGGGCTTATGCCATCACCAAAAAGAGGTACCGTAACGTTTGATGTAGGAATCCAGGTTGAGGCGCTCAAGAAAGGTAAGGTTGAGTTTAAAACAGACAAAACCGGTTGTCTACATGTCTCTGTTGGGAAATCCAGTTTCGACGTTTCGAAGCTGCGAGAAAACGTTCTTGTGTTACTAGAAGACCTTCTCGCGGCAAAACCAGCAAGCGTGAAAGGGGTGTTCGTTACATCGATGACGCTCTCTTCGACAATCGGTCCAGGAATACGCCTCGACGAGAAAGTAGTATTGAACGATGCACGTAAAGGAGGGCTGTGATGCCGTCACAAAAAAATATCAGCTACCTGGAAAAAACCAAAGAGAAACTGAAAGAAAGCACGGCGCTCTACTTTACTGACTTCACTGGTCTCTCGGTGAAAAGTCTTGAGAAGCTACGTACAGAACTCAAGAAAAACAACGGCAATTACGTCGTCTTGAAGAACACACTTGGCTTCCTCGCCCTCAAGGATTTGGGGTACGATGAGAATGAGACGAAGCAACTCTTTGTTGGACCAACGGGAATTGTCATTGCATTTGAGGACCCCATCGCCCTGGCAAAAATCATAGCCAGCCATAAGGATTTAAAAATCAAGGGAAGTTTCATTGAAGGAAAATACTATACTCGTGATGGAGTAATTGAGTTTTCCAGAATACCTTCGAAAGATGCACTCTATGCACAGCTTGTTGGCTCGCTCAACGTGCTCGGCAATCTCGTCGGCGCATGCGAAGGTATTCTAAGGAGTTTGATCAGCACTGTCGAAGCGCTGAAAAAGAAGGAGGCAAAATGACGACAAAAGCTAAGAAAGGTGTCGAGACTATCGTCGAAGAAATAGGAAACTTGAGTGTTGTCGAACTTTCTGAATTAGTTAAGACACTCCAAGACAAGTTCGGTGTCAGCGCAGCTGCACCAGTACAGGTTGTCGCCCAGGGCGGTGCGGAAGCCGGACAGGCTAAGGCGGAAGAGAAGACCGAATTTGATGTCACCATGACATCGTGCGGTGATAAGAAAATCCAGGTTCTGAAAGTCCTCAGAGAACTCACCGGTCTGGGCTTAAAAGAAGCCAAGGACATGATTGACAATCTGCCTAAAGCCATTAAGGAAGGCGTGACAAAAGAAGAAGCGCAAAATGTGAAGAGTAAGCTCGAAGAGGTCGGCGCAACAATCGAGCTCAAGTGATCTGCGATCACAACACGAAGCTGAAACAACTAACTTTGAACGAAAGAAACGATAAAGGCCATAGCTCGTGAGGGGCTTTATTCTACTGTTATCAGCAGGCCCATCAATATATTCACAACCAAAATAAGAGAGGGCATGCCTATGAGAAATGTCATCAATTTCTCAAAAACACAAACAAAGTTTAGAATGCCTCATTTGCTTGAGGTTCAATTGGAGTCATACCATTTGTTCATGAACAAAGTGCTCAAGAAGATCTTCAACGAGCTCTTTCCGGTCACAGACATACACAATCGGTATCAGCTTGTCTTTGGTTCTCACAGATTTGGCGCATCGAAATATTCGGTGAATGAGGCCATAGAAAAAGGTGCAACCTTCAGCGTTCCACTGAAGGTCAGTTTCAGACTGGTCAGCAAAGATGAAGATGGTGAACTCCATGATATAACCGAACAAGAGATATACCTCTGTGACCTTCCCCTGATGACACATCGTGGCACGTTCGTTATCAATGGAGTAGAACGGGTTGTTGTGAACCAGATCCATCGTTCACCCGGAGTCTATTTCAGCGAATCTGACAACACCTACACTGCAATGCTCATCCCCTATCGGGGGCAATGGGTGGAGTTCACGGTTGACAAGCTCAACACCTTCTATGCGATACTTGACAGAAGAAGAAAACTGCTCGGCACGATGTTCCTGCGTAGTCTTGGCTACGAAACCAATGAACAAATCATTAATCTATTTTTCCCGATCAAGGAGGTCGATCTCCGACATGCACTTAACTATTTCTGTGGTGAGAGCATTAGCCAGGGCGACACCCTCATCTTACCCGCAGGAGAGCTCTTCGACGAACCAACCGTTGAACTACTGAAGCATAAGGGTGTTAAGAAAGTAAAAATCATCAATTCACATGAACTCGGTGTGACAATCCTCACCAATACGCTCAAGAAAGACCGTACGTCATCCAAAGAAGAAGCGGCAAAGAAAATGTACACACTCCTTCGCTCCATGGCACCACCAACACTCGATATTGCGATTGCCTACATCAACAACATCATCTTTGATAGGAATCACTTCAACCTCGGTGAAGTTGGTCGATTCAAACTAAATATGAGGCTCGGCATAACAAACCGTGCCACAAAAGAGGACCTAGTACAAGATGACCTCTTTGAGATATTCAAACAGCTATTCAAATTCGCTGCTGGTGAATTCAGTGCAGATGATATAGACCATTTGGGTAACCGACGCGTACGCCGCGTCGGAGAACTCCTTGGCTCACAGTTCCGACTCGCCATCACGCAGCTCATACAGAATATCAAGGAACGCGCCTCTCTCATGGATGAATCGGGTCTCTCACCCCAGGATCTCATAAATCCGCGCCTCGTCTCCAATATTGTGAACAAATTCTTCACGACCTCCCAGCTATCGCAATTTATGGAGCAGACAAACCCCATCTCAGAGATGATCCACAAACGCCGCATTTCATCACTCGGTGCAGGTGGTCTTAAACGACAGACCGCCGGCTTTGAGGTCCGTGATGTCCATTATTCACACTACTCGCGCATATGTCCTATCGAAACGCCGGAAGGTCCGAACATTGGACTGATCTCGAGTCTTTCGAGCTTTGCCAAAATCGACAAGCACGGTTTCATTCTTGCACCGTACTGGGTCGTTAAGAATGGACGCGTGCTTGAGGAATTTATTTACCTGAGAGCAGATGAAGAAGATAAATACACTATTGCGCAGGCAAACACGCCGGTTGATAAGAATGGCAAGATAGTCGCTGACCAAGTTCTTTGCCGACGCAAGGATGATTTTCCAATGGTTCCTCCACAAGAAGTAGACTTGATGGATGTTTCACCAGAACAAGTGTTCAGTCCTACTGCAGCCCTGATCCCGTTTCTCGAACATAACGACGCAGACCGTGCACTCATGGGTTCGAATATGCAGCGTCAGGCAGTGCCGCTCATTGACCCTGAAATCCCACTCGTCGGAACAGGCATGGAAGAACGTGTCGCCAAGAATTCTGGTACCCAACTCTTTGCCGAAGAAGATGGCAAAGTTGTCTATGTGGATGCACAAAAAGCGGTTATTGAGAATGAACAAGGCGTAAAGACGCGCTACCAGTTTTCTAAGTTCTTCCGTTCGAACCAGAATACGTGTATACATCAAAGGCCTCTTGTTCAGCTCGACCAAAAAGTCAGAAAAGGTACAATTCTTGCTGACGGCTATGCGACAAGAGAAGGTGCTCTTGCTCTTGGCAAAAATGTACTGGTCGCGTTCATGCCCTTTCTTGGCTATAACTTTGAAGATGCAGTCATCGTCAGCGAACGATTGCTCAAAGAAGATACGTTCACTTCAATACATATCCTCGAATTTGACTGTGAAGTACGCGAAACAAAACTCGGTCCAGAGGAAGTCACCCGCGATATTCCAGGCATCGGTGATTTTTTGCTCAAGGATCTCGATGAGTACGGCATCGTGCGTGTCGGGGCACATGTCGGACCTGATGATGTCCTCGTCGGTAAAATCACGCCAAAAGGAGAAACTGAATTAACACCGGAAGAACGGCTGATGCGCGCCGTCTTTGCTGAAAAAGCAACCAATGTGAGAGACACATCGCTCCGTGTCGAACCCGGCGTCGAAGGCGTGGTTATTGACCGTAAAGTACTAACGCGGAGAACGACCGATACACTCGCGAAACTGGTGGAAGAGGAACGGAGACGGAGTATCCAGGAAGAATTCTCCGCTCTCAAGAAAGAGACAACCACTGTTCGCAACAAACTCCTTAAACATGCGTTGTCAGGTAAAACCGCGGTATCAACAATCAGGAACGACAAGGGAAAAATAATCTTACGCAAAGGAAGTACTTTCACCGATGATTTTTTTGATAATCTTGAAGTAATCGAGATAAAGGCTGATGACAAATTTACACGACTCACGAAAGTCAATGAAGAGGTTGAAAATATCGTCAACACGAGCGCAGAGAAACTGCACAGCGTCACTGCCGATAAAAAAATGGAAGAAGATAAACTTCTGAGGGGAGACGAACTGCCCCATGGCGTTCTCAAAATCGTGAAAGTCTTTGTTGCTCAGAAACGAAGAGTCTCGGTTGGCGACAAAATGGCAGGCCGACACGGTAACAAAGGAGTCGTTGCCAAAATAATGCCCGAAGAAAATATGCCCTTCATGCCCGATGGAAGACCGGTTGATATCATTCTCAATCCCTTGGGTGTACCATCACGAATGAATGTCGGACAGGTACTGGAGACACATCTCGGATGGGCAGCACACGAGTTGAAATTCCATGCAATCTCGCCGATATTTGACGGTGCGACAGTCGGCGAAATAAAGAAAAAATTAGAAGAAGCACAGTTACCTGAAGATGGTCAGATCATATTGCGTGATGGCAGGACTGGCAGACCACTCGAAAGCAAAATAACCGTTGGGTATATGTACATGCTGAAGCTCATCCATATGGTTGACGAAAAAATACACGCACGTTCGACTGGACCATACTCTCTTATCACACAGCAACCACTTGGTGGGAAAGCACAATTCGGCGGCCAACGTCTCGGGGAAATGGAAGTCTGGGCACTCGAGGCGTACGGCGCTGCATACACGCTACAGGAAATGCTTACCGTGAAATCAGACGATGTAGAAGGAAGAGCAGCGATGTATGAAGCTTTGATTCGCGGTAAGAATCCACCACGACCACGAGCACCCGCTTCGTTCAATGTATTACTCAAAGAACTCCAAGGACTCTGTTTCAATGTTTCGCTCGTCAAGAAGGAGGGCACAGATGAGGAAGAGTAAGCCATCACGACGCGACAGCCTTGATCTGATGGAATATGACGGCATTAGGCTCAGTCTCGCATCACCCGATGCAATTGTGTCATGGTCGCGAGGCGAAGTCACACGGGCTGATACGATCAACTATCGAACGCAACGTCCAGAAAAAGACGGCCTCTTTTGCGAACGCATCTTTGGACCGGTCAAAGACTTCGAGTGCTCATGCGGGAAATATAAAAAGGCAAAATACCGAGGTACAGTATGTGACCGGTGCGGTGTTGAAGTTGCACCGGCATCAGTCCGTAGAGAACGAATGGGACATGTCGATCTCGCAGTCCCTGTCGCCCACGTATTTTATTATAAGATTCCTCCAAGCAAGATCGGATTACTGCTCGATTTGTCAATTAACCAGCTTGAAGCAATTCTGAACTATGAAGCATATATTGTGCTCGAGTCAGGTGATTCACCATATCGTAAAGGCGAAGTTCTTGTCGAAGAAGAGTATCAAGATGCCAAGGAGAAGTACGAAGATTTCAAGGCCGACATGGGTGGACAACCGATATATGATCTCCTCAAGGAAATCGACCTCGAAAATCTATCTTCTGATCTCAGGATTCGATTGGAAAAAGAGACTCTGAAGGCACGCCGGCATCAGTTATTGAAAAAGTTGAAGCTCGTCGAAGCATTCAGGTTATCAGGGAATCGGCCTGAATGGATGGTGCTCACGCGTTTACCCGTAATCCCTCCCGATCTCAGACCATTAGTTGCTCTCGAAGGCGGCCGCTATGCAACATCAGATCTCAACGATCTCTTGAAGCGTGTCATCACACGCAATAATCGTGTGAAATCAATAACCTCAGGTATAAAAACCCCCGAAGTTATTGTCCGAAATGAAAAAAGAATGCTACAGGATTCGGTGGATGCACTACTGGATAATTCACGGAGAGCACGACCGATAAAAGGAAGAGGTAACCGTCCGTTGAAATCGCTTGCCGATGCACTCAAGGGCAAGCAAGGACGCTTTCGGAGAAATCTTCTCGGCAAACGGGTCGACTATTCTGGCAGATCAGTCATTGTCGTTGACCCGAAGCTCAGGCTGTACGAGTGTGGTGTACCGAAAGAAATGGCTTTGGAGCTCTTCAAGCCCATGATTGTCAGAAAACTCGAAGAACGTGGTGTGGCTGATTCAGAACGTGGTGCCCGCAGATTGGTGAGAGCTCGATCAACAGAGGTGTATGAGATACTGGATGAAATAATCAAGGACCGGCCTGTATTCCTCAATCGTGCACCGACCTTACACCGTGTTTCAATCCAGGCGTTCATCCCCGTACTGCGTGAGGGCAGAGCGATAACGTTGCACCCGCTTGTCTGTGTACCGTACAACGCCGACTTTGATGGTGACACGATGAGTATTCATGTACCCTTATCACCCGAAGCTATCCTCGAATCTTATATGCTCATGCTTTCCATACACAACATACGTTCGCCAAAGGATGGGCGTGCGCTCATGTCACCTACGCAAGACATCGTCATCGGTCTCTACTATCTTACCAAAGAGAAACTCGGAAAGCACAAGACAAAAAGGCTGTTTGCATCGGTCGATGAGATCAATCTTGCACGTATGAACGGTGCTATCACACTCCACGAACCAATAAAATACAAACACAACGATAGCGTTATTGACACAACTCCAGGAAGGGTACTATTTAACGAAATCCTCCCTGAAGAAATGCGCTTCAAGAATGTGCTCGTGAACAAACGTGCGCTTTCTGGTATTGTCGATGAGGCTCTCGACAAATTCGGCACCGAGAAAACTGTCGAGCTGCTCGATAATATGAAGCGATTTGGCTTCGAATTCGCGAGCGAATCAGGACTCACTATCGGTATTGATGACATGACCGTTCCGAAAACGAAAGAAAAGATCTGGGCACGTGGCGCCCGAGAGGTTATGGACATAAATCGTGCACATAGAAGCGGCCTCATCTCGGAAACTGAACGGTATAATAAAATCATCGACACATGGACACGTGTAGCAATGGACATTGAAGAGGATCTCATACACGAGCTTGAGAAAGATCATGATGGTTTCAACCCGCTGTTCATGATGGTTCACTCTGGAGCACGTGGTTCGCGCAATCAGGCGAGCCAAATCTGCGGCCTTCGGGGATTGATGTCCAAACCACAACGCAAAGTAACGTCGGTTCAGATCATTGAGACGCCGATCAAATCCTCTTGTAAAGAAGGACTCACCGTGCTTGAATACTTCATTTCTACCCACGGCGCACGGAAAGGTCTCGCCGATACGGCACTCAAGACAGCAGATGCAGGATATCTCACACGGCGTCTCGTCGATGTTGCTCAGAATGTTACGATCACAATGGAAGATTGCGGTACGATCATGGGACAAGAGATCGGTGCACTCAAAGAGGGCGAGAAAATCGTAGAACCACTGAGCGAAAGAATCGCTGGACGAGTTGCGCTCGTTGATGTCATTGATCCTGTCACTGATGAAACGGTTGTCAAAGGTGGAGAGGAGATACTTGATGAACAAGCACGCACGATTGAGAAAAGCGGCATTGAAAAAGTAAAAGTCCGTTCAATCTTGACGTGTGAGGCTCCCGTCGGGTTGTGCGCAAAGTGTTATGGAAGGAATCTAGCAACGGGACGGATGGTTGAAATCGGGGAGGCGGTTGGCATTATCGCAGCCCAGTCGATCGGTGAACCGGGAACGCAGCTCACACTGCGAACATTCCATGGCGGTGGTGTTGCGCTCAGAATTGCTGAAAGCACCTCGAGAAATGCAGATGTGTCTGGAGAGGTTAATTTCGAAAACCTTAATGCCGTCAAAAATCCTAATGGCTATCTTGTCAGTCTTAATGATAAGGGACGTATGGTTATCAAGCAAGAAGGCGGCAGAAAAATGACATATAATATCCCCATCGGAGCGATCATATATCCAAAGAAAAAAACAACTGTGCAGCTCGGCGAAATGCTCTTTGAGTGGGATCCCTATTCAATCCCTATTGTTTCACCTGCAGGTGGTACGATAAAGTACCAGGACATCATTCCTGGCGTAACGCTACAGGAAAACTGGGTGGATGAGCGGTCAGGTGGTAAACAGTTCGTCATTGTCGAGGACCGCGTCAGACATCATCATCCAAAAATCAATGTTGTTGATAGCACAAACAAAGCAGAGAAAACATTCTCAATACCTGCAGGAACATATCTGCTCGTTCAAGATGGCGACAAAATCCCGGCCGGTACACTCATCGCGAGAATACCAAAGGAGATTGGCAAGAGCAAAGATATTACTGGTGGTCTACCACGTGTTGAAGAGCTATTCGAGGCAAAAATCGTGAAGAACCCGGCAGTGGTCACTGAAATCGATGGCATTTGTGATGTCGAAGAAGAAAAGGGAACGTGGAAAGTCACGGTCACACCGGAAGTAGGTGACGCGCGAACCTATAAGATCCCAACGACACGGTATCTGAAAGTACATTCCGGCGAGTTCGTCCGTGCTGGTGATCCGCTCTGTGAAGGCGCTATTGATCCACACGATATTCTGAGAATCAAGGGTCCGATGGAAACACAACGTTTCCTGGTTAATGAAATTCTCGAGGTGTATCGAATACAAGATGTGAAGATTGATGATAAACACATCGAAGTGATAGTCCGACAGATGCTTCAGCGCGTGAAGATCGAAGAGCCAGGCAATACGCCCTTTGTTGGCGGCGAAATTATCGACAAAAGAAGAGTGATAGAAGTAAACCAGCAAGCACTTATGGAAGGACGGAAACCAGCAACGTACCGTCCGATGCTGCTCGGCATTACACGGGCGGCACTATCAACCGAATCGTTCTTTTCTGCATCAAGTTTTCAGGAAACACGGACGCATCATACCGGCAGGCACAGGACTGGCAAAATGGCAGAAGCTCGAACTCGAAGAAGAGGAAGAGATGGCCGAATAGCATATGGCATATTGCTTATGGCATTTGAAAAAATCCCGGCAGCGCTGGGATTTTTTCTTTGTCAGTACGTGTTAGAAGAATGTCATGACAAAACCACTCACTATAGGGACCGAAAAATTATCATCCCACGGTAGCGGTAATGCTTCAAAGATTGTTGCCACTACTGCTCCAATTATGAGTGTTGTTAAAGGAAGTGTATCTGGCAGGTGACTGAGGACAAGAGCAACAGCCACTGCACCGATGAGAAAACCAATACTACCAAGCAGTGTTTTACGTTTGAATAGTCGCGGGCTCTTGAACCCCTGTCCGAGCACGGCTGCAAACGTATCACCAACGATAATGAAAGCGCAGGCAGCAACAACAATCGCTTTATTTCCATACAGGAGCGAAGTGATCAAACAACCAAGCAACAAATAGGTGGCGCCACTTAAGCGTGAGAATTCATGCCTGCGTAAAAACGAACCAAAGAAAAGTATGAATCCTTCTTTGATACTATTGATATGCAATCTGAGAAAATCGACAACGACTATGGCAAGGCAAACAGCGAGCAGTATGAGTCGTCCCCTTTGCACTGGGACAAGGTAATACGTGACTGGAATGAAAATACCCCAGAGATTTAAAAGCTTTCTGAAAACCTCGGCTTTCATTAAAACCTGTAACCAGCTGAGATCTTGTTTGAATTAGCTAGTTCCGAATGTGTGACCAATGCATAGTCAACATTGAATTGTCGGTATTGCAAGCCTGCGCCGAACGTGTAATTACCTCGATGTATACCCATTCGGCCAAATATGAGCTCCTTATACGCATATTCAAAGCCCATGTTCACGTCGAATCCCTCGATGTCAATCGGTTTGACAACGTCACATGCAAAGGTGATTCCTGAGTTGATCGCGGTCAGCGGTACGACCGGTGCGACACCAATTGCGACTCTTGTTATGATCGTTTCTTTCGTACCGTTACTCCACATGATTGGCGACAGAACAAAGTCTCGAAGTGTAATACCGACTATCAAGTGGTCAAGATTCATGACAGCACCGACATCAAGTCCGCCGCCATAACCTGTGATGACTGACAGATCACGGTAAAAAACTTTCACATTGGCGCCGAACGCGAGACGATCATTACCCTTTGAACCATTAAGATACAGAACCATATCCTTTGTGCCGACCGTATCACTGACATACGGTCTGTTATTGCTGTTCGGAGATTCTGTTGTATCGTACAACGATGTGAGCTTAATATCACGGACCGAGAGATACTGAATACCGATGCCAAGGGACATATTCTTCTGTGGGATAATAACGGAACCGAATTCATTCTTGACAATGCCCGCGAAGTTCTCAGCATGCATGAGGGACACACCCCTCTGCGAAAAGTAGGACCCTGCTGGATTGAAATAGATAACCGAAGGATTAACATATTGGGCAACGCCTGTTCCCCCCATAGCACACGCTCGTCCGTCAACCCCTAATTCCTGAAACTCACCTGCGTATTTTGTCGCAGTGAGCAGTATCGGTAATAGAAAAAGGCTTACAATGCGACACACGTTACACCTGCCTTTAGTTCTTTCGTTAATCTCTTTGACAACCCATGAAGTGATCGCAGCGTGACTCGGAATTCATATTCTCCGGGTGGCACAACGTCATTGTTGTCATTTCGACCATCCCAGACAACAAGGAACTCACCAGGAGGACGTCTCACATCATGGATGAGATCACGTACTTTTTCACCAAACTGATTGTAGATTGTAATAAAAATCTTGGAACGCTCAGTCGTATAGAGCGCCAGTGTTGTACCCGGTTGTATGAGTGTGAACTCTCTCGGAAAACAACCAGCGATAAAACCATCGGCGGCAATCCAGAGGTACTGACCACCCTCTTTTTCTGAGACAATAACTTGGCCATACCGACGCCATATAGAGATACCACGGGGTGAAAGGAATTCACCTTTGCTAATGCCAGACCGCCCCACAGATATGATATAACGAAGATCATGGTCAAACTTG
>SMTZ1_10006485_pt1 | contig 11765 bp, 11 predicted proteins | sample DeeMarSWOR136_30_FD_25667 | JGI IMG/M metagenome (IMG submission 25667) | reverse complement strand
AAAAAACGCGGTCAGCACCACGTTTTTGCACCCCAAAAGGCGGATTCTGCAACACAGTATCAAACTTTCCAGTTACCGCGCTAACATCACCTGCAATCCAGTCTACCTTAGTTTTGAAATCCAGTTTCGCCGAATTTTCCGCGGCAAGCTTCACTGCCAACTTGTCGATGTCAACCCCTAAAACTGATTCGGCACCCAGAAACGCGCAGCCCAGTGCAAGCCTGCCCGTGCCGCAACCTAAATCTAAGACCTGTTTATCTACGATGTCGCCGTATGTATAGGCTGCTAGATACAGCATCGTAGCTGCAACAGACTCTGAAACTGTGTACTGCTCAAGACTTGCCCGAGGAGAAGGATGTGGCTCTATTCGGGATAGAAACCGTTCCAAGTCTAGTTTTCGAATAAGCCGTTTTTGAGCAGGTTTTCCCATGAAGTTTCGCCGGAAACCACCATAAATTCGTTAACCGTTAACACGGGCTTTTGGAATTTCGAGGGTGCATCAAGAGATATCCGTGGGCAAGCAGTGTTCACATACGCGTCGACGGATGGAAACTCCATTAGCACCTCGGGCAAGATTTCCCTAATTGCAAAGAGGAAAGCCGTTTTTCCGTTTTTTTCAGCTATTTCTTTGATTTTCAAGGCTTCACCGAGGCGCTTTTGCCCTATTTTCAAGCCGACTAATACGCCAAAGGTTTTAGCATGTTCCGCTTCTTCGATGCAAGCCCATCGCTGTTTAAGCACGGTCTTTGCCTCCTCATCTATAGAGTAAGCCCTGTTTTCGTAGGGGTCTGCGATTATCGTGGGTTTGGATGTGCTGAGAGCTACGCCTAACGCGTGGAACCGCCCACCGCCAATGAAGAGAAAAGCCTCAACATCGTTGGCTACTGATCTGACGTTGCTGTAGTCGCAGCCGACCACCTGTCCCGCGTAATTCACTCGTCCAGCGTCGCCCACCACCGCGGTCTTTCCAGCGCGAACAAGAATTTCTCGAGCCTCATCAAGCGTCTGCACATGCTGCACCGTGGTCGCTAAACCTATTTTGCCATACTTGCTCAGCAGCGGAACGGCTTTCTCTACAGCCTCAGCCACTGCGACGGTTGCTCTGGCTTCCACGTAAACAGTGGGAACCTGTTCATGCTTCAACAGTTTCGCATGCCCGAAGTGTACTATCAGGTCTATTCCTAAGCGTTCTGCTTCAGCAGTCGCTAAGTCGCAAGCGCCGTAGCAGGGGTCAGCTGAAATTATGGGAAGCACACCTGTTTTTTCGATAATCTTAGCTAAGCGGGGGCCTTCCGGTTTTAAGCCTTCAGGCAGCTGCAACAGAACGCGTTTTGCGCCGAGCTTGGCGATTTCCTGTTTTATTCGTTCTTCCTCGAAATCGAACCCTTTCATACTGATGCACCTACAAGATACTCTTGCGTGAAGCGATAATAAAAAGAGGAAAAGACAAGGCCTGCATTGTTTGCGGGTCTATAACGTTATGGCGTCCATTCCCAGTCTTGGGTTGGCTTCTTGAGTGGACACCCCTTTGCTAGGGCAGCTTGTTCTGCGAGGCGTTCAAGAATTATCTTCTGTTCTAAGCTTGCCACGTGCTTTTTCGTGGCTAAAATAGCGTCGTTGTTCACGGATATGCTGTCGATTCCAACGCGGACGAGGAACTCTGCGAAGTCTGGCAGGTTTGATGGGCCTTCACCGCATATTGAGACTGTGCAACCGTTCTCATGCGCCACTTTGATAAGGTGAGCGATTATCCTTTTCACTGCAGGGTCTCTTTCATCGAAGTAGCCCATTTGACCTAACCGCTCAGAGTCTCTGTCAATCATAAGAATTCCCTGAGTCATGTCGTTTGAGCCTATGGAAAAGCCGTCAACCATCTTGGAAAACTCGTCTGCCATTATAGCTATGGAAGGCGTTTCCGCCATGAACCACACCTTAAAGTCACGAGACCGCTCCAAACCCTCTTCCTTCATTATCGCGAGAACCTTCTCCGCTTCCCAAAGGGTGCGCACCATCGGAAGCATAACCCACACGTTCTTGAGACCCCATTCCGTGCGGCACTTCTTGATGGCTTGGCATTCAAGCCTGAAAGCTTTCTGATACCACTTGCTGATGTAGCGACTGCAGCCTCTCCAACCAAGCATCGGGTTCTCTTCAACAATTTCGTATTTGTCGCCGCCTTTCAGCTCTCGGTACTCGTTAGTTTTGAAGTCACTCAAACGCACCACAACGGGGCGGGGTTGAATGGCTCTTGCCACTGTTGCTACGCCCTCTGCAAACTTATCCACGAACTTTTGACCTTCGCCAGTTTCAACAAAATGCAGCGGGTGTTCGCCTATCGCGCTAGCCAGAAGGAATTCTGTGCGAAACAATCCGATGCCTTCGAAAGGCAGATTCTCGTAGGCTTCAATTTTTTCTGGAACACCGAGGATCATGTAAATCTTTGTCGCGGTTACAGGTGCTGGGTCTGCAGCGACTGCAACTGCGCCTTTGTTAATAGTTGCTTCTGTGGCTTGGCGCAAAATGCCTTCGTAGATTATTCCGTTTCTCGAGTCAACAGTGTATTCTTTACCCGCCTTCATGACCTGAGTTGCGGTTTCGGTTCCTACAACGCAGGGTATGGCGAGTTCACGGCTTACGATAGCCGCGTGAGATGTTATTCCGCCCTTGTCGGTTACTATTGCGCTTGCTATTTTCATGAACGGGACAAAATCGGGGTTAGTCATGTCTGTTACGAGAACGTCGCCTTTCTGCATCTTTTCGGATGCTTCGTCAGGAGACAAAACAACCTTTGCTAGGCCTGCGCCGTAGCCTCTCTTGCCAGCCGCAATTCCTCTCACAACAACCTTAAGTTCTTCTGCAGGCTTTCCTTCTTCAACTTGTGTGATCTTTTCCATGGGTTTGGCACTCCAAACTGTTTCAGGACGAGCTTGAACCACGAATATGTTTTTTGGAAAAGATAAGTCTTTATCAATTGCCCATTCGATGTCCATGGCTTTTTTGTAATGTGCCTCAATAAGCTGGGCTAGTTTTGCAAGTTTGATAATTTCCTCGTCGCTTACGCAAGGTGCTTTCTGCTTTTCTTTGGGCAAATCCAAGTGGACGGTTTTGCCCGTTTTCTGGTCGCGGATGTACATAACCGTTTTCCTGGCAATCCGTCTTTCTTCAATTTTCAAGGTGGCTTTATCGACAACAAAGTCGTCAGGGTTCACCGCACCTGACACTACGGTTTCGCCTAAACCGTAATTGCCTTCAATCACAATTTCATCCGTTTCGCCCGTTACAGGGTTTATCGTGAACATGACTCCAGCGGCTCTGGAGTTCACCATTTTTTGGACTCCAACGCTTATGAAAACTTTTTCGTGTGCGAAGCCCTTTTCGTTTCGGTAAAAGATAGCTCGGGGTGTGAACAAGCTGGACCAGCATTTTACAACTTTTTCAAGAAGTTCGTCTGGACCCTTTACGTTAAGGTAAGTTTCTTGTTGACCCGCAAAAGAAGCGTCAGGCAAATCTTCTGCTGTGGCGCTTGAACGTACAGCAACAAAAGCAGCTTTCAAACTGGATCGCTTGTTAAGTTCTTTATAGGCGGCTTTAATTGATTTAGCTATTTTCGGCGGCATCGGAGTTTTTTCGATAAGTTCGCGTATTTTCTTTGACGCTGCATCATATTGTTTTGGGTCATTTGGGTCCGTGACTGTTTCTTTGATTATCTGGTAGATTTTCTTAGCTATTCCCGTTTGCTTAATGAATTTTTCATAAGCGTAAGCGGTCACGGCAAAACCGGGAGGAACAGGCATTCCAGCGTTAATCATTTCGCCGAGACTGGCGTTCTTTCCTCCAACGATTGGAACGTCGGTGTTTCTCAGTGTTTCAAACCATAAAACGAGGCTTTTTTTTGTCTCGCTCAAGTTGTCTCCGTCTCCGTCTTGGCATTGTCGGTTGCATCGGGAGATTGTACTTTTGCGATTGTGATTTTGCAGGGTATTGGAAGTTTTGCGCTTCCTCGTTTCAGGGATTCTTTAGCCGTCTCCACGGCGTTGGCTTTAACTTTAACAGTTATAATCGTTTGATTTGGTTCTACGCGGGCTGCTGTGCCAATGGCTTTTCCAAAGGACCTGCGCATACCTTGTTGAAGTCTGTCAGCATGAGCCCCGAAAATCATCTTATTCTCTCTTAGAATAATATGCGGGTATGGATGAATCTGCATGAGATAATCGTTGGCGAGTTTATCCGTGAGGACGCGGTTCGTCGCTATGCGTGCCGCTTCTAAGGCGCTATGGCGAATTTGAGCTCTTTTTAACGCTATGAGTTGGGCTTCGACTTCAAAGTTTCCTTTTGTATCCCCCATGGTGAACTTGACGATTTTGGGGGGTGGAAAACCCTTCGCAAACTTTTTCCTCGTGTAAGCCTGTCCCTTTACAGGTCGATAATTTCTTGCGCGCATGAGCATCCCTTTTTTAGCATACAGCCTAAGCGATATTTAAACGATTTGTAACTATATCCGCCCTACTTTTGTATGTTCTTCAATTTTCTTTGTGAAGTTAGCGGAGATTTTTTGAGGCTGCGGGGTCATTTGCTTATATATTTAGTAACGGTTTTAGCATGTGTGAGCATAAGATTTCAACTGTTTATTCCGGGAAAGAATTGGCGCCTGTCGCTAGCGGAGCTTGCTTCCTTCATAGAGACAAGAAAAGCCAAGTTTAGAGTGCGTTCATTTTCGAAAGAGTTCTTTGTGGTCGAAATCGAGGAGGAGAAGGGTGGTTGGGGTATTGCTGATTTGGGTGGGTTTATAAAAATCGGTGATGTAACTGCGACCCTTTCAACAGAGAGCGTAAAAGAAGCGGTTCTTCAGAAAAACAAAGAGGCAAAAGCGCAAATTAGCAGGGTTATTGCATCCAGCGGTCTAATTGACGACCTGCTTAAAACGGCATCTGGAAAAACTGTTTTCGGAGTGAGCGTGTACTGCGCAGAAAAGTCTCTGCGCCCATTTTCCAGAAGCATCCAACGATTTGTGGGAAGCACTGTAAAACGCGAGTTGGCGGGGTATGGCAAGAAATCAAAGTTTATGGGATTTTCTAGAGAGAGGAAGCAGCCTCAGCTAAGCCATATTGAAGTTCTGAAGAAAAACTTGGTTGAAAACAAGGCGGAGATACTGTTCTGCGTGGGCAAATACGAGACGTTTGTTGCCGCTACTATCGCGGTGCATAACCCGTTTGAGTTCCAGAAGCGTGATGTGGACAAACCTGTCCAACGCAAGATTTTCGCAATTCCTCCACGGCTTGCAAGGATAATGATAAACCTGGCTGCTTGCACAGCGGGAAAAGCGCTTTTGGACCCGTTTTGTGGCGTGGGCACGATTCTCCAAGAGGCGCTGTTATCTAAGGCGAAAGCGTTTGGCGTTGATATTAACAGGTGGTGTATTGAGGCGGCTAGGCGGAACATGGAGTGGCTTAAAGACGAGTATTCACTAGAAAACGCGGAATACAGAGTTCTTCAGGGAGACGTGCACAGGCTATCTCAGAAGATCGGGTGGGAACAGGTTGACTGCATCGCAACAGAGCCTGATTTAGGTCCTCCACTGCGTCAAATTCCTACCACGTCATACGCTATGAGAATTGCCGGAAAGTTGGAACCTTTGTATTATAGTTTGTTAGAGGAAGCGTACAAGGTGCTGAAGAGCCATGGACGGCTGGTGTTGGTATCGCCTTACATTAAAACGCGTTCAGGGAAGCCTGTTACTATGAGAATTGAGGAAAAAGCGGTGGAGATAGGCTTTGAAAGAGTGTATCCTTTTGAGAGAGGGCTTTTCGCTGAAGATACTGTTGTGCCTGAAAATCTTTGGGCAATGGCTTCGTTTGTTGACGCTGAAGAGAGGCATAAAATCGGCAGAGAAATCCATGTTTTCCAAAAGGTGAAATGAAAAGGGCAGGCGATGAGAAGCAAATGTTGTTCAAGTTTATTAATTTGTTTTGTAAACTATGTTTAGGCTTTGTAGGACAGGAGAATCATTGACTGACGAAAAAAGACCTGATTGGGACAGGTACTTCTTGGATCTATGTGAAGCTGTGGCGAGGCGTGCTACGTGTGATCGGGGAAAGTGTGGTTGTGTTATTGTTAAAGATAAGCGGATTATGACCACTGGTTATGTTGGAGCGCCTGCAGGGTTGCCTCATTGTGATGAGGTAGGTCATGATATGCGTAAAGTGATTGATTATAACGGTAAGATTACTCAGCACTGTGTGCGCACGCTTCACGCTGAGCAAAACGCGATCATCCAAGCGGCTAGGTTTGGCATTCCTCTCGAAGGGTCAACGCTTTACTGCAAGATGACGCCGTGCAGAACCTGCGCGATGATGATAATAAACGCTGGCATTAAGCGTGTAGTCTGTGAAAAACGTTACCACGCTGATGCGGATACTATAGAACTGTTTAAGCAAGCTGGCGTAGAGCTGACTATAATGAATGACGTAGTCGAAGAATACGACCAACAATGAAGAACTTATGTCTCATGCCATTGTAAGTTTTGTGTTTTACGAAGGCTTCGCTTAAAAAATAATGAAGTTGTTATGAGAAGCGAGAAAGGGACAAAGGTTTGCTAGTTAATTGGTGGTTCGGAGCTGTACCATTTTATGATTTCTGCTATTGCCTTGTTCGAGTAGCCTATCTCCTTTAAAATTGTCTTCAAGTCACCAACTGTCTCGATATCCATGTTACACTACCTCATCATACTAACTTTGAATCTGTATTTATCTTTTCATTCCAAAATCGGAATATGGTCATAAACCTTACCTAAACATCTTCAGAATTGGAATTTGACAGAATCATTCGTGTAGATACTCCTATATTACTCGCTGAAGATTTGTTCACAATAGAACGGCATATAACACTTGAAGGACTCGCCAGATGATAGATCAGAAGCAAGTTGTCGAAGCTTTAATGAAGCCTGAGGCTTATGAAGAAGACCCAGGCAGCATTGAACTGGTCCAGACACACATATCCTTCGTCTTTCTAACCAAGAAACTTGTTTACAAGGTGAAGAAGGCAGTAAACCTCGGATTCTTGGATTTCACTACGCTTGAAAAGAGACGTTTCTTCTGCGAAAAAGAGCTGAAACTCAACAAGCGGCTGTGCGGAGACATGTACTTGGAGGTTGTTCCCATCACCAAATCAGACGCTGTTAAGATAAAAGGCGAAGGAGAAACGGTTGAGTACGCTGTGAAGATGCAGCGCATGCCTCAAGAAGAGATGATGAGCAAACTTCTCGAAAAAAACAAAGTGGATGACAGGCTTGTTGACAGGATAGCAAAGATCATCGCGGAGTTCCATTCAAAAGCGGAGACTAGCAGAAGGATAAGCGAGTTTGGCTCCTTGACTGTAATAGAAACCAATTGGAAAGAGAATTTCGAGCAAACCGCCGATTTTATTGGCAAAATAATATCCACCGAGGATTTCACGCTAATCCGCGAAAAAGTCGAAGATTTCATGAAGAGAAAAGTAGCCCTTTTTGAGAAGAGAATGGCGGAAAGCCGAGTTAAGGACTGCCATGGAGACATCCATTCAGGCAACATTTTCGTTACAGATGAAATTTACATTTTTGACGCAATAGAATTCAATGAGAGATTTAGGTATTCCGACGTTGCAGCTGACGTTGCTTTTCTAGCCATGGACCTAGACTTCAAGGAGCAAACCAATCTGTCCAACTTTTTTGTTAAAAAGTATATTGAATATTCTGGAGACCAAGAGTTGACGAAACTTCTGCCGTTCTACAAATGCTACCGAGCCTACGTCCGAGGAAAAGTCACCAGTTTCAAACTCAAAGACCCCAACATAAGCAGCGAGGACAAGAACGCAGCAATAAACGAGGCAAATGCATACTTCAAACTAGCCGCCAGCTACGCGAAAAACTTTGGCTAAGGAAATTGGTTTGCCACATATTCTGGGATTTTTACTGTTCCCATTATTATCGGTTTTTGGTGGCAGTCGCTTCCTCCAGTCATGATCAATCCATGTTCTTTTGCAAACTTCACGTAATGACTAGTTGTGTGGGCGTCGTTTCTGGAGTGCCAACATTCTACGCCATCGATGTATCTTAGCATTGACTCTTCGATTATCGTTGTCTGCTCAGGCAAAGATTTAGTCAGCGTCACAAGCGAAGTCCCATGCGGATCATTTGGATGCGCCAGCACTATTTTTCCGCCCGCGTTCCTCACCAGCCTAGACGCCTCTTCAAGGTAAAGCGGAAACTTGGGAACATTACAACGCACAAGATACCGGTCAAAAGCCTCCTGCCTAGTTCGGACAATTCCCTTCCTCACCAAATAATCTGCAATGTGAGGTCGCCCAAGCACACCGTCAACGGAAGCCTGAATCTCCTCAAAATCGTTCTTCGTTAGCTTTTCAATTCCTTCTTTTTCAAACTCTGCGTTAAGATTGAGTAGAATCTTTGCTGCTCTTTCCTCGCGGTATTCCGCCATTTGCTGAAGCTTGTTCCTTAACTCCTTGTTCTTTGCGTCAAATTGGTAACCCAAGAAATCTAACGGCGCCGGCTTTCCCGCGTGATATTTGGGGTGTGAGAAGGTCACGTTCAATTCGACACCGGAAACGTAGCGGATTCCATTTTTCTTCGCTATTTTTATAGCTATCTGTTGGCAGCCGATCGAATCGTGGTCTGTTATCGACATGAACCCGATGTTTCTGCGCTTGGCTTCCTTGAAAATTTCTTCAACTGTGAAGGCGCCGTCGGAGCTTTGGGAGTGAATGTGTAAATCTATTATCATGGAGCTGACTGTTACCTTTTTTCCATTCCGATTATGTACCATTCCTCGGGAGCATCATGGCACGTGTCAACCGTTAACTGCACTATCTTGAGTTGTGGAAACCGAGTTTTTAAGTCGTCCAAGTCAACAGGTTCAAACTTGCGTTTGTTAGCAAGATATGCTTCCACAGTCAAAGCGTTTGACACATACTTCTCCTTAGTTCTCTTCTGAAGCCTCGCAACCGACACTTCTTGAGGGCAGCTTGTTTCAAGTATAACAAAAGTCAACCCGTGCTTAGCCGCAATCTCAGCCGCCCGCCTCCGCAGCTCTTGAGTAACAAAAGTAGCATCCAAGATAACGCCCTGACGTTTCCCAGCAAGCTCGTCTGCCCGCCTGAACATTTCATCATAAACAGACAGCCGTTTGCTCATGTTCCCCGCAACTTTCGGGTCAAATACGTCTTCGTTCTTAAGAACCTCCAATCGGATTAAATCGCTTCGAAGGATGGGGTACCCCTTGATCTTGGAAACTTCCTCGGAAGTCTCTGTTTTCCAAGTTGCTGGAAGCCCACAGGTAATCAGCAGAGTCTCCGGTCCTAATTCAGTGTTGACAAACTCGGCGAAAGGTTCCCTCAACTGCACACCTCTCACAGTAAAGTTCAGGTAAAACATAATTAAACCTTTTTGGCAAGAAGAACCGCTGCTTTCCAGACTAAACAAGCAGATTAGAAAAAGTGTGTCCGAGGCAATTGGGCACATATTTCACCTAAAGATGGCGCACGCTAAAACGAAATAGATTTCAGGTTTTGTTCTTGATTGACAAACGTATTATTACGGCGTTAAAGTAAAGCTAAATAGTTAGATAGGAATCTTTCCTAAAAGAAGGTAACTCAAATGGAAGAATTTCAAGTTAAAGATAAGACTCTAGCGCCTCAAGGTCATTTGCAAATCGAGTGGGCTTCAGCTCACATGCCCGTGTTGAACCAAGTTAAACGCAGGTTCAGCAAGGAACAACCGCTGAAAGGCTTAGTTCTAGGAGCATGCCTGCACGTAACAAAGGAAACCGCGGTTTTAGTAGATGCATTAATGGCGGGAGGCGCTCAAGTTGCTTTATGCGGTTCCAACCCGCTTTCCACACAGGATGATGTAGCCGCTGCGCTGGCTGAAAAAGGCGTCCACGTTTTTGCACAGCGAGGACAGACAACTGAAGAATACTACTGGTGCATCGACAAAGTGCTGGACTACAAACCAGTGATAACCCTTGATGACGGCGCCGACCTCGTCGGCACACTGCACAGCAAACGGACAAAAGAGCTGGCGAACGTTAAGGGCGGAACAGAAGAAACAACTACAGGCGTGATTCGGTTACGTGCAATGGAGAAGGCTGGAAGCCTCAAGTACCCGATTGTAGCCGTAAACGACGCTTACACCAAATACCTATTCGACAACCGTTACGGAACGGGTCAAAGCACCATAGACGGAATTCTAAGAGCCACAAACACGCTTATAGCAGGCAAAACTTTAGTGGTTTGCGGATACGGCTGGTGCTCAAGAGGCATAGCCATGCGAGCCCAAGGAATGGGCGCAAACGTGATAGTAACTGAAGTGAGCCCGCTAAGGGCTTTAGAAGCAGCAATGAACGGTTTCCGCGTTATGCCAATAGCTGAAGCAGCAGCCATAGGCGACATATTCGTAACAGCCACAGGAGATATCAGTGTCATAAGGAAAGAGCACATGCAGAAAATGAGAGACGGGGCTATAATTGCCAACAGTGGCCACTTCAACGTGGAAATAAGCCTAAAAGATTTAGAAGCACTGTCAACAGGGAAGAGAACAATGAGACCAAACTTGGAAGAGTACACTCTAAAAGACGGCAGAAAACTTCACCTGTTAGCCGAAGGAAGACTCGTAAATCTATCCGCGGCGGAAGGCCACCCGTCAGAAGTCATGGACATGTCTTTCGCAAACCAAGCACTGTGCGCAGAGTACATGGCTAAAACTGCGAAAATGCCGCCAAAAGTTTACACAGTTCCCAAAGAAATAGACGAAACCGTTGCTGAACTGAAGCTCAAGGCCATGGGGGTAAGAATCGATGAGCTCACGGCTGAACAGAAAAAGTATTTAGCGGCATGGGAAATGGGAACCACATAACAAGGAGGATATCGGCGAGTATGGTAAACTTTAAATGGAGTAAGATAGTAACATGGCTTATAAGTGGTGAAACACAATGAGTAAAGATCAAGCAATAGGTGGAGCAATATTCATCGTATGCCTGCTTGTCGCTATAGGATATATAATAACACTATTCATGCCATCTTTGTTTGTCGATGTGCTCGGATATGTCGGACTAACAGTCACTGAGGAAGCTGTTAAATTCTGGATAATTGCGCTGCCGGTCTTCATAGCTTTCGTAGCGATAATGTTTATAGGCGCATGGATTGGTTGGACAATGGCTACTACACCGCCGCCGAAACCCATCGAAGAGATCACGACTGAAGTAGAAGAAACAGCAGAAGCTGCAGAAGAAAAAAGTTAAAACATCAATATTCTACGATCTGACACCTAAAACCTTCCACTTCTATAGTTTTTTTAATTTTATGAAAATTAATGCTCATGTTTATGTAAATTGTGCGAAATAAATGAGTTACAGTCCAAGCATTTTGAAACCGAAATATAATCCAGCGTTGACTATGGCAGAGACAATAACTACGGTTAAAAGAGTTTTTGGAGAAAATGACGCGAAGAAACCTTCTTCGCTTTTAGGTTGCACATCATATTCTTTGATTTCACGCGTTGCCGCGGCAACTTGAACAACAGCGGTGAATTTTTTTGTTTCAACCTCAACGGTGTAAACTTCTCCTTCCAAAGAAACCCGTTTAGGCTTCAAACCGCCCTTGTGCCCTAATCTCTTCAAAAAGGCAGTAGTCATAGTCGTAACTACTTCAGCGTTCAATCTCTTCGACTGAGAAGTCGCAGAAGTAACAACTTCCGGAGTGATTTCTTGCGAAGTAGC
>SMTZ1_10006482_pt1 | contig 11765 bp, 8 predicted proteins | sample DeeMarSWOR136_30_FD_25667 | JGI IMG/M metagenome (IMG submission 25667) | reverse complement strand
AACGGAAAGGTCCTCAACGCAGCTGTCGGGGATTACCAGATGATCCGTTCCCTTGATATGCCTGAGACAAAGATACTCGAGATTGACACATTTGAACCTGAAGGGCCGTTCGGCGCCAAGGAGGCCGGAGAGGGGCTTACCAATCCGACTGCCGGCGCCATAGGTAACGCGATCTATAAGGCCGTGGGTGTGAGGATAAATCATCTGCCTATTACTCCGGAAAAGGTCTTCAATGCATTGAGGGAGAAGGGGAAGAAAGACGGCAAGAAAAAGAAGGTCAAAAAGAAGAAATAGGATGGAATGACGACTTTTAATGAATTCTTTAAAAAGATATTTGTAACATTCCAGGAGGCTTTTTATGAGCTATCACTGTCCGGTTTGTAACAAGGTTTCTCCTGCTACTCTGGACCTTGCCAGGCATATGATTGGGCGGGGCGACAAGGTGCATAGAGACTGGATATATTCGAGGGGGTTCAAGTATTCCGAATTGCTTCTCAAACAGATAAAGGAGTTCGGTGGCGAGGGATTTAAGACACTTGCCAAACTGCTTGAAAAGGAGTGCAAGGTTAAGGATAAATAGCAATTTGCTGTTTTCCATAGATTGATATTTAAAGATTCTCAATGAGAAGGCTGCCGGGATATATGTTTTATACATTGCCCTGGCAGCCAGCTTCATATTTATTCAATGAGCGTGGTTTTGTCCGATGTTCTTTTTTAATCGCCTGACTTTTATTCCTTTAATTTTGGGGGAGCACGTTATTTCATTCTTCCTGTTTTGGGGAAAAACATGTTTAATACCTCCCCCTCTTAGGGGGAAGTTGCACGGGGTCTCGAAAAAATCTAATGAGACCCCACCTCAATCCTCCCCTTAGAGTGGAGGATGATAAGTAAGGTGAGCTAGAACAGATTTGATGAAGGTCAGCGGGACTTCCATGAATATGAGCTTATAGGTATTCACTAATGAAACAGAAAAATATCAAGGTCACGATAAGATCCGGCTTTGCGGTGGGCCTCACAACAAAGTCCAAGTCAAGTTCTGGCCACAGCAGAGATACGATATTGGAACTTGATCCTGAGGCAACTGTCAAAGATATGCTTCACACGCTTACATCTATCGGCCCTCCCAGTGGGTGGGATGACATGATGCTCACGGTTTTTGTGAACAGGGAGGCGCAGGGATTTGATCATGTTCTTAAGAACGGTGATATAATAGATATCCATATACCCGCTGGTGGAGGATGATTTTTTTTGGATATTGAATATCGAATATTGAACAGGGAATTTAGAATTATGAAGTTCAAATCCCTTCAACATTCTGTATTTGATATTCATTATTCAATATTCTCTTATATCCTTTTCCACTCGACCCCTTGAATCCCTTTCCATTAGAATGTTGTGTGTGATAGAATACCTGATATCATATATAGAAATAATAGATCGGGATATTACAGGTTGGACAAGATGCTTACGCGCAGGGATTTCATCAGGCAGGTCTTTATAGCGGGGGGATCATTGCTTCTCCCTTCAGGCCTATTGCAGGCAGGAGAGAGGAAGGAAGGGCAATGGCGTCCCGCCTATGAAAGGCTGGAAGAAGAGGGTCGACTGGCCCAAAGGATAGAGCAGGCCTATGTAATATTGGAGAACTGCGCGCTTTGCCCCAGGCAATGCGGCGTGAACAGGCTGAAGGGAGAAAAGGGATTCTGCCGATCCCCATCCAGGCCTGTTGTCTATAGCTCGCATCCCCATTTTGGCGAAGAGATATCCCTAGTGGGAAAAAACGGATCCGGCACCATCTTCTTCTCAAACTGCAACCTTCGATGTGTCTTCTGCCAGAACTGGCCCATCTCACATGAAGGAAGAGGAAAGGAGGTATCTGATGAGGAACTTGCAGGTTTAATGATAAAGCTCCAGAAGATGGGCTGCCACAATATAAACCTTGTAACACCGACCCATGTTATGCCCTATATCCTGAAGGCCACGCGGATTGCCCTGAAAAAAGGACTGAGCATACCTCTCGTCTATAATACAAGCGGCTACGAGCGTCTTGAGATAGTAAGGCTTCTGGATGGTATAGTGGATATCTATCTACCTGACATGAAATATATGGATGCGGATAAAGCCGCCAAGTATTCTGCCAATGCTGCTGATTACCCGGAAATGGCAAAGGCGGCGATAATTGAAATGAACAGGCAGGTAGGAGAGCATAGGACTGATGCTCGTGGGATAGCCATTAGGGGATTGATGATTAGGCACCTGATCATGCCCAACAGGGTGGCTGATACGGAGAAGTTCACCAGATGGGTAAGTGAAAACCTGCCGACATCGACTTACGTCAATATCATGGCACAGTACCACGTGGAGTACAAGGCTTACGACTATCCTGAAATCGCGCGCGGGATTACCGTGAAAGAATTTCTGGAGGCAATGGAATGGGCTGAGAACTATGGCCTGAACAACCTTGATCCCCGATCCATATCTGTAAGGGATTTCTACAGGAAACGTGAACGCATCAAATAAATAGCATATTGCCCGTCGTGATTGCCGGACATTTGTATATCTGTTTTTATTAATATAGCTACTTATCCTTTGCGTTCACTATAGTTCCAGATCCCGGGTATCTGCCTTCCACAGTAGGTGCATCTTCCTTCCTTCAGGCACATCTCTTCCAGCATATAACCGGACCGTTTGATCAGTATCCTCCCGCATTCAGGGCAGAATGTATTCCAGGCCTCATGTCCTGGTATGTTTCCTATATATACATATTCGAGACCGCAAGATATGGCCACCTCACGGGCCTTTTCAAGGGTTAAAACAGGCGTTGAAGGGAGGCGTTCGAGCTTATGCAGCGGATAAAACCGGTTAAAGTGAATCGGGATGCTGCTTCCTAATTCGGTTTTTATCCACAGGCACATCTCCCTGATACCTGAGAGGTCATCATTTTTTGTCGGGATGACCAGGTTGGTAATCTCCATATGGATTCCCTCATGCGCGATTGTCTTTATGGTTTCAAGAACCGGTGAGAGATGTCCCCTGCATAATTCGTTATAAAAGGACTCCTTGAATCCTTTCAGGTCAACCTGAAATGCATCTATGACACTGCAGAGCCTGTTAAGAGGGGCTTTATTAATGAAACCGTTGGTGTGTATGACATTAATGATGCCCGAATCCTTCGCGATGCACGCGATGTCATACATATATTCAAAGAAGATAGTAGGTTCAACATAACTATAGGCAATAGACCGTGCTCCCATCTCGAGAGCATTTTTTATGACGGTCTCAGGTGAGGCATCAAAGCTGTAGACCTCTTCGGGAGATGCCAAGGCGATCTCCCAATTCTGGCAGAACATGCAATCGAAATTACATCCTGCCGTAGCGATCGATAATGACTTGCTGCCAGGAAGCAAATGCAAAAACGGCTTTTTTTCAATAGGATCCAGATTTATTACGCAGGGATTTCCATAGACCAGGCTGTAGCACTTGCCCCCTGTATTCTGGCGGACCCTGCAAAGGCCCCTTTTGCCCTCAGGAATACGGCACATGTTGGGGCACAGATCGCATTGTATGTCACCATTGTTTAATGGGGTAAAATATGGAGAGAGCTTTTTCCTGATAAGCCCCTTTTCAGCGGTCTGCGCCTGAATGTTTCCGGGGAGACTGAGGAGATGGCAGAAAGAGATCATGCATGCACCAGTTCCCAATGCCCTCAGAAACTCGCGTCTATTAAAACAGGATTTCAAGCAGTCTCTCCTCTCACGCTAAAATATTCTACCGCTAAAAGAATTGTAGGGTGTGCTAAAAAGATAACACTTAAATTTTGGAAATGGAAGCAAGAACCTTCCCTTTATTCCTATAATCCTAATTTATCATTTTATTCTGGTTCCTGGCTTCTGACTCCTGACTCCTATACCCTATAACCAATAAGCGATAACTGTTATCTTCTTGCTTTCCCCTATCATTTATGCCACACTTTCCCGTAATTTCTGCTGCTTATGTACGGTTCATTTGAATTCTAGTTCATACTCCTCAACTGATTACTTGCCTTTAGAAACTCTTAAAGCCCTGAAAGAAGTCATAGGGCTTCTGACTTCTGGCTTATGTTTTATAAATACTGTCTTTTGAATATAACTTACCTGTTGCAGGAAGGATTTCATTATGTTTGCGCTTTTAATTTTCATTTTCATTTTCATTATCATTATCATAGTAATAATCGCTATAGTTATTTGGCAACAGTTCAAGGTGGTGTTTGATCGGTTAGACGACGCCGAGAGGCGTCTTGATTTCTTAGGTCGAAGGATCGCGACCTATTCACAGGAATCGGCGCTTGCCGAAGCTGAGCAAGTGGTTGTGGTTCCTCCGGTGAATGTCGAGGCCGATATTCCCTCAGGCAAGCCCGAAGTTCATGAACAAGCGGCTCCCATCCCTCCCTTGCAGCCGATAACTACAGCTGCACCTTCGAGACCTTCCCGTAAGCGCGAAGAATGGGAGGCGATTATCGGCGGCAAGCTGCTGAACCGCATCGGGGCATTGGCACTCATCATCGGCATCGGATTTTTCCTGAAATATGCATTTGACCGGAATTGGATATCCGAAACCATACGTGTATTAATCGGCTTCGCAATTGGCGCTGGGCTGCTTTTCGGGGGTGCGCGTTCTCATAAAAAGGGATTCCAGGTCTTTGCACAGGGCATCATTGGAGCCGGCATTGCCATTCTTTATCTATCTGTTTACGCCTCCTTCAATTTTTATCATCTCGTTCCACGGACTGTTGCCTTTATAATGATGGCTTTCGTAACAGCCATCACCCTTCTGCAGGCGCTGAAATACGACTCGCTGGCCGTATCCTGTCTCGGTTGGGCAGGCGGCTTTTTGACGCCGATCATGCTCAGTACCGGCCAAGCCAATGAAGTAGGTTTGTTTACCTACATTGTAATCCTCGATATAGGGATGATTGCTATTTTGTTGAAGAAGGACAAATGGGCTATTCTCGAGCCGCTAAGCTTGGCAGCTACCTATTTGATCTATATTCTCTGGAAAGGCGGGTATTATCTTACGGGTGATTTATCCGTCACCGTGTTTTTTCTCACTGTATTCTGGGGATTGTTTCATGGGCTTGAGGTCTATCGCAACATTAAAACCACGACAACATATATGGGAATCAGGCAACCCACTGCCGCATTTAATACATTCTTCTATTATATAGCGATGTACAACCTTATCAATAAGCCACATCATGAATGGATGGGGCTTATTGTGCTTGCAATCGGGGCCTTCTATTTTCTCACATTTCTTGCCCTCAGAAAGCGGCAGGACATCCAGGCGATAATTTTTGCCCGGTATGTGATGACCGCGATTATCCTTCTTGTAGCAGCAACCAATATTCAATTTACCGCGTTTTATACAATCACCCTGTGGTCGCTCGAGGCGCTGATCCTCGCGTGGTGCGGGATTTACTGGAAAAAGCGGTATATTTGGAAGACCGCCCTGGTGCTTATGGGTCTTGCGGCGTTCGGACTTTTGGTTACGAGAGGAACCTTTGCCTATTTTCCGATTGATGATTATACTCTCCTGCTGAACAGGCGTGCCCTTGCCTTATTGGTGCTGGCGGGATCGCTTGGCGCCTGCACAGTTCTTTTCAAAGGAGTGGACGAAAAAAGCAGGGAATTTTATCTGCCTGTGCTTAATGGCGGTTGGTGCATCGTGCTCTTCACCCTGCTGACAGTGGAATGCAATGATTATTTCCGGCAACGCATGATGGCCAAGACAGGAATTACACATTCCGGATTATCATTTGCTCGTCTTATGACACGGACGGCGATCTGGTTGTTCTATTCTATGCCGTTGGTGTGGTTCGGATTGAGACGGAAAATCATGCCGATATTCTATTGCGGTCTTGGCGCCGCGGGCCTGGCAATTATCATGATTGCGATTCGGGGATTTGCGTTTTATCCCATCGCGAACTTCCATACCATGTTGAATATGCGGATGATTGTTTTTGTATTGGTGATAGCAGGCATATACCTTGTGACACATTGGATGAAGAAGGATCAACAGGCATATCCGTGGCTTTCATATGCGGCAGGCATTTTACGTATCACCATCGTGGTATTGATCCTCATTCTGTTGACAGGGGAAACCAGAGATCTCTTCAAACGATCGATCTTTTTACTGAGGGAACAGGGATACGAGCACGGCACGTACGGAGAGATCGTGCGCCTGAAAAATCTGCAGCAGTTGGTTCTTTCGAGCGTTTGGCTGTTCTATTCCGTGGCATTAATGATAGCAGGCCTCTGGCGCAGGGCGCAGGGGCTTCGAATAATGGCCATTATTCTCTTCGGCATCACGATATTGAAGATATTCATCTATGATCTATCGTTCCTTGAAACACTCTATCGCATCTTCTCTTTTGTCGGCCTTGGGGTGATCCTTTTGGGTGTTTCGTATCTGTATCAGCGTTACAAGGAAATCATTTTTGAATCAACTGGCACATGATCTTTTGCCTTTAAACTTCAACCTATTACATATTGCCTATGAAGTGAGCAGGGGATGTCCTTAATTAAGTAACTAAGTATTGAAAGCAGTGAGGCTAAAGGGATTTGAAATTCATAGCGGATTGGATCAAAGAGGCCTGTTCGGGAAACAGGCCCTGCAGAGTAAGGACGGGGTGAACTGGAAAAGAAGGTAAGCGATGTAATTATGAAAAGGATATTATATATATTTATTATTATGATTTTGATTTTTGTTGAAGGTTCTTCTGCAAGTCAAGGGGAAGAGAATCGGAATTCCAATAAGCCCAAGGCATCCATTTTCCCTCAAAGCGAATATGAAAAAAACTTTGTCTTCCCTCCAATCATAGGCCCTCTTACATTTACAGAAAGCAAGGATTATGAAAAAACAAGTCCCGGCTTGGGTTATTCTGTTAGATATGAAGATTATATAACCAAGTTAGATATCTACGTATATGATCTGCTTATAGATCCTATTCCTTATGATGTGACCTCAAAGGTTGTGGTAAATGCCTTTCAGGCTGCTGCAAATGAAATTTTTGCTGCTGTGAAAGATGGATACTATAAGGATTTAAAATATCCGCCGAGCAGAAAAAAAATAAATCTGCTTGGGAAAGATATGTTGATAGGGACATTTGAATACGTGCAAGATAAGACTGCGAGATACTCAATATTGATGCTTGCCATTCACAAAGGTAAATTCTTCAAGGTCAGGCTGAGTATCAATAAAGAGAAAGATGAATCTTATGAAGCTGATACATTAAAAATACTTGAAGAAATAACTGAAAAGATATTAATGGAAGGAAAGGCAAAAGGATCCGTATAATAATTCGAATATGCGGATCTAAAAGCCCGTCAAGGCAGCCCTGATCCGGGTTCCGGTGAACATTTAAAATAGAGGTGCCGTGAATCGAACGTTCATATGTCTGATTGTACTGCTGACACTGTCCTTTGCTTCAACAGCATATTCAGAAACAGATTTTGCCAATAAAATTGATGAAATCAATTCCGATATAGAAAAAAACCCGGATGATTATAAATTTGTTTATTTCAAGGCCTGCCTTCTTATGGATTTAGGTCGCAGTAATGAGGCCTATGAGACTTTAAGACAGGTGATGGCCCTGATCATCAAGAAAAATGATCCTATAGAACATTTACATATTGAAACAATTAATCTAGAGGACCTTTCGGTCATCGTCGGCTTCAATATGGGTGAAAGTGAAAGAAATCCACCGGAGACAGGGATCACAATGCCCCTTCGATTCGAGGTATTTAAGAAAGATCCTAATGTGGCGGTGCCGGGGAAGTTACTGGGAATCATTTATTATCATGTTGGGATGATAGGCGGCAGATCAATGTCGGCGGCCTTTCGAGAGCACTGTGGAAAGACATTATTGAATCTTGATTCCATGGATAAGGTCGCAACCTATGAGGATATAAGGCAGATAGCCCTGGATCTGATCAAAGAAAAATATTCTGCAAATCCTAAATAGTAATTTTGGTTAGGATCAGACCGAGTCAACTGATTGAAACTAAAAAATAGATTATTGGTAATGTGGTCATCTTTTATGCTTAGAAGTATATTCTTACCATAGAAAATAGTTTTTAAGAAAAAGTTATTACATATAAATGAAATTGGATCTGAGATGCCTGTTCCCCGAACAGGCTGTACGGATTTCAGGCGGATTGAAGCTGATTATTTAACGACATTATCCACGGAGGAAAGCAATGAATAGAATCAAAATCTTAAGGGTTCAGTTCCTGTTGTCATCTGCCCTGTTGATTGCTTGTTCAATAAGAGGCATAGCCTTCAGCGGCGAATGGACATCCGTCCAGCCCCCGAAAAAAACGGAAGCGACCATTACCGCGGAAGAAGTGTTCCGGCGCAATTACTCAAACCCCGGGGGCATGTGGATGCCTTCGCAGATGACCCTGCCGGAACATCAGGAAAACTTAAGGAAGATGGGCGTTTCCATTCCCGCCGCACAGATGTCGGACCCACTGGCTCATCCCCTGGCAGCGGTTGTGTCACTCGGGGGATGCACGGCCTCATTTGTGTCGCCTGACGGGCTCATAGTGACAAACCACCATTGCGTACAGGGCGCCCTGCAGCGGAATTCCAGCGAGAAACAGGATCTGGTCGAGAATGGTTTCTTGGCAAAGGACCGCGCCAGTGAGCTGAGCGCCGGCCCTGCCCAGCGGGTCATGGTGGCGCAGGCATTCAGGGACGTGACTAAGGAGATGCGCGACGGGCTGGAAAAAATCAGGAATCCGATCAAACGCAAGAAGGAAAGTGAGAAGCGCATGAAGGCTCTTATAGCCGAGACTGAAAAAGACAGGCCTGGTATCAGGTGCTCTGTCGTTTCATTTTTCGGAGACTCCCAATATCAGCTCATCGAGTACCTGGAGATCCGGGATGTGCGCCTCGTATATGCGCCGCAGCGTTCGGTCGGGAATTTTGGCGGGGAGATAGATAACTGGGCATGGCCGCGCCATTGCGGCGATTTCTCTTTCCTCCGCGCTTACGTCGGGCCGGACGGTAAACCCGCGGATTTCTCGCCGGACAACGTGCCATACAGATCGGCTCATTACTTGAAGGTCTCTGCCGCGGGAGTCAAAAAGGGCGACTTCGTCATGGTTGTCGGATATCCTGGAAGGACGGAACGCACTGCAACGGCAGCCGAGATCCGGCATGATGTGGAATGGTTCTATCCTTACTCGATTCAATATTACAGGGAGCGCTACAAGATAACCGAGAAACTCATAAAATCAGCCGATAAGAACAGTGCGATCAAGGCCGTAGTTGCAAAACAGTACGTGCAGAACAGGCTCGAAAAGGCCGAGGGGGTACTTGCCGGCCTGACCAAGGGCGATCTGCTCGACCGCAAGACCGAACTCGATGCTAGGATCAAGACATGGGCGGCTGGGGCAGGCCGAGAGGCTATAAAGGCCGATATTGAAAAAATGGAGAAGATACAGGCAGAGACCCGCAGGACAGCGCGGGCCGATTTCGACCGCAACGCGGCATTCAGCGGATCGAGTCTGCTGTCCACTGCATTGCTGCTGGTCAGGATGGCAGAGGAGCGGCCGAAAAAGGACGCCGATCGAAAACCGGGCTTTCAGGACAGGGACATGAACATTATGATAGCAAGGCAGAAGTCCTTTACCAGAGAATATGACCGGACTCTGGACCGCGAGTTTTTCAGGCTCTCGCTCCTTAGGGCTGCGAAGCTTCCAGGACTGGAAAGGCCCTGGCTTGCACGTCTCCTCGGCATGAATAGGCGCAAGGTGATCAACGAGGCAGCTATAGACGTGGCCCTGACAAGGATGTACGAAAATACCAGGCTGGAAGACGAGGCCGTTCGACTTGACCTGTTGAAAAATGGGACCATGGCAGTGCTCAGGTCCAGCAAGGACCCGTTTATCAAGGCGGCCCTTGGAGTCTGGCCTACATACAAGGCTGAAGAGAAAAAATCCGATTCGCGCGAAGGAGATCTCCTGCTAGTAACACCGGCATATACCCGCGCGATGCTCGAAGTGCTTGGCGGATTTCTTGCGCCGGATGCCAATTCGACACTGCGCATAAGCTACGGAACAGTGAGAAGCTTTGCACCGGATTCGGAAAGGGAGGTTGACTGGCCGTTTACAACCGGGGTGCAGATACTTGCCAAGGATACGGGCAAAGAGCCGTTTAATTCGCCCAAGAAGCTTCTCGAGGCGCTGAAGGCCAAACGCTACGGGCCATATGCGCAGGAGGCCCTGAACGGAGAGCTGCCTATCGATTTCCTGAGCGACCTTGACATCACCAACGGTAACTCCGGATCTGCCACTCTCAACGATAAGGGAGATCTCGTAGGCCTCGCGTTTGACGGTACGACGGAAGGCATGGCCTCGGACGTAGTGTTCAACGGAGAATCCACGCGAGCTATTCACGCAGACACGCGATACATGCTCTGGACCATGGACGCCATGGATGGAGCGGATTACCTGGTCAGGGAGATGGGGATCGAACCGTCCCTTTGACAACGGGAAATATTATAGTGAAAGCATTAGGTAATTTGACATCTTAAACGTTATTATTGCAATATGTCCGGCAGGGGCTCTTTTTTTCAGAGCGAAAGAAATAATCTGCAAGGAATCAGCGTAAGGATATCGTCAGGCGGGCGGCGAATATCCGGGTAGAAAGCCGCTCCTCCTTTGTGGATAGTCCGCTGGAAGCATTCCGCCCGCCTTTGCTTCGAGTTATGCAAAATATCGGGCACCGTATTCTTTCGCCTCTGAAAAAAAGAGCCCCTGCCGGACATCCATATATCTGTGTTCTAATAAATATGGCTACTTATTTATTGCGTTCACTATATGTGACTGAAACTGTCAGGAGAATGCTTTGTGTCCGATTCGGATTTCAAACCTTTTATTCCTGCCTCTGAAAGCCCCAAGGAATTCACATTCCGGGCGGTCGCTATCGGCGCAATCCTGGGAATTGTTTTTGCCGCCTCCTCGGTATATCTCACCCTTAAGGTAGGGATAACGGTCAGCGCATCAATACCCATCGCCGTGCTTTCCATCACCCTTTTCAGACTATTCGGGAGGGCCACGATCCTCGAGAACAATATTGTGCAGACGACCGGCTCGGCCGGTGAGTCGATAGCCTTCGGCGTAGCCACGACCATGCCGGTTGTGCTTCTCCTGGGACTGGATATGGATCTGATGCCGATTATCATTATATCGCTTTTAGGAGGCATACTGGGAATCCTGATGATGATCCCGCTAAGGCAGGGATTGATTGTCAAGGAACATGGCAAACTTACCTACCCTGAAGGTACCGCATGCGCCGATGTGCTGATTGTAGGCGAACAGGGTGGAGCCAATGCCAGGACCGTATTTATGGGATTCGGCATAGGCGCCCTGTACAAGCTCCTGAATGCAGGGACCAAGCTATGGCAGGAAGTCCCAAACCGGATACTTGGATTTTTTAAGGGAGGTTCAGTTTCGGCTGAGGTCACACCGGAGCTTCTCGGGGTCGGGTATATTATCGGGCCGAAGGTATCGGCTAACATGTTTGCGGGGGGCATCCTGTCCTATCTGATCCTTATCCCGGCCATTAAAATCTTTGGTGAGAACCTTGCGGAGCCGATCTTCCCCTCGACCCAATTGATCAAGGATATGGGGCCGTCTCTTATACGTAATGCCTATGTACTGTATATAGGGGCAGGGGCGGTGGCGACCGGCGGGATTATCAGCCTGATACGTTCCCTCCCGGCT
>SMTZ1_10006481_pt1 | contig 11766 bp, 11 predicted proteins | sample DeeMarSWOR136_30_FD_25667 | JGI IMG/M metagenome (IMG submission 25667) | reverse complement strand
TCAGGTGTCATCTCTATCCGAATAGATAACTTATCACTCATAGAAAAAAATCAGGAGGTAAATCAATATGGGCGTTGAGGAGCACCGAGTTGATGGTAAGGTGGCAATTGTCACTGGAGCAAGTCGGGGTATTGGGAAGGCGATTGCCTTGACTCTGGCTGAAGCTGGAGCGGATGTTACAGTGATTGCACGTACCAAAGAGCAGATAGAAAAAACAGCTGAAGAGATACGCAAGTTGGGGAGCAAAGCCCTGGCAATACCGATGGATGTCAGTCAGGAAGGACTGGTACAAAGTGCCGTGAAGCAGACCATTTCAGAATTTGGTAGGATTGACATTCTCTCCCATAATGCAGGGATTTTGATGTTCAAGCCTGTTGCTTTCATACCCGGTGCCAGATTCCCCGGGATGGAAATGCTGGGAGATGATATAAGGGCACAAACCCTCGCAGAGTGGCAACGGGTTCTGGATGTAAATCTGACCAGTGCTTTTCTCCTCACACAGGCAGTCGGACCCTATATGTTAAAGCAGAAGAAGGGTAAGGTCATTATTATGAGTTCGAATGGTGCGGAGCAGGGCCAGAGTCTTCAGACAGCGTATAATACCAGCAAAGCAGGGTTATGTATGTTTGTGAGATGTCTTGCAACAGAATGGGGTTCCTACAATATTAACGTAAATGCTATTGCCCCTGGCGTAATAGATACTGAGATGGTAGCACCTCTTATCGCTGATCCCGATACCATGAGGACTATTCTTGATGCCACTCCCCTTGGGCGAGTGGGCAAACCCAAAGAAATAGCGTTACTCGCACTTTTTCTGGCTTCAGATGCGTCTGACTATATCACGGGACAGACTATCACTATAGATGGGGGCACGATAGGACGAGGCCCAGGTGTATAGTAATGAGTCAAGCATACTAAAGATACCGGGAAATGTGCCCATTTTTAGCCCAACATGGCTAAATCTGTTTATTCAGTATTTTGCGTATATCCAATTTCAATTATACTAATCGCCACCTTTTATGAGCTTTGAAATTAAACGGACCTTACTATTCTGGAGGTGAGTTATCAATAGTTCTTTTCCTTTTTCAATATTTCTGATGCAAAGTGCATCTATAATTGTGAGATGCTCTTCCGTTGCAATCTTTATTATGCTTTCATCTCTAAATCCAAGTTCCCGAAAGTGTTGAATGATACGATACAGCTGATGAAGCATTGAGATCAGGCGTCTTTTTCTGCTTGCTTCGATAAAATATTTATGAAACCTCTCATCCATCTCAGTATGTTTTTTGAAATCATAGACATCTTTCGTATTGGTGATCATGTTCCGTATTTCCATGAGGTTGTGAATACTTAAAGAAGGTGCTGCAATTTCTAAAGCAAGTGGTTCCAATGACTTGCGTATTTCGAATATTTCTTCTATATCATCTGCTGTAAAAGAAAAAACCCGTGCTCCACGTTTTGGGAGTAACTCGATGAGTCCATCCTGCTCTAATTGACGAAGCGTTTCTCTAACAGGGGTTCGGCTTACCTTGAACTCTTCAGAAAGGTTTTCCTCTTTGAGCCAGGTATCAGCGGGGTATTGTGCCTGTATGATGCGGTCGAAGAGGGTGGAGTACATATCTTTCATAATACATTCGTTCTCTAATTAAAGAATAATATAGAACAAGTATATAAGAGATTATAGTAAATTCAAGCAAAATTTTATAGATTGTATACAATAAGTTAAAAATAACTTGACAAAAATTGAGTAAAAAATTAAAATTGTACACTAAAATTGATAGGTTAAAATATGAATTCTTACGAACGGGTGGTTGAAACGATCAATCACCGTGAGCCAGACAGGGTACCAATTGGAGAATGCTTTATCGATCAGAAGGTAATAGAAGGTCTCCATCCGGGGATGACATATGAGGATTTCTGTGAAAAATATGATATAGACATTGTCTGGACCATGGACAGGAATGAGTATACGATTATAGATCCTGTAAAGAGAGTGTATCGTGATGAGTGGGGGGTAGTTGGCAAGCTTGGAGAAGATTACTTTGGTGTTCCCATAGATCCACCAATTAAGAATAAAGAGGCTCTCAAAAGATATAAACCACCTGATCCGTATACCGAAGGTAGGTTGAAAAATCTGCCTGAACTTGTGTCCCGTTTTAAAGGTAAAAGAATGGTTGGTATGAGACTACACGATGCTTTTGAGTTTCCAACAGCTATTCGTGGATTTGAAAACCTACTCATTGACTTCGTAACTGATCCTGATATGGCAGATGCTGTTATAAAGCTTTCAGTTGATTATCATGTTGAGCTCGTGAAACGATCTGTAGAAGCAGGTGCAGACATTATCCTGCTTGGTGATGATTATGCGTACAAAACAGGGCTCATCATGTCAAAGGATCACTTCGAGCGATTCGTATTACCTGGATTATCAAAAGTAGTGGAAACCATAAAATCATGCGGTGCCTATTGTTTTAAACATACTGATGGCGATATTAATTCAATTGTTGATCTCCTCGTTGATACAGGGATTGATGTGCTCAATCCATTCGAACCTGTGGCCAATATGGATATCTTTGCATATAAAGAAAAGATTGGCGATAGTGTTACTCTCGCAGGCAATCTGGATTGTGGTGATCTGCTTACAAGAGGCTCAACTGAAGAAGTGGAGAAAGAGGTTACAAGATTGATAAATGGTCTCGCGCCTGGAGGTGGGTATATAATGGCATCCAGTAATACTATACATTCAGGTGTAAAACCTGAAAACCTGAAAACAATGATTGAGGCTACAAAGAAGTACGGCGTTTATCCAATTAAAAATTAAAGGTGTCTGTATAATTTGTGAGTTTACTTAATAAATAAGGGGGGAGAAATATGAAAAAGATAACACGAGATAAACTTCAGACAATTTTTGCAAAAGAAATCGAACCAGTCATAGAAATTGAACCTGGAGAAACATTACTTGTGGAGACGGAGGATGCACTATTTCACACAGTACGAACAGAAAAGGATCTATATAAAAATTTTACTGAAATATGGAATACATTGAAAGGAAACAATCCGGTCACGGGACCAATCTATATAAAGGGAGCACAACCTGGAGATAATATTGCGGTAAAGATTGAAAAGATGGAATGCTTTGACCCATGGACCAATACAATCCAGGGACTGGGAGGTTTGAGTGATTTCCTTGATATCAAACCGGATTTACCTGCAACTGCAACAATCTGTTCAATTGAGGATGGGATGGTAATCTATCCGACAAGTAAGGGAGACTTAAAGATACCAATTGCTCCTATGATAGGAACCATCGGTGTTGCGCCACTTGTGGATAGATATAGAAGTCATTATCACAGCCCAGAGCATCTGGGTAATGTGGATGTTACGGATATTTGTCCTGGTAATACAGTTATTATGCCAGTAAATGTTGAAGGGGCATTACTTGCTCTGGGTGATTGTCATGCAGCACAGGGTGATGGTGAGCTCTGTGGAACTGCCTTAGAGTGCCGTGCAGATGTCACGATAACAGTGGATTTGATTAAGAAAAAGGATGCCAAATATATGGAATGTCCTCAGATTGAATATCCTGATGCGATAGGTTCGATAGGCTGCATATTTATGAGTTCCATGGATGATATTATTCGTGCAGCATATAGAGATATTCTGAGAAGAATGGAGAAATATTATGGGTTTGATTTGATCGAGGCTTATAAACTAATCACACAGGTTGGAGAGATCGTTATAGGTCAGATTGTACCTCCTCTCTGCACCTGTGTAGCAAAGATAAAGAAGGAATATCTTTTATGAATAAAGTCCAAGGAAAAGTTGCAATAGTAACAGGGGCAGGGAGAGGGCTTGGAGCCCATGTTGCACACTCATTGGGAGAGAAGGGTGCGCATGTTGTTACATTTGATAGAGAAATAGTAGCAAAGGCTGAAAGTAGTGATGCAATTGTTATAAAAGGAGATGTTACTAGTGAATCTGATGTTGAAAGCTGTATTAAGGTTACAAAAGACAAATTGGGAACCCCTCAGATACTGGTAACCTGTGCTGGGATATTCGGTCCTTCAGCAATAGTTCAGTACATAAACAGGAGTGAGTGGGAGAACGTACTACGCGTCAATCTTACAGGAACGTTTTTATTTGTGAAGAAAGTTCTCCCACTTATGCTGGAACACGGATGGGGAAGGATAGTATGCTTTGCGTCCACAGCAGGAGTTGCGAATCCTCCAGGGAATGCTCCCTATAATGTTTCAAAAGCGGGGGTTATAAGTCTTATGCATACTGTCTCACAGGAGATTGATATAGAGAATGTATGTATAAACGCTATTTGTCCTGGCAATACAGATACGCCGATGACCCAATCCATAGAACGTAGTGCAAGCACAGGAAAAACTGGTGACCGTGTAGCTTACCACAGACAGTTGAGAGAGAAGGGATTGTATCACCAACCTGAGGATATAATGGATCTCATTACGTTCTTGACATCAGAAGAGTCACAGTATATTAACGGCCAATTTATACAATTAACTGCGACGCGAATGAGGGGGTAGTCTATGGACTTCTGTCTTGGAATAGCCGGTTTTCTTGAAAAAAGTATATCTGAATATGTAGATATAGCCAAACGTACTGGAATGAACAAATTAGAAATATTATTTGGCATGAATCGTGAAATGTCACCTCAACTCTATCGTGATATGAAGGGAGATGAAATAAAAAAGGTTAAAAAAATATTTGAGTGGTCGGCTGTTAAAGCTCATGCACTCGTTGTTCCCAATGATTTTACGTCAGCAGAATGGAAAGAACATCTTGAATTTGCAAAGAATGCTGTTGATACTGCGGAGTTTTTACAAACAGGAATAATTGTCATGTATGGAGGAAGTTTCCCACAATTTGACAGATCCAAAGATGATTGGAACTACAGGCGAATGCCAGCAATATCTAAAGCTCTCTTCACACAGTCTGTAGATTGCTTTCAGTCTCTTATTGAATATACTGGAGATCGTCCAATAAGATTCGCAATTGAAAACCATGATAATATGACATTCTCTGGGAAACATTTTAAAAAGTTTCTCGATGCGGTTGGTTCTGAAAAAATAGGTGTCGCATTCGATCCAACGAACTTTCGATGTCTTGGTGAAGACCCTTTTGTTGCATTTAACCTATTGAAAGATAGGATCTACCATTTTCACCTTAAAGGTGCTCATAAAGTAGACGACATGGTTGTTTTTGATCATTTCATGGACAAGGATGATTTTGATTGGGCTAAGATGTTGAAGTTGTTAAAAGGGATATATGTAGGGGTATACGTTATAGAAAGCCTTTTTCCGAATATTGCTGAAGAGGCTACTGTGAAAAACATGGAATTCTTTAATAATATTTTAGGGAGTCTATAAGTTGATCCTTTGTCTATTACTTATGGTTTCGATCACAATAGATAGAGTGAATCCCATCTGTAATAAATTTCTTCTACAAGTAGAATAAGGTTATCAAAATGGCTAGAAGGAATGAAGTAAAGAGAATAATCATACACATATTGGCAGTGATAATTGGTATTATTGTTATATTTCCCTTCTTAGCTACGATGCTATATTCAACAAAAAGTTATATTAATGTAATAACCGAGGTGCCGCCAAAGCTGTATTTACGATGGGCTGATATTGTAAAAAATTACGATGAAGCATTATTTGGACGTAATTCCATCTTTTTCATCCGAAACTCAATGGTTATAACCATTAGCACTACATTAATTGCACTCATTATTGGTTTACCAGCCGCATACGGGCTCTCACGATTTAAATTTAAAAACCATGGTTTTCTTACCACCTGGATTTTAAGTAATCGGTTTCTTCCTCCAGTGGCGTTTGCAGTTCCTCTGTTTCTATTGATACGTTCCATGAGACTGTTGGATACATATATAGGATTGATTATTCCATATGTAGCTTTTGCACTCCCCTTTGTTATCTGGATTATGATCGGATTCTTCGATGAAATCCCCATTGCGATTGATGAATCGGCCATGATCGATGGAGCTTCACGTATCCATGCTTTTATAAGGGTTATATTACCACTCTCAGGCCCTGGGCTGGTGGCAACCAGTATATTTACACTTATCTTTACCTGGCATGAATTCCTGGTTGGTCTGTTCATCACAACCACCAAACGAGTACAAACTCTGGCTATAGGCGGCGCATCCATTATTACCGCTGAATCACCACTCTTTCATAATCTTACTTCAACTGTGGGTGTGGTTACCATACTACCTATTATCTTAATCGCTTTTGTGCTCTCTAAGTACATAGTAAGCGGTATGACATTGGGTGCTGTGAAGCAATGAATTAGAGTAATGAGCATGAATATTTACGGCAGTAATCTATTCATCAATGCCGTATAAAAATTGTTATAAAACCAATGCAAGGAGGAACAAGATGTCGAAAAACAAGATTACGAGGAGGGATTTTCTCAAGAAATCAGCTGCAGCAGGAGCGGGTCTCGCTTTGAGCTCTAGTATGTTTACGAAAAATTTATTTGCGGGCAAGAAAGAGGTTGAAAAAAAGGCTGCAGTTGAAGCGGGTTGGCAGATACCGAGGTTTGACGGGGTTGAGATCAACCTGTCTTCCATTGGAGGCGAGATGGATGATTTTCCCATCCGTGACAAGGAGAAGCAATTTGAAGAAGAAACGGGAATGAATCTAAACGTCCTCGATCTTGGTTTCATGCCGTATCACGACAAAATGGTCACCAGTTTACGTACGGGCACCTATGCTTATGATGTATCCGCAATTACTCCGATGTGGCTTGCAGAGGTTATTACACCCGGTTATCTCGAAGACTTGGGTTCCTTTGTCGAGAACAAGGATCTTCTGTTTCCGGATACGGTAGAAGGTTTGGACGGCGATTTTATACCGGCATTTATAAATTATGCGGGCTGGTATAATCCTCACACACAAATGCCGGGCAAGGTCAGCGACAGCAAACTCTATTTACTCCCGGGCCTCCATGCAGGTGGTTCCTTTGTAGCGTATCGCCAGGACACTTTTGATAAGCACGGGATAAAAAATCCTCCAGACACATGGCCTGAATTCAACAGGCTTTGCAAAGAGCTGGCACGTCCAGATGAGGATTTTTACGGTACTTCAATTACAGCAAAGGCTGATCCAACTTTAGTGACCATGGATTTCCACTGCCGCTTTGCATCTCAGGGTGGGAAATATGTTACGGGTACTCTTGCAGAGAAAAATGTAAGGGCGAATATGTACTCCGATGAGTGCATTAATGCCGTACAGTGGTTGAAAGATGTCATTCCCTATTGTCCTCCAGGTATTTTTGCCTTCGGCGGATCTGAAGGATCAGAACCGATGATGGCCGGAAAAGTCGCCATGTATGCGGTTATCACAACCTTTGGTGGGAGATTCTGGTCCCCTGATCTATCAAAGGTCGCTGATGTGGTCAAAGCAGCGGAACTTCCCGGTGTCGGAGAGTACAAAGGGGTTGGATTAGGAGGCGGGTGGTCCTGGGGTATTCCAGTAACTGCAAAGAATAAGGAAGCCGGTTGGGTTGCTGCCCAATACTTCAGCACCAAAGCATTTGACAAATACAGGACCATCAAATATGGTCTTGCTCCTGTGCGTATGTCCACAATGGCTGATCCGGAAGTCCAAAAGGCTCAACCATGGGCCAAAGAAATTCTTCCTCTCGTGAACAAGGGAAATGTACCGGAATACTGGTACTTCCCTGAGGCATTTGAGATACTCGACATTCACATGCGCCAGACAAACATCGCATTAACCGGTGCAGTTCCTGTCGATCGGGCAATGAAAGAATTGAACGATCAGATGAATGCTATTTTGAAGCGTGCCGGCTGGCAGGACAACCTATAAAGTCTGAAGATGGAAATGTACGGGAATCTTTTATTTTTAAGATTTCCGTACATTATTTTCATGAACAGAGGGGTAGTAATTATTAAATAAATAAGGTGATTGTGTATTAATGAATCGTACATTGCATCGAAGAGATTGGACCAACAAGCCTATCGTTTTAATAGGCCCGGCAGTAGCATATCTTATTTTAATTGCTATCTTCCCATTATGTTACTCTTTATGGCTTGCATTTCAATCTTATAACAAAGCTACAAACACGCTTCATTTTATTGGGGGTAACAACTTTATAGAACTTTTTACGAGTTCTTATGTTTATACCGCACTCAAAAATTCCATTATTCTTACTGCTGCTGCAGTAACGCTCGAGCTGATTCTTGGCTTTTTCCTTGCAATCTATTTCAATCAGAATATCAAAGGTAAGCGGATACTCCGTACCCTGCTGATTCTTCCGATGGTGACTACTCCTGTTATAACCGGTTTGCTCTGGAGAAACTTATTTAATGTAGATTGGGGTTTGATTAATTATTTTCTATCACTATTTGGTGTACCTCATATAAGCTGGTTAGGCGAGGCTGTTCCAGGCTTTATTACACTGATCGTCGCTGATGTGTGGCAATGGACTCCATTTGTTTTTCTCCTTGTGCTGGCCGGATTGAATTCCATACCAACCGAACTATTTGAAGCTGCAAAAGTCGATGGGGCAACCTCCTTTCAGGTGTTGACAAGAATAACGATCCCAGTGTTAAAACCCGCTCTTACCATTGCCTTTATCTTCCGTGCCGTCGATACATTCCGTGTCGTCGATATTGTATGGTCCTTGACGGCTGGCGGTCCGGGTATTTCAACCAGGCCTCTTGGATTTTATCTGTACCAATTGGGTTTTACATGGAGCCGACTTGGGTATGCTGCAGCGATGGGTTGGGTCATGGTGATCATTGCTGTTGTTGGAGCTACGGTGTTTTTTAAACTTGTTAAACCTGAATTAGGAGCGAAAACATAATATTAAAGAGTAATGATGCTTTACTCAAAACATTGATAGTTATCACCAACCCATCTAAGAACACCAAATATACATTAGATAACTATCATTATATGCTATCAGATTAGATATATGAGAGCTAAATAAAATCTAATTTCCAGAAAAAGACACATACTTGGCTACGATGATGTCAAAAGAAAGAGTTATAAGGGCGATAAATCATGAAGAAACGGACAAAATCCCAGTTGACTTGGGTTCTTCTTTTGAAACGGGGATTCATATATATACTTATCACGAATTGAAGAAAGCCTTACGTGCCACTACTGGCAGTATTGAGATGATTGACATGCTCCAGTCACTTGCAAGGGTTGAGGAAGATGTAATAGATAAGTTCAATATTGATGTCATTCCATTGCCGGGAATATATGATGCTCTTGGCATTAGATATGGGGTTGGCCTAAAGAAATGGACTATGCCAAGGGGAATTACTTGCAATGTGTCTAAGGATTTCAATCCTATAAAATTACGTGATGGTTCTTATATGATTAAGAGGGGGGGGAATACATTTATATCCCCTAACAATGGATTTTATTTTGATCCCGTTGAATTAGCATTACATGATGCAGAAAGCATTATGGATATAGAAAAGAAGTTTAGTTTTGATGAATATTCAAAAGAAGAAATAGAATTTTATAAAAGAGAAACTTCTATATTAATGAATACAGATAAAACAGTACTGGCTGATATATTCATAAACTTTGAAATCGAATATTATTTCGGTTATGAAAAGGCATTAATGAATCTAATCGATAATAAAAAAATGATGGTTGATTTTATCGAACGACTAACGGATATGTACATAAGAAGATTCACCCAGTTCAAAGAAGCAGTTGGAAACAGCGTTGATATTTTACTTGTTGCAAAAGATCTTGGAAATCAAAATGGTCCGAATATCAACCCAAAGCTTGTCAGAGAAATATTCATCCCTTATATGAAAAAGTATGTATCCTACGTTAAGGAAAATTCTGATTATTATGTGATGCTCCATAGCTGTGGCTCAATTTATGAATTCATTCCGGATATAATCGATTGCGGTTTTGATATATTAAATCCTGTTCAGATAAATGCTAAAAATATGGATCCTGAAAAATTAAAAAAAGAGTATGGTAAATATTTATGTTTCTGGGGTGGTGGTGTGGATACACAAAAGGTGCTGCCTTTTGGGTTCGAAAAAGATGTTAGGGAACAGGTGAGGAAGAATGCAAAAATTCTCTCGAAAGATGGTGGCTACGTATTTAACCCGGTCCATAATATCCAGGCGAATGTACCGGTTAATAATATCATTGCAGCTTTTGATGAGATAAATCGATTTAGTTTATCATAGGTAAAGAGGTCTGACAAATTGGCTGAGGATTCGGAATGGACGCCACGAAAAAGGGTGTTTGCAGCTCTTGATCATAAAGAGCCGGATCGTGTTCCTATAAATTTTGCTGGATGCCTTCAAACAACTGTATTAGAGAGTGACCCAAATGGGAAAGCGTGTACCAATTTATATCGATATTTAGGAATTCGTGACTATGAACCTCCTGTTTTAGGGGCTGTGGGAAATATTGTTCTGAATATGGATGAAAGGGTAATGGAAAGATTTGGGAGCGATTTTCGTGTAGTGCTTCCAAACGGAGGGGAAGTGCGAAACGAAGCTGATGGATCAAAGACAATACTAGGTCTTTCCTGTGGTATGCGATCAAAAAGAATCGGGTATTATGATGATATATTTGATTTTCCTTTAAAAGATTGCACAAGTATAAAAGAGATAGAAGAGTATCCATATTGGCCGACTGAAGAAGATTATAAAAATCTTGCTAACGGGAAGATAGAAGAAGTTAAGAGACTAAGAGAAGAGACAGAATATGTAATAATCGATGACAGCTATAAACCTTACCCGGTGTTAATGTATGCATATCTATGTGGATATGAGAAATGGCTTATTGATATGAAGCTGAATCCGGACTTTTACTTTACACTTTCAGATAAATTATTCGAAATAGGGTTACAAATGGTCGAACACTGGCTGGGTCCAATTGGGGAATATGTGGATATAGTCAGTACTTTTGATGACCTTGGTACGCAAAATGGACCAATTGTATCTCACGACGATTATGTGAAGTTTATGAAGCCTTATGAGAAAGAGATGATTAAGCATATCAAAAAATACACAAATGCAAAAATATATCGACACTGTTGTGGCTCTGTCTATGAGTTCATACCGGACCTTATAGAGATAGGGGTCAATATCCTTAATCCTGTGCAGCCGCTTGCAAAGAATATGGAACCCTGGCGATTGAAGAAAGAATTCGGGAATGACATTGTGTTTTTTGGTGGGATGGATATACAGCAATTAATATATAAATCAACAAAAGAAATTAGACATGGAGTGAAGGAATTGTTGAGAGTATATGCACCTGGAGGAGGCTATATTGCTGGAACTTCCCACAATATTGAGCCCGATACACCTCCGGAGAATATCGTTGCTATGTATGAAGCAGTTCTTGAGTATGGTCAATACCCAATACAGTGAGTGACCAGATGAGAACATAGTATGCTCATAGTCAACTATTGAACAGGCATTCATTAACACATAGTTAAGGAGGAATAAAGTGGAAAGAAAGGGAATAACCCAAGTTGGCATTTTAGTAGAGGATATTCAAAAGGCCGTTGAACATTACTGGAGTGTTTTAGGGATTGGGCCTTGGAGTATCTATTCATTTACTCAGGATACAGTTAGAGATTTTAAAGTATACGGAAGATCTCTCACAGTACCATTTAAGTTTGTAATAGCAAAATCTATGTTTGGTAATGTGGATGTTGAACTGATACAGCATATTGAAGGGCCTACTATCTTTGAAAAGT
>SMTZ1_10014542_pt1 | contig 11770 bp, 9 predicted proteins | sample DeeMarSWOR136_30_FD_25667 | JGI IMG/M metagenome (IMG submission 25667) | reverse complement strand
GTGGTGCGGAAGGTGGGACTCGAACCCACACGGCCGTCATCGGGCCATAAACTCCTGAGGCTTACGCGTCTACCAATTCCGCCACTTCCGCATCAATCCAGGCTCTCTATTATAATCCCATCTCGAAAAAGAGTAAAGATGGGTTCAGACTTGACAAATGGGGGTCTGGTTCTTATTTTATTTTAAGCCGAGGTGTTTTCATTTATCTCTTTTGTTTACCAAGAATCCTTCCCTTATCAACTCTTTTCATTCCTTCATCAAGGAGGCCAGATGAAACTTTATAGGCGGGCACAGATCGAAAGTCTCTCGAGTTTTCAGAGCGAAAATTTTTTAACCACGTCCTTTTATCTAGACACGGACAAAAGCCGGCTGACCAAGAAGGAAATCTCCCTTTCCTCAAGAAACCTTATCCGGAACGGCCAATCTCGCTTGGAGACAATGGACATCAGCAAGCCAAAAAAAACATCCCTCGCCGCAGACCTGGATAAGATCAGAAAATTCTGTTCTCAGATTCTAAACTCCTACAAATATCCTGGGTTGGCCATCTTCAGCTGTAGCCGTCTCGATTTTTGGCAGCTTTTTGACCTTCCCCATGCCCCCCGGAACCGGCTCATCTTCGATAGGGACCCATATGTGCGCCTCCTCTCCTCCATCCTGGATGAATACCACAACATTTTTGTCCTGACTCTCGACCGGCGCCAGGCAAAATGGTATGACGCTACCATGGGAGACATCTCCCTCCTCGGGACAATGGAAGGTGATGTGCCGAGCAAAGTGAGAGAGGGCGGTTGGGAAGGCTATGAATCCAAACGCATAGAACGTCACATAGCCTCTCATCTCCATGACTTCTTCAAGAAAGCCGCCCAGAAGACATTTGAATTGTTCAAGAAAAATCATTTTGATTGGATTTTTCTCGGCTGCCAAGAAGAGCACTGGACTGAGTTTGAGCCTTTGCTCCATCCGTACCTCAAGAAAAGACTGAAGGGCCGGATCAAGGCCAAGCCTGATGATTCGGCGGATAAGGTGCTCAAGCACAGCCAAATTCTGGAGAAAAAACTCAAAAAACAAGAAGAGGAGAGCCTTGTCAGCAGCTTTATCTCTGAACTGGAAAAAGGGGGAAGAGCGATTTCAGGATTAAAAAGCACGCTGAAGAAACTCAACCGGGGAGAAGTCCAGTCGCTCCTCGTCACCAGGAACTTCACTCAACCCGGTCGGTACTGCCCAAAATGTCGATTCTTGTACAGCGACGAACTTCGCTGCCCTTCCTGCCAGAAGAAGACCGAACCTGTGGAGGATGTTATCGACGAGGCCGTCGAGACGGCCTTGGAAAAACACGGCCACGTCAAGCATATCACACCCCCCTCACGGCTGAATAGATACGGGAAAATCGGGGCCTTTCTTAGGTATTAACCAGTTCTTTGTCATTCCAGCGGAGCTTGTAATCAAGAAGCCTGCACCTGCGTAGGCGGGTGGCAGGCAGCAGGTATGGGAATCAAGACTTGTTCCTGCGGAAGCAGGAAACCAGAACTAAGAAAGATACTTATCCAGATATTTCTGGATCCCTGCTTCCGCAGGGATGACGAAGGGAGAGAATTGGATTCCATTACCCACTACCTGCCACATGCCCTCGTAGGCGCAAGATTTGCAGGTGCAGGCTCCGCAGGTACAGCTTCCGCAGGGATGACGAGGGGGGATTGGACTGGATTCCTGCTACCCGTTACCCGCCTGCGCGGGCACAAGTTTCACGGGCACAAGCTCCGCAGGGATGACGAAAAGAGGTAATGATTATTTAAACCGGACGCGGTTGACCACACTGTAGATGATCGGGATGACGAACAGAGTGAGACAGGTCGTGGCGACTAACCCGCCGATGACAGTGACGGCCATCGGCGCCCGCATCTCCGCTCCCTCGGACGTGCTCAAAGCCATGGGCAGCATGCCCATGATCGTGGTGAAGGCTGTGATGAGAACCGGACGCAAGCGGACGACAGAGCCTTGGAGAATCGCCTCCTTCATCTCCACCCCTCTCCGCTTCAACTGATTTATGTAATCGACCATGACAATGCCGTTGTTCACAGCAATTCCCCCGAGCATGATAAACCCGATCAGCACGGGAAGGCTGACAGGCTGACCAGAGATGAGCAGAGCTATAATCACCCCCACCAGTCCCAGCGGGATGGTGAACATGATGACAAAGGGATGAACAAAGGATTCGAATTGAGAGGCCATGATCATGTACACCAGCAGGGTGGCCAGCGCAAAAGCCCCAGCCATGATGATGAAGGCCTCCTGCATCTGCTCATACTCGCCGCCGAATTCGATGAAATATCCAGGAGGAAGACCCTTCTCGATCACGGCAATCCGGCTCTTGATCTCTCTGACGATACTGCCCAAATCCCTGCCGGCGATGTTGGCTGTAACCGCCACCTCCCGAGATTGGTTTTCTCGGGTTATCCGGATGGGCCCCTCTCCAGGATAAATACTGGCCACCTGGTCAAGGTAAACCACTTCTTTGGCCGGGGTGACGAGCGGAATACTCCGAATATCGTCCAGGCTGTCTCTGAACTTCTCACTAAACTTCACCCGAATGTCGACCTCCTCATCCCCTTCCCTGTAGCGGGTGGCCACCTTGCCCAAAGAAGCGGTCTGGACCGTGTTGGCCACCTGGTTGACCATCAGGCCCATCCGTGAGGACTTTTCTCGGTCTATCCGGATATGATACTCCGGCGTCCCTTCAGCCAGAGTATGGGTGACATCCCGTAGTCCTTCCACATCCTGAATCCTGTCGACCACGGAATTGGCAATCTGTTTAAGACGGTCTAACTCCTTCCCGAAAATTTTGATCTCGATTGGAGCCGATACCCCGCTCATCATAGCCTCACCGATATCGATAGCTTCAAAATCAACGTCCTTCAGCTTCGGCAATTTATTCCTGATGTTTTCTAAAATCTCTAAATCCGAGAGGTCTCTTTCACTCTTGCTAACCAGTCCAACCCAGAGCAGACCTTCGTGGGTTCCGGTGGTGTTGATTTGACCGGCCAAATCAGCCGGGTTTTCCTCGGCCTGCGATCCTGCCTGAGCCGAGATGGTCTCGATCCCAGGCTCCTGTTTCATGAGATTCTCGACCATCGTCACCACCCGGTCAGTCTCCTCGAGAGAGGTCCCGATGGGCATTTTCACTTTCAGGATGAGCATGTCTCGGTCCATGGCCGGCATGAATTCCGTGCCCAGGAAAGGAATGATGACCAAGGAAAGGAGCAGCAAACCCAAAGCGCCACCCAACACCCGCCATCTCCGTCGCAAAGCCTGATGGAGAATCTTCCGGTAAAAATTTCTGGCTTTTTCGAACTGCTTCTGCCTTTTTTTCTCGACTTCACCCTCCTTGTTTCTGTTGACTTTAAACAGGAGCGAAGCGACCATGGGCACGACTGTCAAGGCCACAAACAGAGAGGCCAAAAGAGAAAAAGCGATGGCCAGAGCCAGCCCCCGCGTCAGAGTTCCAGTTATCCCCCGGGCAAAAACCATCGGAAAAAAGACGGCGATCGTGGTCAGCGTCGAAGCTGTAATGGCCATCCCCACCTCCGAGGCTCCAGCCCTGGCGGCCTCATTCCTGCCTTCGCCTTCCTCGAGGTGGCGAAAAATGTTTTCGATGACAACCACCGCATTGTCCACGAGCATCCCGATGCCCAAAGCCAAGCCTCCCAGGGTGAGGAGGTTGATGGTATAGCCGGCTAAGTAGAAGGCGATAAACGTCGTGATCACAGAAAGTGGAATAGCCAGGAAGATGGTGACTGTCGGCCTCCAATTTCGGAGAAAGATCAGGATAAAAAACATGGCCAGGATCCCGCCGACCAGAGCGTTGTTCGCCGTCCGGTTGATCACTTTCTGGATCATCTCGGACTGGTCCATGAACGGAAAAAATGTCACATCCGAAGGAAGGGTGGTCTTGATGCTTTCCAGTTCCTTTTTCACGGCTTCAGCGGCAATGACGGTGTTGGCTCCCGAGCGCTTGTTCGTCTCCTTCATAGTATCCTTGACTTCGGCGATATCCCTGACGTAAACCGGTTCCCCGTTGGCTGAGGCTCCGACGACGGTGTTCCGGATGTCCTCCAGGTTCTCGAACTCTCCGACGGTTCGTACCAAAAAGTCTGAGTGGCGCTCGACGATATGGCCCGCTGGAAGGTTCAGGTTTTCAAGCCTCAGGGCCAGCAGAATCTGGTCCAAAGATAGGTTTTGAGATTCGATGGCTCCCTTATCCACTTCGACCAGAATCTCTCTGATCTCCATCGAAAAAACCTGGGCCGAGGCCACTCCATCAATCCTCTCCAGACGACCCACGGCTTCATCCTCGATCAGCTCTTTCAACTCATAAGTCGGTCTCTTGGCCGTCACTCCGTAAAAGATGATGGGGATTTGAGACATGCTGAATTTGACGACCAGCGGTTCATTGGCCTCATCGGGAAGATAGTTTTCATAGAGACCGATCTGGTCGCGGACATCCTGAGCTGCAAAGTCAAGGTTTGTTCCCCATTCAAACTCGATCATGATCACGGATGCCCCCTCAATAGTCATCGAGGTCACCTTTTTGACCCGATTGACCGAGCTGATGATTTCCTCCAAGGGCTTGGTGATGGTGTTTTCGATATCTTCCGAAGAGGCGCCGGTGTAGGCAGTGATCACAGAGACAGTGGGGTACTCGATATCAGGGAAAAAATCCAGACCGAGTCGGAAGAAGGTGATTAAACCCAGGACGACCAGAATCATGGCCAGCATGGCCGTCGTGACTTTTCGATTGACTGAAAATTCCGCTATTTTCATTGAAGGACCTCTTTTATATCAATTTCCGCTCCATCCTCAAGGCCGTAATTCCCTTCGATGATAACCAGCTCTCCTTCTTGGATTCCCGAGAGCACCTCCGCGAGTTCGGTATTCTGGAGGCCGATTGTGACTTCTCTTTTCTCAGCTCGGTTCTCCTTTGCCACAAAGACATATCGATCCTCGAGAATCGCTGCTTGAGGGATGACAAGGGCATTCTCGTGAGAGCTGACTTCGAGGGTGATTTCGCCGAAGGTGTTTGGTCTGAGGATCAAATCCGGGTTATCGATCCTGACTTCAACCTTAAATTTTTTGGAGAGTGGATCGGCGGTCATATTGACCAGCGACACCCTCCCTTCGAAGACTCGATTAGGTAAAGCTGTCACTTTCAGGTAAGCGGGTTGGCCTTTTTTGATCCGGTTGATATCCGTCTGGGACACATCCACTTCAATCTTGACCTGAGAAAAATCCATCAGGGTGACCACACCGCTGGTTGGGACGAATCCTCCCATCAGCGGGTTGATAACGTCCCCCACTTCAGAATTCTTCGAGGCAATGATCCCGCTGAATGGGGCTTCCATCATGGACACATCCAGCTGATAACGGGCGAGGTTCACGGCAGCTCTGGCCTGCTGCCGCTGGGCTTCTGCTGACTCGAAGAGCAGTCTGACCTGCTCGTACTGCTGGTCAGAAACGGCCTTCTCTCCCTTTAAACGCTCCATCCTCTCGAAGTTACGTTGGGCGTCTTTATAGCTCGCTTCGGCCACGGCTAGGGCAGCCTCTGCCTGTTCGAGTTGAAGACGGATGGCGCGGGTGTCCAATTCGGCCAAGAGCTGACCTTCCTGAACCCTGTCTCCCTCATCGACATAAATCTTGGTGATCTTTCCGGCCACTTCAGGTGTGATGTTTATCTTCCGCAGGGCTTCGATCGTCCCCGTGTAGTTCAGCTTTTCTGATATTTTTTGCTTCTCCACTCGGGTGACTCTGACCGGTGTGGCTCCGAATACCTCTTCCTTCATCTCCTCCTTCTGTTCAGGAGATCGACAAGAAGAGATCAGCCAGAAGGCGATCAGCATGAAAATAATTTTTCCTCTGATATTTCCTTTCATGGGAATCCTCCGTGTTTTCCTATCTGCCTTTTCAGCCAATAAAATCATTCCTTTAATCCTTCCAACCGACCCCCATTGCCTTATCAAGCTCGGCGATGGAAAGGACATAGTCATACAAAGCCTGAGAGTAATTTGTTTTGGCCTGGGTCAGCAGGGCTTGGACAGAACTGACATCCAGAGAAGTTGCCAAACCTTCGGAATAATTCAACTCGGCAATCCTCAGGCTTTCCTGGGCCTGCTCCACATTTTTCTCCTGGGAGAGGAGCGATTCTCTGGCTTCATCCAAATTCAAGATCGCTTGCCTCACTTCGAATTTTATCGTATCCTCGAGCCCCTTCAACGTCAGATCCAACTCCTTGATCGCCGCTTTCGACTGAGCCTCTCGAGCATATGAAGAGAATCCTCCGAAGAGAGGAACCGACAACACAAGATTTATGGTGTAGAAGCTCTGCCAGGTCTCACTGCTGAAGTTAAATTTGTCGGCCCAAAGGTTGTACGTCCCAGCTATGGCCAGGGTGGGGAAGCGAGAGGCCCGGGCCAATTTTCCCAATTCCTGGGCCACCCCCTTCTGGTACTTCAGCTGGCCGATTTCAGGACGGTTTTGGACTGCTTTTATCAAGCAGTCTTCAAGATCGGGAGCAGCCGGCTGATAAGACAGATCCCCCTTGATTTCAATAGGTTGCGAAAGTTCCAGCCCCAGCAGAGTTTTCAGGCTGAGCTCAGCGACATTCAGGCTGTTGCGGGCTTTGATCAATTGAGGTTTCAGGTTGGCCAGCTCAACCTCTGATCTTAAGAGATCAAACTTGGAAGCCATCCCGACTTCATAGAGACTCTGAACATTCCGAAAATGGTCGGTCGCTACTTCGACAGCCTCTTCGGCGACCTTGACAAACTCCCTCGCCAGTAACACACCGTAAAAGGCTCTTTTTGTGTTAAACACAGTGTTGTGTTGGGACTGCCTGACATATTCCTCAGTCGAACGCAGGTTATTTTGTGCCTGCCGGAGGCCTGACATCAAACGACCGCTGGTGTACAGAGGGACAGAGAATTGAAGGGTGAATTGATAGTCCTTTGTAAAATCGAAAGGAACCTTTCTCGGGGCATCACCAGGAATGAGAGAGGGTAACTCCAGTTCAAACAGCTTCTCATCAAGGGTGTTCAGTCCTTGGGCCTCAAAGGTCGGGAGAAAATAAGCCACCGCTTCTCTCACTCGATTCTGAGCCGCCTCAACCCTCTTCTCTGTCGCCAGATGATAGGGATTCTGAGAGAGCGCGAGTTCGATGCTCTCTTCAAGAGTCAAGACGGTTTTTTCGCCTGGAAAAGAAAATTGGCTCAGGGAGGCCAACATCCACAGGGTCACTGCAATTCTGCCAAATCTCTTCATTTTCATCCTCCTCCTCAGGATTGACTGCCTTTTTTAATTCCATGAAGAAAGAATTTATAGATCAGATCTGTTTCGCTATCGAGACTGTTCTCCTTCTCATCCTTAAATTTGGTAAAATAGAATCCGTGGAGCATGGCCTCGAAGATACGGGCGGCGTCATGAGGGTCCATTCTCCGAAATTCGCCATTCTTGATTCCTTCATCCATGATTTCGGTCATGATTTTTAAAAACCTTTCTTTCCTCGCCATGATATCCGCCAGAAATTGCTTTTCCTCATTGGAAAGCTTGTTATGTTCTCCGGGAGACATGTGAAAAATTGCCTTCATCAACGAATTTTCCATCAGGAATACGCGAGAAATGTTCTTTTTTTGCTGAAAATACTGGAGCTGGAAGCGAGTGGTATCTTTTAGCTTCTGCCTGGCTGTGGCTTTCTTCCTTAGGATATGCCCAAGTTTTCTCTCGGCATCCTCGAAGAAGTTCAAGATGGTTTCAGTCAGGATGTCTCTCTTGCTCTGGAAATAGCGGTAGATGGTGGCTTTGGAGAATTGGGCTTCTGCGGCGATTTCATCCATCGTGGCCAGATCATACCCCCTTTGCGAAAACACCCTTTCAGCGGCTTCCAGGATGAACAATTTGTTTTCCTCCCTCCGCTGCTGTTTTCTTTCAAGCCTTAAGTCTTTTTTTCTCATGGTTAAACCCTGACAGCTCTTTTTTAGACTCATCAGTTTAATAACTAAACTGATTCGTCAAAATACCAGAAAAAATGAAAAAGGTCAACATTTTTTCTTCTGGAAATAATCTCAGAGATGTTCTATAAATAAAGAGTGGATAGAATAAAGACCATCGCTTTTCGTGGCTCTCTCTTAATCGCTTTCTTCCTCCTTTTCACTTCAGCCAGCGAGTCTGGCGGACGGCTGAGCTCATCTGCCTCGATCTCCGAGGATTCGAAGAAAGCGACCAAGCTTTGCCCTCTCTTTTGGGAGATCAAGATCCACATCGCCTCCTCCGGGGATTACAAGTTCAAAGGAGGGAAAAAAGCTAACGAAGGCCGTTACTCCTTCGAACTTCTCTGGACGGGATGCATGGAGCAAGATCAGGATGATTACATCATCTACCATGAGAACTCTGAACTTCTCGACTGGAAAGTCAAGGAAAAGGTCAAATCCTCTGAAGTATCCCTCGAACTCACAGAGGAGGATTTTTCGGAAAAGCCGAGTATGGATTTCAACTATATCTTAAGGAAAGGAGAAGACCTCCATTTCGATTTTCGGGTCGAAAGCTTCTGTGTTCCCCAAGATAATTCTGAGCATAGTTTCTATCTCAACCTGCCCGCTTCAAAAGAAAACACAAAGCCTCCGGTCACATTTGACTATAACACCTATCTCACCAAAGGCTCCAACAGCATCCAGCTCGAAGAAAAGGACATTTACTCAGACTCTTTTAAGAAAAGCTACTCCTGGGATTGGAGGCACCAAAAATATCTGGTGGAGGATGAGAAGCCTATCTCGTTCTTCAACTCTCACAAAGTGAAGGTGACCTTAACAATTATTCCCCATTACTGATTTCTGCCCTCAATCTACAGGTTCGAAACTGTTGACATCCCAACCTTTCGTCATTCCGCAGGAATGACAGAGGCAAGGGATTGATGGGGGACAGATTCTCAGGCCCGAGGGTGGTATTTTTCGTAGACTTTGCGGAGCCTTTCCCGGCTGACATGGGTGTAAATTTGGGTGGTCGTGATTTGGGTGTGTCCCAGCATGAGCTGAACCGACCTCAAATCCGCACCTCTTTCGAGCAGATGGGTGGCAAAGGTATGGCGGAGGATATGGGGACTGATCTTCAATTCCAGTCCAGATTTTTTGGCATAGGTTTTAAGGAGCTTCCAGAAGCCCTGCCGTGTATAGGCTCCACCGCGGGAGGTGAGGAACACGGTCTCGCTCGGGATTTTCAGCATCATTGGACGCGCCTCGGCCAGGTATCTCTGGACGGCCTGCCTCGCTGATTCACCGATCGGAACAATCCGCTCCTTTCCGCCCTTGCCCCGGCAGAGAAGAAACCCGTCCTCCATGTTCAAGTCTTTAAGCTTTAAGGAGATAAGCTCTGAGACCCGCAGCCCTGTGGCATACAGGAGTTCGAGCATGGCTCTATCCCGAACGCCTCGTGCTTTCGTCTCATCGGGCTGTTTGAGGAGAGATTCGACTTCCTCGACCGTGAGAAAATGGGGCAGCTTGAACCATATTTTGGGAGAGGAGAGGCCAGCAGCCGGATTCCTTTTCATGATGTCATCCAGCAGCAAGAATTTATAGAAAGATTTCAAGGTCGAGATCAGCCGCGCCAAAGAGCGGGGAGAAAGCCCCGCTCTGCTCTGCTGGTGGATAAACCTTATCAGGTCTTTCTCTCTGACTTTTGGCCAGGAGACTCTCTCTTTCCGCAGGAATAAGAAGAACTTCTTTATATCCCTTGAATAGGAAAGAGTTGTATTCTGAGAAAGGCCTTTCTCAACGGAAAGGTAAGCCAGGAATACTTGAAGAAGATCCTCTGGCGATGAGGACAAATTGATCATTGGATAAAAGGATTCGACCTCTTCTCCTGCCCCACGGAGGTGAAAGGACCGTGGCCAGGAAGGATTGGCATCTCATCGGGCATGATTAGGATTTTTGTCTTGATCGAATCGACCAGCTCTGGCCAAGACCCTCCAGGCAGATCAGTTCGGCCGACTCCTCCGAAAAACAGCGTATCACCTGAAAGAAGGAATCCATCGCCCAGGAAAATGACACTTCCTGGTGAGTGACCCGGAGTGTGGATCACCCGCAGAGATGACTGACCTACCTTGATCGTCTCGCCGTCCTCAAGGTATTGGTCGGGCGCCGGCGAATCTTGGGCCCCAAGAAAAAAGGCCAGCTCGGATTGCTGAACATTAGTAAGCAGGGGCTCGTCATGACGGTGGATACAGAGAGGGATTCCGAACTTCTCCTTGATCTCTTTATTCGCTCCGATATGGTCAATATGTCCATGGGTGTTGAGGAGGATCACGGGCTGAAGCCCCTTGGACGCGATCAGACGGACTATTTTGGGGGCCTCTGCCCCGGGATCGACAACGGCGCATTCCAAAGTCTCAGGGCAATAAACGAGATAACAGTTGGTCTCGAGGGGTCCGACGATAACCGATTCGAATTTCATCTTTTCTCGTTTCGCTCTCATCATAAATCGATCTCCCTCCCTAGTCAACCTTGGAAACATCCCCAAAACTATGATTAAGTTGTTATTAGACGAGCTCTTTAAATGCGAGGCCCAATCCGTCCTCACCGAAGACCCTCCCACCCACCACAATGCGGCTCAGCCTGTGCCCGCGGAAGCGGGTAACGGACAGGACCTCGCCTTCATTGTACCTTTCCATACTACATTTATTCTCACGTCACGGAAATGGAGATGTTTAAGTCAACCCTGCCAGACTGTCCTCTTTTTCGTTGATTATGGTATACTCACAGCGTTTAAAGATGGAGAAGCGAAAGACGGTTGGTTTTTTTCTAGGCCCATTCTTGTTTCTCCTGGCCTACTGCCTGCCTATCCTTCGCCATAATCCAGACGCCCATCGTCTGCTGGCCATTTTTCTTCTAGTCGTCGCCTGGTGGGTTACAGAATGCATCCCAATTCCGGCCACAGCACTTCTTATTCCCGTCTTGATCACTGTCTTCGGAGTCGCTCCTGTCAAGGACGCTTTTTCCCCTTTTGCCAACCCGATTATCATGCTCTTCCTTGGAAGTTTTGTACTGGCGAGAGCGATGAGCGTTCATGCTCTCGACCAAAAACTCGCCCTCTCCATCCTCTCCTTTAAATCTATCGCTCTCAAGAAGACAAGAACTCTGTTTGCCATCGGCCTGACGACAGTCTTCCTGACTCTGTGGATCAGCAACACGGCCACGACGGCCATGATGTATCCGATCTGTCTGGGCATTCTTAGCGCCTTCGTCGATGAGAAAAAAGAAAAGCGATCCTCATCCTTCGGATTCATCCTGCTGCTGATGATTGCCTATTCCGCTTCGATCGGTGGAATTGGCACACCCATCGGCAGTCCCCCCAATCTTATTGCCATCGGCCTTCTCGAAAGACTGGCCGATTACAGAATTACTTTTTTCCAGTGGATGATGCTCGGTTTCTTGGTCCTTATCCCGATGTATTTGGCTCTTTTCTTTTTCATGCGGTATAAACTGGGCAAGGGTGGAAGAATCGAGGAAAAGAGGGGTTCGATGTCCCTTGAGGAGAAAAAAATCCAAAGGGGATTGAACCGGGCTCAAAAAAATGTCCTGGTCGCCTTTCTAGTTACGGTTTTCCTCTGGACGTTCCCCGGCCTGGTGGCCCTTATTTGGGGCAAAGAGGCAGGGCTCTTCCTCTGGTTTCAAACTCACTTTCCCGAGTCTGTAGCTGCTATCATCGGGGCCTGCCTGCTTTTCCTCCTCCCGAT
>SMTZ1_10013182_pt1 | contig 11770 bp, 11 predicted proteins | sample DeeMarSWOR136_30_FD_25667 | JGI IMG/M metagenome (IMG submission 25667) | reverse complement strand
TGGCCTTCATTGTAGGGTTGTTTTTGTGGGTTCTGGGTGAGACATTTTGGCTTTATTACGAGGGCTTGCTAAGAATAGACCCCTTCCCCTCAATGGCAGACCTTTTCTGGATTCTGGGTTACATTTCTGTGCTGGCTGCCTTAATTCTTCAATACAGAACAGTGGAGGTCAGGCTGGAAAGACCGTTCGTAGTGGGGATAGCGTTGGTCATAGTAATCTTTGCCATCACCATAGGGGTCTTGTTGGGTTATCCAATTGCAATCTATGAGGAATTCACCGCACTGGAGAAATTTGTCAGCATTTTTTATCCAATTGCAGACTTGCTCCTGCTGTACATGGCATTTTTGATCACTGGATTGTACTGGGCAGGGAGGCTGAGTTATGCATGGCTTCTGATTGCTGTGGGAATTATGTTCTATGTGGTGGGCGATCTGTGGTTTGCCTACCTTGAATGGCAGGAGATCTATCCAGAAGTATGGTGGCATCCTGTGGATTTCACTTGGATTACAGGTGATCTACTAGTATTTTTGGGAGCTGTGAAGTATCGTCTCTCCTTTGAGGAATTGGTGTAATCTGCATTTTAGAGCACATTCAAGATACAAAAGAAAAATACTTTTCTTCTACTTGGAAATTTCCCATTGTGTTCAGAAAATATACAAGAAACTTGACTGATTTTCCATTGATGCAATGAACCATTCTCAAAGTCGACAGCTGATGAATTGTACAAAAAAATTGTCAACATCTCTTTTTCTTTTGTGCTTCATGGAAAAAAGTGAGATTATCATTCTTCGTGAAATATTCAAAATTAGAGAAATCTACAATATTAGTTAGGTTTGTTTAATATTTGAATAAATACTTCTATTTTTATTGAAGAAAAAGCTTATATTATTAAATGAAGAAAGAATATCATGAATAATCGAGGAGTATCCCCTATCATTGCCACTATCATGCTGGTGAGCATCGTGGTAGCGATGATGGGAATGGTGACTATTTGGGTAAATTCTCAATCACAGCAAGCTATGGATACTGAAGGAGAAAGACGAGAAAGAATTGCGGATCGAGAGAATGAGCTTTTAGAGCTCATAACTGTAGACAGTACTTCATTGACAATATTGAATAACGGAACCAGCGACTCTGTCATCGCCTACCTGCTCATCAATGAGACCTACATTCAAAATGCAGAGTTTCAAGACCCTTCAACTGCAGTAGTTGAAGTGGGAGCATTTACTGTAATTATCCCCACCGATCCTGCAGTCTTGACCAATGTGGGGTTGGTGGAAATTGGAACTGAACTTGGCAACACGTTTCTGTTTACTGCTCCCTCTGCTGTCATACAAGTGGAGAGTACTTTTTTCAGCTACGGAAACAAACTGGTGGTCCTGGATGGAACAGCCTCTACAGATGCAGATGGACACATCGTGTCTTGGGAGTGGGACCTTAATGGGAATGGTGATTTTACAGACCCTGAAGATGGCACAGGACAGCGGATTTCGGTGACCTTTTCGTCTGGTTCTCACACTGTCACCCTGAGAGTCACAGATGAAACAGGGTTGACCAGTACGACAACTATTGTTCTCCAGATTCCTCCGTAGGATACTCCTTTCAATTCAGGCGGTGAACCAAAGATGCTGCTGAAAATTGTTAACCTCTTGAGAGAAATAAAAAAAAGAAAGAAAGGTGTATCACCGGTAATTGGAGCTGTGTTTATCTTTGCCGTATTGCTGTCTGTATTTTCCTTGTTTGTAGTATGGCAAGCCAATATGGAACAAATGGAACTCCAAAGAGACAAAGAGAGAATGCAGCAGGAAGCAGAAAGAAAGGGCGAATCCTTATTGTTCTTTGAGTACTCTCCCAGCAGTCACAATATGGGACTGTACAATAATGGGGCTGTGACGTCAGAAATTGTGTACATCAAGGTAGATGATCAATATTCCAGTGTTGCTGTATTGTATGATGAATTGGGCAATCCAAAGTCTAAAAAAATTTCCCCAAAAGGTCATGCATACGTCCATGTAAGTGATTCTAGTGACTGGGAAACACTGGTTGTAGGTACTGCACTTGGAAACCAAGTAGTGTACAACAAGCCCAAGGCTGTTATCCAAAAGTACGAGCCCACAGGTTCAGATTACACATTTTATGGAGATGCAGCTGTAGAAGGAAGTACAGTTGTGGAGTGGGCATGGGATTTCAGCGGCACACCTGGCTATGGACAAAATGTTTCAGTAGGTTTACCTACTGGGTGGATTGATGTGACGTTGACAATAACAGATACCACAGGTCTCACAGGTACTACCTCTCTTCAGTTACACATAGAAGGCGTTCTCTCACAGGTTACTCCCATTGTTGCGTTAGAGAACGTGGGGGATACGGGGACAACATACGGGAGCTGGTGGATATTCAGGTTCAGAAAAGGCTGTGATCAGGTGAGTATTCCGTTACAGAATATTTCCAGCAGCCCCATCACATTGACTGACCTTAAAGTGTTCTGGCACGAAATGGGACAGTCCGATCCGTGTGTGAGCGATTTGTGCCCTGCACGACTGGCTTCTATTCGTATATACAGGCAGTACAAACCTGGTGGAGTATGGAATGGAGAATGGATCCTGATAAAGTCTATAGAACCGAAGGACTGGGACCCTGACTTTGACCCTGATCCTTCTACACCTGAAGAAGAGGACTTTCCTGGGGGAGTTTCCCTTTTAGGGAAGTATCGGTTCATGGACCCGGAGGATTTATGGAGAGAGTGTTTCTGGGGATTCTATGAAACGCAGGATTGTGACTGCTTGGACTGTCAAGGAAGTTCTCCAGATTATTATGGATTCAACCTCAGTGGTGAGTTGGCGTCCTTTGTGGATCCGGATGATCCCAATATCCCTGAGTACCTGCAATTTGAACCTGGCGAGATCATTGTGGTCACGTTACGGTTCTGTGCAGGGAACAGGTGCGGAGATGATTTGACATTAAAGCTGTACGATCCAGATGAAGTGTACACAATTACTGTGCACGTCCCTCTCGATCTACAGGTGGGTCCGCGGGATGGGACTATAGAAAACGGCGCTCACATTACGTTCAGATGGAGAGAACTCTTTGACTACCAGGGATGGCTGATCTTCGGTGGGTGTGTGCACAGGGACAACTACCACTACTGGCTGCAGATATCCACAGATCCAGAGTTTCCAGAAGGAGACAGGATCGATGTTGTAGGTGGAGATATTTTCGACTACAGTGAGGTTGCTATTGTCAAGTATTCTATAAATCTGAACACCCACGAACGATACTTCTGGAGAGTGAATGGGAGTAAAGACTCGGGAGCCACCTGGAGTGGATGGTCCAGGCCATGGACGTTCTGCATAAATTCGTGTCCATCTCAAGGGTCTATCTTTATAACCAGAAATACTGCCTTTACTGCATCTCCTTTTCTTGAGTCCTCATCACCACACATTGTGCTGTTCCCTCTAGGGATTCTGTGGGTGTCATTGAGAAAGAAAAAGTTGATCCTATGCAGAAACTGAAGGCCTTTGTCGTTGGGATCGTGCTCCTAGCCCTGCTTCAACCCTCAGGCTCCAATCAGTCCCAGAATACCCAAGGTATTGGGTCTGGAACTACCTATTGCGTAGCATGGGGAGACTACGACAACGATTCAGATCTGGATTTAGCAGTGGGGAACTGGGGAGACAACTACTTGTATACAAATAATGGAGATGGTACTTTCACTGAACAGCAGCAGTTCGGCACTGCAAACACCAACTCAGTAGCATGGGGAGACTACGACAACGATTCAGATCTGGATTTAGCAGTGGGGAACCATTTCGGAGTGAATTACTTGTACACAAATAATGGTGATGGAACATTCTCTGAAAGGCAGGAATTCGGCAGCGGAGACACGTGGTCTGTGGCCTGGGGAGACTACGACAACGATTCAGATCTGGATTTAGCAGTGGGAATGTGGGGAGACAACTACTTGTATACAAATAATGGTGATAGTACTTTCACTGAACAGCAGCAGTTCGGCAGTGGAGAAACGTTTGAAGTCGCCTGGGGAGACTATGACAACGATTCAGATCTGGATTTAGCAGTAGGGAACTACTATGCTTCAAATCAGCTCTACGTGAACAATGGAGACGGCACCTTCATTAAAAGGCAGGAATTTGGCGCTCGATACACAAGAAGTCTGGCCTGGGCAGACTATGACAGAGATGGTGACCTCGATCTGGCAGTGGGTAATTCTGTGGAAAATGTCCTCTATGTCAATAACGGAGATAACACTTTTTCAGAACAGCTGAAATTTGGAATTTCAGACACCTGGTGTGTACGCTGGGGCGACTGGAACAACGATGCCTACCCTGACCTTGCAGTAGGAAATGATGTGGCTGCAGAACCTGGCAAGGAGAGTTACATCTACCTCAACAATCAGGATAGTACCTTTGATCCAATGTTGATTGGAGATGATCACATTTATTCGGTAGCCTGGGGGGATTATGACAATGATTTTGATTCAGATCTGGCAGTGGGAGTAACTGGGCAGAACTTCATTTTTGAGAATAGAAATCTGATGTTTGACATGATAGACCAGTTGTTTGACACAAATACTTTCTTTGTGGCAGGTGATAATGCGTACTGTACTGATGTTTTGGGATCTGCAAAAATAGCTTTCGGACTGGCTCGAGGGGGTACGTCAGAAAATCATGAGGGGAGAACTGATATAATTTTGACTGATACAGAGCATAGCACTGGAAATTTAATACCAGTAGGTGGTCCAGCTATCAACCCTGTAGCAGATGAGTTCAGTGCTGCATTTACCATTACATACTCCTACACTGAAGATGTCAGTTTTGAGATTCACTGTGAAGGCAATACTCTCTATTTAGACCTTACCCAATACCCTGGAGAAGACATCTGCATTGTCTATTTAGGACAACACGGACCGAGAACTGTTCTCCTGGTCTGGGGTTACGGGTGGAGAGGTACGTACGCAGGTTCAGTCTACATTGGGAATCCGAGCCAATGGACAGGCCACCATCTTGCTATGCTTCGATGGACTGATTCAAACAGCGATAGTCTGGTCCAAGAGGGAGAAATTGTGATGGAGGTTTTAGTGTGAGGTGATACCATGAATGGATTGAGCAGATCATTTGGGCTCATGCTGGCTCTGTGTCTTCTTGTGTTTGTCATTTCTCTGGGAATAGCAATTCTTCATGAGTTCTCTTTAGAACCTGCAGAAGAGAGCGAAGGGACTGCTTTACGTCCTACTGGAGAGAAGATTAACCTACAAGAAACAGGAGAGAAGCAAGATGAGGAAAGTGATCGCTTTGAGTGGATAGGACATTCCATTCTGTCTGATGGCCTTATTTCCATACAGCTTAGATATTATGGACCCACAATCTATCCATTCAATGAAAAAAAGGTTGATTTCCTCATCAATGGAGAGCTATGCACATGGAGCGGTAAGCTTGTCAAAGGAGATGGAAGTCAAATTGTCTTTGTAGACTATGGAGAGAAAATCTACATTCTCTTGGACCTCCGATGTAGTTTCAAGAAAGGAGATATTCTCACTTTCATTTACCGACCGCTCAATCTGGAAGTTTCAGCCCAAATTTGAGAGGAAAAAATCTGAATAAAAAAATGAGGAAACATGATGTTCGTGTCTTCCATAACTATTAGTCGGTAGCCTTAACATCAGTGAGGGTTATTTCTCCTTTTTTAGTGATTTCAGCCATTTTTGCTTTACTGTCTGTTTCATAGTGAGGACTTGAGAAAATGCTCAGTAATTTATTCTCAAAAAAGAATTTGTAGCCTTCATAGAAGAATTCGTGCCCTCGGATGACCATGGACAACTGGTGCTTTTGTAAAAAGTCTGAAAAGACCTCTTTTCCATACGTGTAGTAGACACCTCTTTCCCAGTTCAGTTCAAACCCGGGATAAAATTCTGAAGGATCGTTCCACAAGATTTGACCGAGGGTATTACTATCTGCATCTAAATCTCCTTTGTCCAGCGCATTGATATCTTCTAATGTATCCAACTTGTCAGGTATTCCTCCGTGCATTAAAAGAATTTTTTTGTACAGTAAGACTGGTGAAAAATATGAGAACAAAATGTTGTATTCATTGTACATCCTTTTAGCTTTCTTTCCAAATTTTTTAATGCAGACAGAAGAGAACCCATAAAAGGAGTTAATGTAAGGTGTTTCATGGTTTCCCCGGAGGAGGAACACTCTCTGAGGATATAAAAGTTTTAAAGCGAGTAAAAAATTAATAGTTTCCAATTGCTGTTTTCCCCTGTCCACGTAATCCCCTAAAAACACGAGAGTATCAATTTCTTGTTCTTTCCAGAAAGATACAATGTATTTGGCAGCTTTGAAGTTACCGTGCAGATCTCCAACTGCAAGGAGGTTCCCTCTCAGTATTTTTATGAGGTTCTCCTCTTTTTCACAGAGTGGCCGTGCTTGAGAAATGAGGGTTTTCATGTCTGTAGTGGTGAGCGAAGAAACAGTGTCAGGTTCATTTATTAGAGATTTCACCAGCGTATCCATTATCTCACCAGGTTTGTTTAAACACTTCTCTCATTTTGAGTACTCACCTGGTACACATCTGTACAGGATTGAACGAATATCTACTTCAATGTGTTCTTCACGCTCACAGCAGCTCCAATAGCTGTAGCATACTCTGCATACTTGGGCACGATTAATTTCATGCCAAACATCTTCCCCCGATCCTTCATGATGTCTACCAGTTTTTTTACTCTCACCAATTTTCCAGTCAGAACAATGTTCTCGTGGTGACACGCCCGGGCTGCAAAAATACTCATGACTAACAAGGTTTCTGCAATCAAATTTATGATAGCTAAAGCCTTGTCTTTCTCTGAAGAATCTTCTGTAACTTTTCCGAAGTTAGCAGCAGTCGCATCTGCAGGAACTTCACCCACAGGTCCACCCGTAATATCACCTACAGATAGATCCACATTTCTTAAGTTTCCTTTTTCTGCTAAAGATTCTAATGTTTTCAGTGTATTGATGTTCAATATGTGCTTTGCTAACCCCAACAAACATCCTCCACCCACACCAGTTCCTCCAAAGTGGATGATCTCGCCGTTTCTCACTGACACGAAGGGAGTGCCTGTCCCCATGGAGACTACGAGAGCTTCATTTAATCCGGCCAGCGTTCTTCCACCAATACCATTGGCAGAGATTTCATCAATCTTCTTTAAAGGAATACCCAAAATGTTGGTATCAATAGAGGATGCTCCCCCTCCAGTCGCTACAATTGTCTCAATATCAGAGAGAGAGCATCCCAGAGAGCTGATCAGCTTGCCCAGAGCACCTGAAGCAGCTGCTACAGGGTCTGAAGCAGTAATGCTGATCACTCTCACCACGTTCTTGCCTTCAATAGCTACAGCATCTGTGGTGGACCCTCCGATGTCGATACCGACAATCATTGTGACCTCCTACCTCTCATCGTATACAACAGTATCGTCACCAGTCTTCTCTGTTAGATTGCCACCTCCACGGGAGCCTCTTACCACATACAGTACTATGGTAATCAGCAAGAAGATGACGAACACTGCTAACAACGTCTTCTGCGCAGTCACCATGGTCGCACCTGCCACGAACAGAGCTGCTGTGACGAATCCTGCAATACCTTCTCCTCCCATGAGCCCGGCAGCAGCCAAAATGCCTGTCTGGTATTTACCAGGTGTTTTCGCATCTGTAATCCACCGGATCATACCGCCAATGAACAGTAAAAACCCTAACGTCAGCCCCAGAAACATGCCGATGCCAAAAGCCATGAACGACATGGGCAAAAACTTCTTCGAAGCTCTCTGTAGGATCTCTACGACAAAGGCAATGCCAAACCCTGTTAGAAACACTGTTGGGTACTTGAACCCGAAGATACTCCCTGCTACCAATATAGCCTGGGGTGCGGGCATTTCCTGTGTGAACATGACATCACTGTACCCTTTGAGGATGATCTCCAAAACGAAGGGGGCTGCAATCCCTGCCACAATGGCGCAGATGAAATCCACCTTGATGATATCTTTGGGCTGGGTTCCCAGAATTTTTGCAGATTTATAATCATGCCCAATATCACCAGCTAGAGCTGCAGCCAACACAGTAATCCAATAATAATGCCAAACTGTTCTAGAGGATCGATATTGGTTTCCCCTGTCATTCTCGCTGCCACAGTAGCCATGATCCAGACGCCTGCCACTGACAGGACAGAAGCTACCAAGGGCACACCTACAGCTAAGAGAACTAGAAAAGCAATCACAGAAATTGCTGGTGTAAACTTCATGTACCAGGGTCCTTCCCGGGTAAACAAAGGCAGAAAGATAGCCTTAGCTTTCGGTACTGCATATCCTACGAAAAAGCCAATACCAGCACCGAGAACGAACCCCATTCCCAGCTCCTGGACCAGTTTTACAGGATCTCCTCCCCATGCATTCCTTATCAAAAGCGGAATGATCACCACCCATCCGATAACAGACCCAAAAAACCAGGAATTAACAGAAGCTTTTGGTCCTAGAATGTATCCTATACCCACTCCTAAAGGCATGGGGTAAATACTGAAGAAGATGCCGTAAGCAGCCAACCCGGTCAAAGCGAACCCTGCAGGAAACCACATGTCTCTGGATACTGCAAATATCCCTGCTAATAACCCAACGAAGGCCACCAGGTAAGCGTGCTTTCCGCCAAAAAATTCGGCTTTCAAAACCTCTGCTCCTGCAGCACCTGACGGGTAGGGGAGGTCTTCTTCATCAATGAAAGTCCTCCGCACCGGAATGGACAGTAAAACACCGAGTATACCACCAGCAACGCAGATCAAGGCCAAAACCCACCAGGAAGGAATGGAAATGTCTAACCCTTCTGTTCTCTGCAGATACAGAATACCTGGAATAGTGAATACTACTCCTGAAGCTAACAATCCACCAATCGTTCCTCCTGCCTGGGCCACATTGATCTCGTGGGTCGTGGTCTTGAACCACTTTAAAATGGCACCTGAAACGATCACTGAAAAAATGATGGGCCAGGGCAAAGCACCTAATCGCAACGCAATGTAAGAGGAAGCAGACACTAAAAATAAGGTCAATAATACAGCAATAATCAAAGCTCTGACTGTGAATCCACTTTCACCTTTCTCTTCTGGAATCATGCGATCACCGCAAGGGTTCTCGTCAATTGATTATATAAACGTTTTGTCAAAAATATATAGAAATCGATTACCTTCTATAGTATGTATATAGATCTGGTGTGTGTTCATTCAGATTGACGTATCCGGGTGGAAGAGATTATACCTTTTTCGTCTGCTAAAAAAGGGATTTCCACAATTTCAAGTGTGCTCCACCCCATTGCTTTTCTGGTTTTATTGATTTCTTCTGCATTTTTTCTCACTTCTGGAGTGACTAAGATAGCATCAATATTCTCTATGTCATCAGCAAACCCGTATATATCTTCAATTTTTTCTATTGTGTAATCTTTGCTTTGTTTGTATCCTTTACTATCCAGATAGGATATTAAATCATCTTTTCTTTTTTTGTAGGGGTAGATCTTTTCGGGAAGTTCTTTGTGTGTGAGCATGCTGTCTGCGCATAGTCCGATCATGACGTATCCTCTTCTGAAAGCTTCTTCCAGAAAGTATTTGTGGCCTTCATGGAGATGATCAAAAGTTCCAGCAGCTATGATGTTCATGATGTTATGCATAGAAGCGGGTATTTAAACTCTCTGTCAAGAAAGCTAAAGATTTTTTCTCATGAAAAATCAGGTCTGTCTCCAACAAAATTGGGATGGAAAAAGATTTAAAGAAAGTCACTGATCCCCTTGTATGAATCTTAAAATTTTGAGAGTGGGTGATCTCTTGTTTGAAGCTTCTGAAAAACCAGACTGGTCACTGTACACACAAAAACTGGAATATGGAGGAACAGGAGCATCTACAGTTACTTTGATCAAAGGAGAGAAGACATTACTGGTAGATACTGGGTTTGAAAGAGAAGCAGACTCAGGAAAAATCAACGAGAAGAAAAATAATGAAAAATTAAAATGGCTTCTTTCCCAGGAGGAGTTAACTCCTGAAGATATTGATTACATTTTTTTCACCCACTTGCACAGAGATCACACAGGGAACTACACCCTGTTTGAAACTTCAAAGTTTTTTATGTCCACCTACGAGTACGAGCGATGCCCACTCCCGAACAGTGAACCTTTGAACGACACTGATGAGATCATGGAAGGTGTTTCTGTCCTGTACACACCTGGGCACTGTAGAGGTCACTGTTCTGTAAGAGTTGAACTAGAAGATACTGTAGTTGTTGCAGGTGATGCTATTGTATCTCTAGTCTATTTGCTACAAGGGAAATTCTGGTCTTATAACCCGGATTACTACTCTGATGAAGCTTCGAAGAAAAGTGTGAAAAGAATCATGGATGCAGCAGATTACATCATACCCGGGCATGGTTCAATTTTCAAGAAAGTTCAATTGTAGTCAGGAGAACCCTGGCTAGTTGACAGAAAGCTATTTATTATCATCTAATACTTTGTGATCATGAGACAACTGGGACTCACAGATGTACTTTATCTCTCTTTAGATAGTCTGAAGAATCAGCCATCACTTGTATTCCCAATTCTATCAACATATGCTCTGGGCTTTTTCATTTTCTCTCTTTCTTTCGGCATGTTCCCATCTGCTTCAGAACTGGTGGATATAATTCCAGAGCTCTTAGAGCAGAATTTGAGCCAGCTAGTAGTAGTAGTCATAATCCTTTACCTCCTAATCGTATGTGGAGCCTCTGTCGTGTGTGGCATGACAAAGGTAGGAATTGCTGCAGGGAGATCATCTGTTGGAGAAGGGTTACGAGAAGCTGAAAACCACATATTTTCTGTTATTGTGGCCTTCTTAATTGTAGGAATTATTTCTGGGATTTTATCAATAGGAGGCATTATTGTGGTGACTCAAGTAACATCAGAAACCGGAGTGGCGGCTGCTTTGTTGTATGCGTTCGTGATACAGCTCAGTTTCATGATGGGCATCCTCTTTTTGTATGCGCTGCCTGCGGTAGTAATTGATGAGTTGGATTCTATTACTGCTATTGGGGTGAGTATAGGGATTGTTCTGAACCACTTGAAGGAGTCTTTAATATTGGCTTTTTTAGCTTTAATATCTGTTGGTATATCATTCTTCATTTCTTTGAATGTTCCTGGGTTTTTATCCCATCTTTTTTTGCTCATTGTTATTTCTCCTGCGTTAACCCTTTTGGTGATAGCTGTTACAGTAGATTATGTGAATCTAAAATAGGCTCTCGTTGTGAGTAATGAGTAATGAGTAATGAGGACAGCCCTTTGAACCCTTTTCAGATCAAACCCAAACCTATTTATGAGTATGTAACCTTCCACACTCATGAATATTGGAGCTCATGTTTCAATACGTGGAGGATTTACCAAAGTGTTTGATGAAATCAAAGAGATTGGCGGCACGTGCGGGCAGATCTTTACCCATTCCCCTCGAACATGGAGATTTCCTGATGTAGACCAGGAGGAAGCAGAAAAATTTAAAAGTATTTATAAAACGAAAGAGATTTGGCCCATTTTAATTCATGAATCATACTTAACTAATCTGGCTACTCCAAAACCCGATACTTATAGAAAATCCATGGCTGTAATGGAAAAAGAAGTGAGAACAGCAGCTTTGCTGGGAATTGAATACATTAAAATACATCCAGGCTCTCACCTGGGGCAGGGAGAACAGAACGGGTTAGACCAGATTGCAGAATCATTATCACAGT
>SMTZ1_10006637_pt1 | contig 11770 bp, 6 predicted proteins | sample DeeMarSWOR136_30_FD_25667 | JGI IMG/M metagenome (IMG submission 25667) | reverse complement strand
ACCTCCGTAGTATTATGCAGCTCAATCCAGTCCGCAGCATCGGCGTGTGAATGTGCCAGCACCTCGTTAATAACCACTGCACCGGGGTCGGGGATAATAGCGCTATCATCCGTACCCGGCGAACCACCGAGGTATGCACTGGCACGCCAGGAGTCTTTCTCGTTCCAACTGTACGAGTCGGTGCTAATCGGGTCTATTATTGTCAGAGAGTAACCATCGCCATCTGTAATAGAACGCCAGCCGTCTTTGTAATCAAAGTCCAGAATCGTCCGGCCGATAGCATCTTGGAGCCTGATTCGCTCTCCGCCGTTGTTCAGCCTGCCGGAGTATTCGCCGGCTATATTCATAACTGTTCCGTATCGGGCCTCGAAGGTATTGCGGTCCTGAACGACTACTATATTTTCGTTAGGTGCAAGCTCCAGATTCGGGAAGGTAAAATCAATTCCATCGGTGAACTTAACCAGATTCAGATTAATTGTTTCGGCCCCGATGTTTTTAAGCTCGATATATTCTGTGTTCGGATCGTTTGAATCCTGTATTTCTATCCCTCGAGGTGTCTGAGCTGTTGATAAGGGGTGGTACATAATCTCCGTGACACGCAGGCTTTCCGCAACAGGGCCGATGGCAAAGGTAGCTTCGTTGAGGGAGCTCCATGTGCTTTGCTTCAACATACGGGCCTTGACATGGGTGCTATGGGTAAGCGTGATTGGCTCGGTATACAGGAGCACACCAGACGAAGTGCCGTCGTCACTGGGGAGACTGCTTTTGCCGGCAATCAGCTCGGCGGAGATGAGAAAATTGGAGCTGGTAGCGGAGGAATTCAGACCTTGGATGGCTAAGATATTGTAGCTCGGCTCCAGCACGCTGAGGAAGGCGGAGATGTCGATGTTTTCAAAGTTGAGGGTTTCGGAGCTGGTGCGGCCGGTGTCAGCACTGGAGTTCCACCTCGGCGTGTCCGTGAAATTGCGTCTGGCAATCTCCACGCCGTTGAGGTAGGCGATAAAACCATCGTCGTAACGAATCTTCAGCGTCATAAAACTGAAGTAATCCCTGCCGGTGCTAAGGGAAAACGGGATACGTATATAACAGGTGGCATTTTTTCTGAACATCTGGTTTCCCACATCAAGCGTTATGAGGTTTTCGTAATCCGAACCTCTTTCGTAGCCGACACCGCCCGGGCTTCCGACACAGGCAGGCCAGGTTGAGTCGTTGAAGGACTGCCCACCCTTCCAGTTGTCGCTGATGGGGCCTGTTGGAACGAGCACTCGCTTAACATTACTTTCGGCTACAAGGGTAGTGGTCTCGGTATCCTGTTGGGGCAGCCCTTGGAGGCCCGGGTCGGAGCCATCGAGGGTATAATAGAGGGCGTGAAATCTGCCCACACTGGTCATGGTTAGAGTGTCACCGGCTGAAACGGCGCCGCCATGCTGGTACTGGCCGTTTATATTGAATATTGGGCCGGCAGAGGTATACATACCTTCCTGAACGCAGGCATCCAAAAAGATGTCAAGCCGGTTCGGTACCCAGGTATCGATAACATACGTATTCATATTGGATATGACTCCCGACATTACCTCACGAAGTTCGAGAAAGCGTTCTCTTATATTGGCTTCTGTTAGAGCACCATTGTTGTAGAAATGTTTGTATATGCGGTCTGCAAAGATTTGTTTGAAATTGTTGTTGACCTTGAGCGCGCGATAAAAATAACCGTTGGCATTAGTCTGTGTGTTAAGCCTGTCAAAATAAACGGTGTTTAGTCTGTCTGTATACATTCCGCCTTCTGCATCCCAGATGAAGAACCTCCACATTCCCTCGTCGGAGCGTTCACTTGCGGCGGACCAGTTGTTTTGCGGCCAATCCCAGTTACCAGACCAAAGCTGCAGGATGAGATAGTCGGCAAATGCCGGAATATCGAGGCGTTTGCTGACGTACTGATAATGTGTATCATTGGAAAGATTGTTACTGCGGGCATAATTGAGCAGCTCGTTCCAGGCCACCGCATCCCCGTCGCGGATTCCGTTCATTGTCATTACGTCCCAGTCCTTGTCACTTTTGTACCATTGCTGGCAGAATGCGTCTTTGATGTGCTCACAGGGATTGAAATAGCCTTTGTATTCGCCGTTGATGAAGAGATTGGCCATCGTACCGCCGCTGGCGACGTGGCCCATATCCATGTGCAGCCGTCTGAGTAGCTCGTCCTTGATAAATGGATTAACTCTATCATTGTGCCCTCCGCGCAGAACGATGCTCTTGAAACGTTCCACCTCAAAAGGAAAAAGCGGATATTCAAGCCAGCTCTCGCTATATCTGCCGCGGAAGTAAAGCCTCAAGCTGAATTTGGAGTTTCCGCTCCAGAGACCGTCACTGCGGTGATAGCGCGGTCGCATATATTCACTTCCGTGGACCCGGAGGCCGCAATCAATCTGAAAGCTTGAGTTGTCTACCGGTCTGCTGCGGGCTCCGCCCCGACGAGGGGGGTTAATCAATTCAAACGAGACGGGACGTTCGTATGCCATTCCACGGTGCATTGGATTGTTGTGGCTGTTCGCACCACTTGAAACCCACTTTCCATCGCTCCCATAGCTCCCCCCTACGATGGCCATAACACCGTCAGGTTCATAAAAAGTTTTCCCTTTATCGCCCACGAGCGAAATCGCCGGCAGTGACATGATAGCTTCGCTGGCGTTCATTATATATGTATTGGTCTTAATATCTGATGGCTTGAAGCCCGGCTTGATTGCCTTGGCCCGCAAACATATGGTTTTGTCGATGGTAATAGGAACGGTATAGACTGTACCGCTGTGTCCTCCGCGTACAGAAACCTGATACGGCTCAGAGCCGTCGAGCGTATAGTATATTACGGCATTTTTGGTTTCGGTGGCCAGTGTAACAGAGAAAGGCGTGGTATAAAAACCACGCTTGTGGCTGAACTTCGGGGCGGCGACCTCGCCTAAATATGCACCGCTATTTTCTGCTGCCGGCGTTGGTGCGGCAAGAAATCGCACATTATCAGCAGCGTCCGGGTAGCGGCCGTATGAGATATCGGTAGTCTGCTCGCCAAAGGCGACAATATCAATCAGAGTGCTGCCGTCGATGTCGAACAGGGCGATTTCCTCACCGTCTGCACTGAGTTTGAAGTTCGCATGAAGTCCGGCATCGGCGGTATCGTCGTCGGCCCATACCACTAAATAGCCGCCCGGTGGGATGGTGGTTCCGCCTCGAGAATTACTTTGAATCCGCCACTTTCTTGGAGCGGAGAGATTGTCCGTCAGATACATGCCGGAAACATTAATAGCAGAAGTCCCCATGTTATAGATTTCGATCCAGTCGTCATATTCGTCCTGCGGGTCCATGCAACATTTGCTATTGGAGGCCATAAACTCGTTGATTACTAATGGGTTGCCTATTTCGTGCCAGTGCTGGCTCAGCAGGGCAAAATCCGACATATTTACGCCTCCGACACCATCCAGGTCGGCATAATTTGGTTCCGAGGAGATATCCGAGGGCTCCAGCCACTGCTTGGCGAAAACGCTGATATCCAGGAAATTGACTTTGCAGTCACCGTTTAGGTCGCCGGTTGGACAGACAGCCAACACTGGGCAGGCTAAAGATATAGTTAATACGCCTTTTAGAAGCGTATGTATCCATATCAGGGTGAATCCCCTTGGTCGAACACCCCTTCTAACAGGCCGAAGTAAGCCGTCTAACCGGGTAAGCAACGAGAATTTCATAGATTTGTACACTTAATAATTCCTGCCTCACAAATTGTTAACAATCGAATATATATCTTACTAAAAATAGCCGGGAATTTCCAGTGAATTATTACTTTGGTGGTTTTAAGACGTGAAGTTATTTTCCGACAGTGCTTTTCTTATGATTTCAACAAATTGGTTACACGGTTAGCTTATCCCTGTGTTAGTGTGGCCCGAAAGGCTGCACTAAAATCGTTGCAGTCTATAGAGCATTTACGACCTGCCACCCAAATTACTTAGCCTGACTCACGCCCGTCGGCAGAAAGTCCTCCATCGCCCACAGTTCATAGAAGCGACGCGCAGCATCGAAGGCAATACGTCGCCCATCCGGGTGAACGCGCACCCCGCTCCAGCCAGCGAGATCGGCCTCCATAATCTTGCGGGGTGGGGATGCGTCAGTCAAGACGTACCAGAGTTCCATTGTCGTGTCATCGTTGATGTCACTTTGCAGGACAAAGACAATGCCATTGCCATCCGGCGTCCAGGCAACGCTCCGGATGGCGCCGGGGGTCTCATCCCATCGGACCAGCTCGGTGATCTGTCCGCCAGCGGAGGGAATCACCATGATCTTCTTGGTCAAGGCGTCAGAGCTGCCTTTTTGCTCATTGGGAGCAATTGCCACAAACTCACCGGAACGCGAGACCGCAAAGGACCATCCGGTGCCAGCGGAAAACTCAAAAAGGGGCTTTTCTTCGCCGCTTGTAAGGTCTTTTCGAATCAGGAGGCTGTTCCCGGCCCGGTCTTGCTCATCACGAAGGACCGAACTGCACGAATAGAACAACGTTTTGCCATCAGGGGACAGTTCGGCCCCCTTGACGTGTCTCCTTTTGCTTTGCATCAGAACGCTGCCCTTGCCGCTTTTGATATCGATGCGATAAACTCGCGAGTCGATGCCTTCTTTCTCGTTGTACTCAGAGCCAAGCGTGTAATTCCACAGGCTGGATATCAACAGGGACTTCCCATCAGGGGACCATCGAAGATATCCGACAACTTCCAGCTTCGCATCAAGCTCAAATCTCCGCTCGGTCCCTGCTGCAACATTATGAATGTGGATCGTGAACGGACCTGGGCGATCTGGATTGCGCGAGCAGTACGCGGCAAATCGTCCATCGGGCGACCAGTCGACGCACGTGTCAAAGCCGGTCCCCTCAAGCGCCTTGGGTGCGGACACCACCTGGGCCGTGTGCAGGTCCATCTCACCAAAATAGATACGGGAAGAATTGTATGCGACCTGGTAGTAGTATGACCCATCTTGGGCAAACCTTCCTGGTCTGACATGACCCAGATTCCGACAGACCAGTTGCGTCTGGCCCGCCGGTACAGCATCGGCCACCGGTTGGAGCCACGCGTCCCAGGTCCCCATGCGGTCGCTCAAGAAAAGAATGTGCTTGCCGCTCGGCGCCCAGCCGAGCAGCACCTCGCAGGCGGGATTACACGCAATCGCCGACTCCTGTCCGGTGTTAAAGTCGAGCGCGAAAATATCCCACCTGCCGGCAAACCAACTGGCATTGGATTCCCCTTCTTGGGGGCGATCAAAAGCAAGGTAACGTCCATCCGGGGACGGGCTGGCCGCCTGCCACCTCTTGGGAAACTCAACACGTTTTTCTATGGATCCGTCTTCAGTCGAGACCCAAACGATGTAACTCGGGTCGTCTTTGCTTGCGATTGTCACCAGGATTCTCTTGCCGTCCGATGACCAGACAATAGGGATGTTGCCACGACAAAGTAAGCGCTTGTTTGAACCATCGGTGCCGATCAGGTACAGATCCCGTGGATGAATTTTCTCCCACTTCGGATTTTCCTGTTCGTCCACCACCATGTAAGCGATGATGCGACCATCGGGAGAGAAAACGGGCCACAGGGGATCGCTCTCGTGTCCTGCGGCTCCTGCCGACGCCTTGATGATGTGTTCCTTGCCGGTGACAAGGTTGTGAACGACGAGCTCGCCGCTCTCGTCATATTTGGGATAGCAGACCAACCGATTATCCGCGGAGACAGCGGCATTGGCCGTGCAATCCATCACCCGTCTCAGGGTCGGCCCAGCCTTTGCCCGACGCAAAGGCTTCTCCGATGCTTTTGAGCGTATTCTATCCGGAAGCAAAATACAGCCAAGAATAATCACGAGGACGACAGTTAAGGGCGACCATTGATATGAGTTCTTTTTGAATTGTGCAATCATTTTAATCCTCCTTTTTAATTGAGCTTTGGTTTCCAGAATTCCGGCCATGCTCGGCAGACGCCGTGGCTGAGAAAAACGCTCTAAAAGACTAACAATGGTTCGGCCGTAATCTTTCCGCTGGCCGCTTTGTGTGCGGGCCAGTACCAGGGCATCGCAGGCTAATTCCCGGTCGGTTCGCACGCGATAAAAGGCCAGCCAGATAAGCGGATTGAACCAGTGCAAAACCTGCAGCAGGCTTATCAGCCATCCGATGTAAATATCGTGCCTTTTCAAATGAGCTAATTCGTGTAGAAAAACGTATCGCAATTCTTCCCGGCTTAGGGTATCGAGCATTCCCTTAGGCAATAGCAGGCGCGGCCGGATAAAACCAAAAAGTGCAGGGCTCTTGACTTTATCCGTTATTACAACACCGAGGATGATTCGGATACCCATTTCGGCCTTGCAGTCTTCCAGCAAATCGAGAATCTTCTGGTCGGTCAAAGGACGTTCACGCTTGACAATCCTCAAAAGATTAAAGTTATTTGCGCAGACATATACGGCCAGAATTAGTGCCCCTGCTAACCAGACCAGCGGGAGTATATCAGCAATTTCAGAAACGACCGGCTTTAACCGGCCTTGATCTTCATTGCGTATCTGTGGAGTTTCAGTTATTGCTTCCTGGCTGTCTTGCGGAATCCCGGTTGTTGAGACCGGTGTTGATTCGGCTGTGCTCTTATCTGCCACGACCGAATCGGCGCTGTCATCCCCAACCTCTTGCCGGGCATATTCTGGCTGTCGCTGCGGGACCGACTGCGGTATCAAATTGAACACACTCAGGCGGCTCTGGGGAGCCCACGGCATCGCCATGCGTATCAATAACAGCAGCCAAAGACAATAATGCCAGCGAGCACCCAACCTGCTCCGCAGCACTGCCTGAAAAAAGAGAATCAGGCAAACCAGCAGGCTGGCCTGTAACGTCGTCCGCAGCAGCCATTCAAAGAACGGCTGTAACTGCATACTTAAAGATTCCATTGTTATTCCCCTCCTTTTTGTTCAAGAATTTTCTTGAGCTCTGATATGTCCTCTGCTGAGAGCTTGGCGTCCTCCAGGAACGCCGCTAACATCGGCTTCATTGTCCCGCCATAAACCCGGCGAACAAATGAGCGCCTTTCCATACGCACGCATTCGGCCTGGCTAACCGCAGGATAGTACCTGTACTTTCTGCCTTCCTTCTCGAAATTGACGGCCCCCTTTTTCATCAGCCGGGTAATCAATGTTTTAATCGTCTTCGGCTTCCACTTCGTTTTGCCGGTCAGCTCCTTTACCACTTCGTTGGCGGTCAGTGAGCCATTTAACCACAATACGCGCATCACTAACCATTCCGATTCAGATATCTTTGGTAACGTTTTCATAAGCTATTCTCCTAATATTACAACTGTAATCTAACTTAAAATATTACATTTGTAATCCGACGTCAACAAAAAAATAAAAAATTTTCGGATTTTTTTCACTTTTTTGATTTTCCTACTGTTTTTGGGCTGAAAAGGGCGTTTTGGGGGATCTCTTACGAGTGAAATTTTGAGAAACCACATACTTATCTGCCGGATTTCAACTGCAGCATACCACCGTATGCCATAGCAAGTCAATTGCAAATCAAAATATATAGCACCACCCCCACTACAATGGCAACGGTGGCAATAGCAAAGAATTTGCGACGGTCGAAAATGATTCCCAGGATACCGAACACCAGGGCAGCAGGAATTGAAAGATTTATGATTAACCCTACAAGGCCTCCGATAGGATTGCCTCACCCGGGCTGAAGTATTATACTTGCTCCGGCAGCCAGGGCCGCTGCGACAAGTAACGTTATCGCGATTTTTCCGAAACGCATTTCTTCTGATTCTTCTAAAAAATATAAAATGCAATCTTTTGTAAAAGTCTATCAACTGAAAAATAATTAATCAATTGCAGAATCCTATATCAAGATACGAGAGCATGGCCCCGAAGGCATGGTAATAAAAACTGCTCGGTTCTTCATAGGTCTTCTTCTATCTCCGTCATATATTATTTTTATCCCGGTTCATACTCAGGCCTGATTCTCGTCTTGTGTTCTTGTATCCAAATTTTTGTTTGGAATTACTATTTTAGCTGCTTCATTTAACAACGGATGTTCCAAATATGTACAGGAAAACCGAGGTCTTGATTTGAATAACGAGCTATAAAACTTCGTTCGTGCCGCAGCGAGCTTCTGCATTTTCGAGCCTTTCTCGTCACTCTCACTTTGCAGCTTGCATGCCGCAATCATAGTTTCGATAATTTCTCCCAGCTTCTTCTCGCCCTTTACTGCTATAATTACACACTTACGAGCGATTTTGGACATCTGCCCCTTGAGGTTTGAAGGTACTTCTATCATATTTCGTGCTATACCCACTGTGCTCTCCAATATACTGATTTGCCTGTTCAAATCAAACAATAAGTCAACACACTCTTTAAAGACCTGCACTGCATTTTTTTCAGATAAATGTGGAAGCTCTTTTTTGAAAATACCTTCGACCTGTTTTTCTGCACTCTCGAGACGGACGCCAAATACTGCCAGCCTGAGACCAAGTGGTATGCAGTCAATTGAAGCCCATCCGGTGCCGCCACAGAAATCACAGGGTACTGAGGCCAGCCCCAGGCATGATTCACAGACCATTTCGTGGCTAAAGTGTCCAGCATCATTACAGTTTTCGCATGGACGCAATCCCTCCTTGCAATCGAAACATTCCAAATGCGCAAAAGCCACGACAGTCTTTGTGGCACCTTTTTTACCTATGTTATCGGTGAGCCATTTCAAAGTGTCTCCACCTTTTGGAAACAGATTACGAGCCTGATTTTCGAGGAACCGTTGAACTATCTCATCATTGTGACCTTGTTGCAGAACTTTCAGAAAAGACTCTAAAGCTTGCTTTGTATTTACACTCGATGGTTCTTTCGAAACGTTCTTTCCCTTTGCACTATTCTTCTTTTCCTCAACCATATACATAACTTTTCCTGCCAAAATTCCACAGGGTGCATAGATGGTATGCTACGCCTCTCTCATCTGGGATGCCTGGTTGTTTGTTCCCTTGGCTGCCGCGTTGGTTCAAAATCACAACATTTTTCATCATATCGCCTTAGAACGGCGCCTGACAAATGTTCTCCTACACTTCCCGTATGATGACGCCCAGCTCTATGGCAGTTGCCCCAGTTCGACATCGAGTCGACATTAACCCAGTATTTGCAGTTACCGCATAGCTTCTCCATAGCCCATCTATCCAATATTTTTTTCTCTTCTTCACACCTCTTTTTCTGAACGTTCTTAGACAATTTTGGGAATAAACTATTTCTACAATTCGGGCAGATTCTTTTGTAAGCAAACAATATCGAGACAAAGACTTACTTATCTTTCTGCGGTTTAATATTCTATATCGCGGTGGATACTCCTATTCCTTGGACCGAACCTCTTGTTTTGCCTTTTTAAGACGCAGAGCGTGAACCGCAGCCTTTAAACCCGGAACTGTTCTTCCCAATTCCTTTGCTATTTCGTTAATATTTTTTTTACTGAAGTTTCTTCTCAGATACCCGATTTCCTCAGCCGTCCAATGTTTTCTTCTTGCTTTACGCTTACTTTTTACAATCATTTCATCCCCTTATCACTTGTTGGCATGTCACTCAAGTCTTCTTACTAAGGTAAATCGCTAAAGCTATGCCGCCAGCCAGAACAAGAAACCATATCATTAAAACCAACCAGAACATTCTGATAACCACTCTTCTTCAATATCAGTAGAGCTACGTTTAGCGTAATACACCTTCTCTTTGTTCCTTGAAATCCAAGGTCATGTTAATTTCCCGCTTGTAGATTTTTGTTTTTCTTTTTTTCTGGTTTCCCTTTGCTTGCTTTGGGGCACCACGATTTTCTTGTTACATGCAGGGCATAAGGCTGTTGGGCTGGCTATGTCGTTTTCTGCCCTTAACTTTGTCTTGCAATGGGGACATTCAAATTTAACTATCACGTCATAATTCCTTTCCTTAATATGACAGCTCAGATGGATGTTAACCGCTCCACCCGGATGTAAGCTTGCTTTTTTATTCAAAGCTGGTGCCTGTTAAGACAAAGAAAAAGCAACTCTTACAGATTTTCTCCATAGTTTGCTAAATCTGACAGTCAATCTTGTTTAAGTTTTATGTATTAAACAATCCTTACCACCGGGCGCCGAACTCAAGTTAGGTTCGTGCGGAGGTGAACCACAACCCAACTCGGTTCGGCCCCGAAGCGTGGTTGGTAACTGTAATCAACAGCCTGTTTTTTAAAAAACCATGGTGCGGTTCTACCGCTTGAATTCGCACTGCATCAAAGCTTACAAGCAAAGACGATGTTCCCGAATTATCAACGTGCTTTTCTGTGAATAATTTATTCTTTTTTTGCTGCTTCTTCTCTCTCACTTTGAGGGGCAGATTCTGTCTTCGGCACGGTAATCACCTTATTGCACTTTGGACAGGTTCCATTCTTGCCTGCTAACTCATTTCCAGCTTCTAATGATGCTTGACAGTGCGGGCATTTGAATTTAATAGACATGTCAAAACTCCTTCTTTGTTAAAAAGGTACCAAAATAGTTACATAACGCTTAATTGTTCTTGGATAAGGTGTTTAGCACTTGCTTTAATTTCTTAGCGAGTTTGTCGCCGCTTTCGAATTCACTTAGAACTATTGTGTGGTCCTGCTTAGCTATTTTTATTTCAATTCTTTCGTCTGGTTCATTACCTATCACGACCACAGGGACTTGCTTGTCGATGTCTCTTACATTAAGGATAAATTCCAATACATCGGCCTGAGTAAACTTATGGTCCACTAAAATTGCCGCGAGTTTCTGATGTCGAAGTTTGTCGAGGCAGTGCTGCATACTTCCCCATATCTGAGACGCAAAACCTAAGCCTGAAAGGACCTCAACCAGATCCCTGTGCGCATGATTTCCTAAAATCAGCACACCTTGTGAATTCATAATCAACTCCTGTTAATACACAATATCGTTATTTCAAATGGACAACATGGCTTGTCCTCATCCAAACATTTATGCAATTGGTATGCCAAAGCAGATAACGCTTTTCATAAGTCTCTATCTTAAGGATGCTTACATAAATCAACTATTACACGCTCAAATCTAAAAACCGCCACTAAAAAAGCAGACGCGGGATTCATGTGCATAAATGGTACACATTGCTGATAAGAAGTGCTGTTACTAACCCAGATTGGCACACATATTAATTCTCAAGATACCTTTCCATACATATTAAATATCCATAAGCACTGCTTAATGCTCTTCTTACAGCCAGGATAGAAAATATAACATCTCACCAATGTGTAAAGTTCTTGCACAGCAATCAAGGACGTCATAGTCGAACTTTAAAGCATTCAGGAAATGGCCATGGTAATTTGACGAAATCTCCGAATTCGCAATTTCTCACAACTAAAGGGCTCCAGGACCTAAAAACCTCAGCCGCAGACTCAACGAGTATTGGTCATAGGTACTAGTATAAAATATTATGCTCACTTTATGTTGTGCTTTTGTAGCTTGTTGTATAATGCTCGCCGACTGATGCCCAACAGCTCAGCAGCTCGCTTGCGGTTATTTCCGGCTGTAGCCAGAGCTCGGATGATCATTTCACGCTCCATTTCTTCTAAGGCTGTGCCGACCTCAAAAGTCACTGTGGTACGGACTGGTTTATCTGGCTTGAAGCGGGTGGGCGTATGCTCCGTAAGAAGAACCTCACCTTCACATACCAAAACGGCACGTTGTATGACATTTTTTAGTTCACGCACGTTGCCCGGCCAGTCATAAGA
>SMTZ1_10006477_pt1 | contig 11772 bp, 8 predicted proteins | sample DeeMarSWOR136_30_FD_25667 | JGI IMG/M metagenome (IMG submission 25667) | reverse complement strand
GGGGATTTCACACCCTCGATTCTGCGTCTGGTGGCCGTTTTAGTGATTGCCTGTCCCTGTGCACTTGGTCTGGCCACACCTACTGCAATTATGGTTGCCACAGGTCTTGGTGCACAAAACGGCATCCTGTTTAAAAATAGCGCAGCGCTGGAAAAGAGCCATGAACTGGACATCGTGGTTTTAGATAAAACAGGGACTATCACCAAAGGCCGGCCAGCTGTCACAGATGTTGTTCTTAGATACAGCCACATCATTCAATCTAACATGGTACAGCCTCCCTCCCACGAGTATGACGAAAAGGATCTTCTGAAAATAGCGGCATCGGCTGAGTTGGGATCCGAGCATCCTTTAGGCCAGGCAATTGTAGAGGCAGCCCGTAATAAAAATGTGTTGCTGTCTCAACCTAAAAATTTCCGTGCCACGCCTGGAAGGGGTGTTACGGCAGAAATTGATGGTGAAACTATTTTAGTTGGTACAGATAGATTCATGGGTGAGAATGGGATTAATACTACCGCCTTGAAGCAAAGAGCTATGCAGCTGGAGGGGGAAGCAAAAACATTATCCTGGGTGGTTGCAAACGGTGAGATAGTCGGTATTATTGCTATTGCAGACGAACTAAAAGAGGATTCCATTCAAGCCATTCAAGAATTACAGAAAAGTGGTTTAGACCTGGTAATGATTTCTGGTGATAATAAATTAACCACCCAGGCAATTGCTCAGCGTGTCGGAATAAAAAAAAGCATTGCTCAGGTTTTTCCTGAACAGAAGGCCCAAAAGATAAAAAAAATACAAAATAATGGTGAAAAGATAGTGGCGATGGTTGGGGATGGGATTAATGATGCTCCGGCATTAATGCAGGCCGATGTGGGTATTGCGCTCGGTACTGGAACCGATGTTGCCATAGAATCATCGGATATAACGTTAATGCAGGGCAGCTTAATGGGTATCATGAGGGCGTTGAAACTGAGCAAAGCGACAATGCATATAATAAAACAGAATCTTTTCTGGGCTTTTATTTATAATATAATCCTGATTCCAATCGCAGCAGGGGTCCTTTATCCGCTAACATCTGCTCCCGAATTCTTACGCAGTCTTCATCCCGTACTGGCTGCCTTTGCTATGGCTTTCAGCAGTGTTTCTGTAGTAACAAATAGCTTACGTTTAAAGAGAAAACTCTGAAATTACCTGTCCAAAACAGTGTGGATATATCGTTCTTTCTCAATCTGCATAATTGCCGGTTTGGTAATTTGCGTGGCGACCTTACGACTCACTTCTTGTTGAAAGACATTTTGCAGAAAAAATAGAGAGATAAAAGTAATGATTCCCGCTATGATTGGTGTTGTAATCCAACCGGTAGCAATACTCCCTAACACTTTATACCTTATACCTCTGCCCCCTTTCAGTAATCCAATGCCGATTACAGCACCGATAACGGCCTGCGAACTCGAGACGGGTACTAAGGGAATGGTTGGCAGGTTGTGCGCCATCAGCCAACTTTCCAACTGTTGAGAGGCAAAAAGGAAAAGTACAAGGGCTTGTGACAGCACCACTACCAGGGCCGCCTGTGGGGAAAGTTTCAGTAGACTCCCCCCTACCGTCTCCATAACCCGGCGGGAATAAGTATAAACACCAAGGGCAATAGCAATACCCCCTAGTAAGAATAATTGTTGTGCCCCGGAGAGGGACATCATATCAAAAAGTCTAATTTCATCAAACGGTGCAACCGGAACAAAAACCCCCATGACATTGGCAATATTATTAGCACCCAGGCTAAAAGCACCGAACGCTCCAACTAAAATCAAACCCGTACGATTAAATAAGTCAATTCTGAGAAGATGGATCCTCATCCCATTGAGTATTACTTTGAAGAGTGCAAATATAAGCATTGAAAATACAGCTGCCAAAACGGGACAGGCAATCCAGGTTAACACAATTTTACTCAGTACAGAATAATCTGTTGGTGAGCCTGTAAAAAAATTCCAGCCTACAATGGCACCAACAATGGCCTGGGAAGTCGAAACAGGTAATTTCAATTTTGTCATCCAAAAAATGGTAAATCCGGCTGACAATGCTACCATGAAAGATCCGGCAATAGCATTAACCGCTCCCAGCTCTCCCAGAGTCTCTGTGGCGCCAGCACCCGCTATAACAGCTCCTAAAATCACAAATACACCGCAGATTAGGGCTGCGGTTTTAAAGCGTACCATTTTTGTACCAACAGCTGTACCAAATATATTAGCAGCGTCATTCGCGCCCAATGACCAGCCTAGAAAAAGACCACTGGATAGAAAGATAAGCAGCATAAACAGGAATTCTCCACAATTGTATTGGTTTTATAATTAACCATATCACTATATGGTACGTTTAATGGTATAAATAGCCAATCTGTCAGCTACCTCTTCAGCCCGATCGGAGACCATTTGTATATGTAAAGCGAAATAGCGTAAATGGAACTTCAAACTCAAATCTAAATCTAATTGAAATACTTTTCTTTTTAATTTATCGCCAATTCTATCTGCTTCCTTTTCATAAAAATACACTTTGTGTAAGTGATCTTTGACTGCATTTACGTCTCTGAAAAAGGCACGAGCAGCTTGTACTAAAGCCTCTGATGCAGAAACAGACATATCGGTTAATTCAAAATAATTTTTGTTAAGCTCCTCAGGAATATAAGGACATTCGATATCAAACTGATTTAAGGTTTCTTTCATCGTATCAATCACATCATCCGTACTCTCCAATATGCCAAGTACATCTCCGCGATGCTCGGGAATGAGGGTGTGGGTATACAAACGATTTTCAATCGCTCTGCGCAGCTCATCAGCTCTGCTTTCCAGCTGCCCAATATTTTTTATGTGTTCGTTTAAATTATCTTTATCATTATCTAAATAATTCATTACACCCTGTTTAAAAACGAGCGCACCCTGACTTACAGAATCTAAATATTCATCAATCTGGGATTCAAGTTCTTTGGTTGTCCTGAAAAGTATAGCCATTTTAAAATTTTCCTTTACATCTATATGGGAGGTTTATCTAATCATTTTGTAGAATCTACCATGATTTGTATGGTTTTTTAATTAAATTTACATTGAAATATCTGGGATCATCGGTTACTTCTTCACCAATCCATTCCGGCAATTGAACTTTTTGTGTTTCATCATCAAGCTCAACTTCAGCGATGATTAATCCCTTATTCTCACCCGCAAATTCATCTATCTCCCAGATTAAACCGGCATGATTTATTTTATATCTGTTTTTCTCAATTATTGGGCGTTCACAAAGTTCATCAAGCATGATGTTCGCATCTTTTACGGGAATCTCATACTCAAATTCGGTTCGTGTTGCTCCCACGGTGATTCCTTTAATTGTGAGAAATCCCTTTGTCCCAATTATACGCACGCGCACCGTGCGTTCTTTTACAATGGACAAATAACCCTGTCTATACAATATTCCTGTGGCCAATCTGCGCCATGCGTTTCCCTTTACTAAAAACTTACGTTCAATCTCTTTTCCCATATACGTTTCTCCGTTTACTTACCCCCTTAAAAGTTAATTTAAAAGTCATGGGAATTTGGTAAGGGTGCCAGGCCGGTAATCCGTTTTAGTGCCAGTAAATAATTAATATTCTCATATTCATTCAGATTAACCAATTTCTTTACCCGTAAAATTTCATCTATATCAGTAGATTCAACCGCCACTGTTTTAATAAAGGCACCATTAATCAATACTTCTGCTATTTCTGCAATACAGTTATCAATTGAAAAAGCAAATCTTAGTTTACTAACATGCACAGATATTAACTCCGGGTGAGGTGTTACTACATCGTCTAACCATTGCCGTCTTGAATAATTTTTCAATTTCAACCTGAAATGCTGTACATGATATACAGGTAAGATTTTCTCAGTAATTAATTCTGCTGAGATGGGGAATTCCTGCTTCATAAATGGTTGCCATTGTTCCAATCCTTTTTTTTTCTGCATCAGTACTTTTATATCTAATACATCGTTTCTGATTTTGATATTATGTGTATCGTTTTTTGCCGAAAGAATATATATTTCCGCGCTTTCACGAATATTTTCTACTGCAGATAGCATTCGTATCTTTTGTTCAACTATACCAAAGTTCTGGGCAAACGATCTAAATTCGAAACGAGGAGTTTCGGTGTTTACCAAGTTTCTCACCTTCATATTTTCATTTTATGTAAAAATACAGCTGTTCAAACATAATTACATTAATAAATATTTTTACAACAATCAAGGAGGCTTTGTATGATACAAATCTTGAGGGTAGAGAAGGTAGATCAGCAGTTAGAACTCTAACGGGTGCACAAATAAAAAAAAGCAAGCTCACAATGAGCTTGCTTCCATGACCATTCATATGTACAGACACAATTACTTGATCTTTACTTCGATCTGTTTTGGTTTTGCCTTTTCAGCTTTTGGTAAATCAATATGCAATACACCGTTTTTAAACGCAGCGTCAATTTTATCTTTGACTATATCCGTGTGAATTCTGAAAGCCCGTTCAAATTTGCCAAATCTGCGTTCGTAATAATGATAATTTTTTTCTTTATCTTCTTGCTCTTCCTTCTTCTCACCCCTAACAACCAGCATATCTTCTTCGAAAGAGATGGTGACGTCGTCTTTACTCAAGCCTGGTAATTCCATGGTCACATGATAAGCATCTTTATCTTCGTCAATATCAACTGAAGGATACCAATTCTCACGGTTACGTGTGATAAAGCGTCCGGTGTTAAAAAAGTCATTAAAAAGACCTTCATCCCAGTTGAAAAGGTTTGTTCGTGGACTCCATTTTACTAATGTCATGATTAACCTCCTTTATTTATTGTTTAGTTTTAATTGTCAATCTGTATATTATAATTACAACATACGTGCCAATTTTTATAAAGTCGTTTATATATTTGATTTTATTGCAATTATAATATGTAAGGTATAAAATCATATTAAATCAACAATACCGCCAATTTAGCACATATGTATGCCGTTATGACGCTATTATCGCTTTTTAACCGTTTGTAGGTCACAATTGCAGATAGTATGCCGATTTAGGCTGATTATTTTGATATTGCTTATTTATCAAGGAAGTGGTATGCTTGCTTTGTGAATTCTGTAACATCTTATATTACATTTAAAAAGATATTCATTTTTTGGTTGCCGTTAGCAGCTACCTGGTTGATGATGGCTGTTGAGGGACCATTTTTAGCTGCGATTATAGCTCGTTTAGCACAACCCAAGTATAATCTCGCTGCCTATGGTGTTGCCTTCTCTTTCGGCTTAATTATTGAAGCACCGATAATAATGATCATGAGCGCTGCAACTGCACTTGTTGAAAATAAAGATTCTTTTGTAAAACTCAGAAATTTTACCTATGCACTCAATACTGCCATATCCATTTTAATGCTTATTTTCCTTATACCCCCCGTTTTTTATTTTACAACAATTGATCTAATTGGTCTTCCCCAGGAAGTCGCAAAGTTGACCCATTTAGCAACCTTACTTCTTTTACCCTGGCCGGGCATGATCGGCTACCGCCGCTTTTATCAAGGCGTATTAATTCGCAGCAATCTGACACGCCGCGTTGCCTATGGTACGCTCGTGCGCCTGACCACCATGTCTTTGACAGCCCTGATTCTATATAAATATTTCACATTTCCCGGTGCTGTGGTGGGGGCAGTGGCTTTATCCCTTGCTGTAACTCTGGAGGCATTCGCCACCAGACTTATGGCCTATAAAACAGTTAAGTATTTGCAACAGGAGATTAAAGAATTTCAACCCCTGACCTATTCCTATATCACTAAATTTTATTATCCTCTTGCCCTGACTTCTATTCTTGCATTGGGTGTTCATCCCCTCGTGACGTTCTTTGTCGGACGCAGTCCCCTGCCACTTGAATCACTGGCCGTTCTACCCGTCATCAATGCATTGGTCTTTATCTTTCGCAGCATGGGGCTTTCATTTCAGGAAGTAGGAATCTCTTTGGTAGGAAAATCCTTTGAAAACTATTACCGGATTAGAAATTTTGCTCTACTTCTTGCCGTAATAGTTGTTTGCTGTCTAGCTGTTATTGCCTTTACACCCCTGGCCAGGATATGGTTTCATGATGTTTCCGGATTGAGTGTTGAATTAACCAATTTTGCCCTACTACCATTACAGATTATGTGCCTTATGCCTGGTTTAGCGGTAGTACTATCCTTACAACGCGCTATTCTGGTTTCTGCCAGGAGAACCACATCGGTAACCTGGGCCACTATAATTGAGGTTTCCAGTATTGTTGTGGTCTTATTCGTAGCTATATTTTACTTTGAACTGAATGGAGCGGTTTCCGCGTGCTTGGCGTTTATTTTCGGCAGGCTTTCTGCGAATTTGTATTTGATATATCCTTACTCTGCTTCTGTTAAACGGAAAGGTGCTTCTGGATAAGTATCACCCCTGTCATCCTGAAAGGACCTTTGCTGTTGTCTAGCCGTTATCCACCTGCAAAGTTGCTTACAGCATGACATAACCTCCCCCTTCCCCCTCCTTGGTAAGGAGGGGGTTGATAGTTGAGGTTAACGTAATAATATCATTTTGCGCGTTTGAACAAAATCGCCGGAAACCATTTTATAGATATATATACCCGAGGCAACGCGGTCACCGAAATCATTTAAACCGTTCCAGACAACGGAATATTTTCCTGCGCTCTTAACATCATCTACCAGCGTGCGCACTTTTTGGCCAAGGGTATTATAAATATCTATTTTTACTCTTCCGGCATTTTTCACATCAAATTTAATATTTGTAGCGGGATTGAAGGGATTGGGATAATTTTGCTGCAAAGCGTATCTGTTGGGAAAATTCACCTTCTGATTATCTTCAATATCCGTTACCACAACCTCATCCCAGAATGCTTTTGCCGCATCCGCATGCACTTGTAAGTTTGATAAATTCTGAGCAGCAAGCAGGGTGAAGCCGACTGCTTTTGTTTCCTGGGCGTTCAGCGTTAATGGTCCTGTGGCGATTACCATGGAAACATCTTGCGGTCCGGCAGTGGTATAGGTTGTGCCACCACTGATGGCCTGCCATTTTTCGGCCTTGGTAAATCCATCATACAAACCCCAACTTGGATTAATTGGCTCATCTTGATCATTATAAATCGCACGATATGATACGGTTCCATCACTGACCAACGATATGCCAGCATAGGTTGCAACGAATCCCTCTGTGTCATAACAATATCCTAATTTACGAGCTGCATCATACCCTACCATATTTGTAGTAACAGGAAAAATATCCCAGTCCAAAAATAATCCAAGATGAAGATTATTAAGTGTGGAAGTACCTAAATTTTTTACTTTATACTTTAAGATAATAAAATCATCCTTATCTGGCTCAGTCAGCGCATATGTCTCCTGCGTAATTCTTATATTCATCGGATTTACCGCTGCCGTATCTTCAAAAATTCCCTTTGTTTCTTGAGCACTGTTGGCTCCGGGTGTAAAAACTTTTAAGTCACCATATTCAGAAACGTTGAAATCCAGATCATATGTTATATCAGTATCTACCAATAAACCTCGTGAAGCGCTGGAGATTTGATTGACAGCGGTACCTAAGATTAAAGCCCCTTCAAATAATAAATTAGAACCATCTTCATATTTAAAACCAATCCCATCTGTCTCATCATGAGGATTAGCATATCCAATCCTGCCAATATTAGTCACGGTTACTTCAACATTATTGATATTAACGGTTTCGAAGGTAGGTCTGATTCGCAAGATAAAACGATCCAAATCCTGGTAATTCCCTGAGCTGATATTTAAACTAAAGGTAACATTAAGTCCCGCGATTGCATCAGGTTCTACCTTAAAGATAAATGGGGATGGTAAAGAAACTTCCTGCATGGTACCTATGACAGGTACAATGATGTTATCTGTTTCCATGGTGACATAACGAGTTTGTTCACTAAGTATTAAATCCACATTGCTCGCTTCAGTGAGATAATTCAGCAACTTAAGTTGTACCTGTACGGTCTCACCAGCATTTATGATGCCATCTCCGCCGCCATCGATAAAATTAACCTCCGTGATTCGTATTGAGGGAGATGATTCTGTGACCGCCCGGTAAGCGTTGATGCGCCCTTTACCCAGTTTACCTTCCCATAAGGGTAAAGCATCAGCCGTAACACGAACTTGTTCCGCTGCCTGTACATTGAGCCAGTCTGGATGAAGCGTCTTAACCAGGCCAATAACGCCCGCTGTCATTGGTGCGGACATGGATGTTCCGCTGGAATAGCCATACTGATTGTTTTGGTTTGTGCTGTAAATAGTTACACCGGGAGCCGCCACATCCACATAGCGGCCATAATTCGAAAATCCTGCTTTTTGGTCAAAAATGTCTGTTGCTGCTACCGAGAAGGCGTTATCGTAAGATGAAGGATAATGGGCTGCAGATGAATTATCATTTCCGGCTGCGCAAACCACAACAGCGCCTAAAGACGTGGCTTCATTAATGACATCTTGCTCTAGCTGCAAAGGATTACCAAGCCCACCCCAGCTGCAGTTGATAATATCAGCCCCTTGATCAGCAGCATACAGTATTCCTGAATAACCGTATAAAGATGCAATGCAATTGTCCTCTTCAGGACATCCGGCATTGATAGCCATAATTCTGGCATTCCAGCTCGATCCAGCCACACCTGCTGAATTATTTGTCACGGCACCATAAATTCCTGCGGTATGTGTACCATGATTTGCATTTATCGGGGTTCCCGATAAACCTGTAGGATCATTACTGTTATTGGCAAAATTCCAGCCATAAACATCATCAATCAGACTATTTCCGTCATCATCCACACCATTATTGGGAATCTCATCTGGATTTTCCCATAAATTAGCTTCGAGATCCGGATGGTCAATATCTGTGCCTCCGTCGACGACCGCGATTACGACATTACCGCTTTCACCCTTTACAACATCCCAGGCTTTCGGTGCTTCGATTTTTTTATAGTAACCCTCCTGAAGATTATAGCTGGGATCATTGGGTGTCGCTAATAAAGAATAATGTTTACGTTGTGGTTCGGCATAAATAATATTCTCATTTTTGGAGAATTCCCTGGCAACCACTTGCGGATTCTCAGATCCTGAATAATAAAGCAAATACACATTCTTAAGATATTTGCTTTTCTGCCACTGTCGCTCTGATTGTATGAAACGCTGCAATGAATTTACACGGTGCTTGTTTAATAATTTATCAATAGAAGCATTCCCACTCGTCATAGCCTTTTTACCAAAGTTAAAATCATGCGCAAATTTGACAACTATCACATTAGGTGCATAATCCGACTCTGATGTACATACTTTTTGAGTAGTTGGGGCATTTAAATTGTCTTTTGCAGACAAGCCTGCATAAAGGGTATTAAAAAAATAAAGTATTATAAAAATAAGAAGCGGGACTTGATATACTGATTTTCTCATTTCTAATATCCTCAATTTGTGCTATCTAAGTATGATAACGGTACCGGAGTCAAAATTATTCTATATAATTTTATAAATCAACCGGACTTGTAAAATGTTTTATACTTATTAAATTTAGGAGCAATAAGATCCTGGGACCAGTTCTAAACTGCACAATCTTTTCGCTACCCAAAATGTGTCATTGCGATTAAAGTGTCGGAATCTATTATTAACTATTTAAAATATATTAAAATTAAATCTTTTCAGAAAGAAGTTTTAAAATTCACCTTGATTTATCACTGTCTTTTTAGGACATTCATAAAAATTTCTCGAAGATATAAAATTTATATTATACTTTTAAGTAGGGATTAAGCTCATGATCGAAATTTTACTAGGTATTATAGCTTTATTATTAATTATAAACATATGGCTTACGATAAAAAAAGCTGGTCGTGAAAATAATAACTCTATACAAGAAATTAAAAATTCAATTAACCTTTTTGACAGCAGCTTAAATAAAGTGGATAAATCGATTAAAGATGATTTCCAACGCAACAGAGAAGAATCCAATAAAATAGCTAAAGAAAACCGGGAGGAATTAACCAATTCTCTTAAATCATTCTCAACTTCTTTTTCTGACAATGTTAAAGATTTCAATCAATTGCAGAAACAAAAATTTGATGAACTGGCACTCAAACAAACAGAGCTGACTAAAACAACCGAGGAGAGATTAGATAAAATCCGGGAGACAGTTGAATGTAAATTACATGACATTCAGAAAGATAATACACAACAACTGGAAAAAATGCGCGAAACCGTGGATGAAAAATTACATAAGACACTGGAACATCGATTAGGGGAATCATTTAAATTGGTCAGTGAGCGCCTGGAACGCGTGCAAAAGGGTTTAGGAGAAATGCAAACGCTGGCTTCGGGCGTTGGTGATCTGAAAAAAGTACTGTCCAATGTTAAAACTCGTGGCATATTGGGTGAATATCAGCTAGAAAACATTTTAGAGCAATTACTCACATCAGAGCAATATGCAAAAAACGTCAAGACAAAGGAGGATAGTGAAGAATTTGTAGAATTTGCCATCAAGCTTCCCGGTAAAAAAGATTACGAGAAAGTGGTTTGGTTGCCCATTGATTCGAAATTTCCTATCGAAAATTATCAATTATTAATGCAGGCTTACGAACAATCCGACCCCGCTCTTATCGATGCGGCACAGAAAGAGCTGGCCCGGTCGATAAGACTTTTTGCCAGGGATATAAAAGACAAATATATCGATCCTCCCAACACGACCGATTTTGCCATCATGTTTCTGCCTATTGAGGGGCTTTATGCCGAAGTACTGCGGGATGTGGCTCTATTTGAAACATTACAAAGAGAATCCAGAATCGTAATTACCGGTCCAACGACTCTATCGGCCTTACTGAACAGTCTGCAAATGGGATTTAGAACCCTGGCAATAGAAAAACGCTCAAGCGAAGTATGGGAAATCCTGGCTGCTGTAAAGAGTGAGTTTGGAAAATTCGGTGATGTGTTAGATAAAACAAAGAAGAAACTGCAAGAAGCCAGTAATGTTGTAGAATCTGCAGGTGTAAGATCGAGAGCTATTGAACGGAAATTAGAAAGGGTGCAGGAACTGCCCGGGAAAAAGGCGATAAAATATCTGGATAAGGCGGAAATTGAAACCGAATCCCAATCTGAGGAGGGGGATTGAGTGGTTTATATCTTATAGAAGAGTGAATGCTTCACCTCTACTTCCCCAGCTTCTGCTGTAGATGTTTCGGGACAAACAGCCCCTCGAGCATTTCAAAACCAAATTCAACTATAATCGCCAGCAAAGCCGCGGGTATTGCCCCTTGCAATATAATCGACACGTCGTTCAATGCCAGACCGGTTACAATAAACTCACCTAATCCACCTGCTCCGATAAAGGCTGCCAACGTTGCAGTTCCAATATTTATAACGGCAGCAGTTTTGATACCGGCAAATATTGTGGGTATAGACAAAGGAACTTCCACATAGCGCAAACGCTGCCATTTCTTCAGTCCAATACCGGTGGCAACCTTTTTTAATAAGGGATCAATAGAAAACAAAGCCGTAGCGGTATTCCTTAGAATGGGTAACAGGGCATAAAGAAAAAGGGCTACAATCGCTGGGACAACTCCTATACCAAATAAAGGGATCATGAAAGCTAAAAGGGCAATCGAGGGTATGGTTTGTAATAATCCAGCAAAATATAAGACAGGTTTTGCAATATCAGAATTATTATACAGAAATATACCTAAAGGAATTGCAATTAAGATCGCAGCGATAAG
>SMTZ1_10011017_pt1 | contig 11773 bp, 9 predicted proteins | sample DeeMarSWOR136_30_FD_25667 | JGI IMG/M metagenome (IMG submission 25667) | reverse complement strand
CGAGACACCCCCCCGCCATAACGCTCCCCGTTGCTAAACTTTTGTCATAACCTCGCTTCCTCATCTCTGGATAGGCGAGTATACCCATTATTATAGTGCCTGTCCCGGCCAATCCAGTCATAGCCGCTATAACGGTGCAAATAAATACTGTTCCTATCGCCAGTCCGCCCCTCAACCCAGCCATCCACTTGTACATCATGTCATACATACGGGCGCCAATGCCTGAAACTTCAAGCATGGCCGCCATAAAGATGAACAAAGGAATAGCTACGAAGACATCTTTGGTTAAACTACCAAAGATGGTAGGGAAAATTGTAAATAACGCATGGGGACCGACGAAAACAAGAAAACCGACTACAGCAACGCTTATTAGAGAAAAGGCAACAGGAAAGCCAGTGACTAAGAGTAGGAGCAAGGCAAACCATATCAAGAGGGTTATCATTCCCACGCTCATGGTCTGTCTCCTCCCTTAGTTAGCAGTAAGAGGTCGCGGATAAACTTGACTATTCCTTGGAGCAACAGCAGAAAGATCCCTAACACTATGATGATCTTGAGAGGGTATATGGGGGGTGCGAAATAGGAGGAGTAACGCTCCCCCGTTTGCACAGAAACCAAGGCTGCCGAGGCTGCTTGCCATAGCAGTACGCCAATACCAAGGAAGAAGAACAATGAGGTAATCAAATCTACCATGGCTCTCTTCCTCAGTGAAAGGCGCCCCCAAAGCACATCTATCCTGACATGGCCCTCTTTAAGCAGTGTCCAGCCGCCGCTTAAAATAACTAACACACCCAGTAGTTGACTGTTAATATCCCACGACCAAATTAGAGGTCGGTTGAATCCAAACCTCAGTAAGACATCGATTGCCACTATCCCTGCCAAAGGAATAAATAAGAAACTCACACACTTTGCTACCCATTCATTTAGGGTATCAATGGCCCGACAAAAGCCTCTTACCACTTTCCTCTATTCTCCTTTCTCCTATTCTCCAGAGCTAGCGTATTCTTCCATAGTCTCTCAGTTGTTTCTTTATAATCTCGACCATCTTGGCACACTCGGGGGTCTTTGCAGCCATCTTAGGCCAAACTTTTTCTACAACCAGCTCGGTTACGCTTTTCACATCCTCTGGAGACCAAGTATAAAACTTTACTCCGTACTGCTTTGTTGCATTCGCAATAACCCACTCACACTGCTGGTGAAAGACCCAAGCCGAGGTAAAACCAACATATGGCATATCTCTCTCTAACAGTTCTTGTATATCCTTAGGTAGCGCCTTAAACGCATCCATGTTAATGACGATCATATCAGTCCACGGACTAAGGGTGGGGCTGCTGATAGCGTATTTGGTGACCTCCTGCCATTTCGCTGACGCCATCATTGCCAAACCAGAAACCCATCCATCAACGGTGCCCAGTTTCAACCCCATATAGACTTCAGCCAGAGGAAGTGCTACTGGGACGCCTCCAAGCGCGGCAACGAAATCCCCATACTGACCAACCGCCCTTAACTTTTTGCCCTTGATAACCTCAGGCTTATCTAAAGGAAAAGTAGCCCCTATATTGACAATAGAGTCCATAAAAAGAGGAAAGTATTTTATGTTGCGCTTGGCATAAACCTTTTTCAATTCCTCATTCAACCCATAATTATAGAGGCAGTCCCAGTGGTGCCAGCCATTCGTGTGGGCAAAGACTAAGCCGCATGCTATATCAGCTTCTGGCACCTTTCCCGCATGGAAGGGTCCGGTAGTGTGCGCAATCTGGATCGCTCCCCTGCTCACAAGGTCGATTGTCTCAGAAGGAGGACAAATTGCCCCTACATCTGCCCAATCAACCACAAGACGCCCTTTAGTGGCTTTAGTGAGCCACTCGTAAAAAACTTTGTTCGGTCCGGCAACTCCGCCATAACCTAGTTTGAAAGGGCCAAAAGGGGCTTCAGCCCGAGCAAAATCCTCCTGCCCAATCCAACGTACTACCTCCGCAGCTGATGCCAGTTCAGAGGAAGGCAATAATAGAGAAGTTAGCACCACTGCCGATAAAATTAAAACACACAATCGCTTCTTTTTCATTTTATCTCCCTCCTTATATCTTAATTGTGGTGCGTAGATAGTGGATAATTGTTTTTGCTCCTTTTTATCTTAGCTTTATTGCTCAATAACCTATTCACCCCATATCAGGAATACATTAAGATAATTTTTCAACTCATCAACCTCACCCCCTCCCATTCTGTTTTTATCGAAGTCTTACTAAGGTTCGGATTCAACCGACCTCTAATTTGGTCCTGCGATATTAACAGTCAACTTACATGTGTCAAAAATCATAAGTTCGGCAAAGCTACTTGTGCTGCTCATTCTATAAAATCTCGAAGCTTAATTTTATCCATATATTCTTTTGGCACTCTGATTTTCTCCTCAAAGGGTAGACCCAGGGGTTTCGTAGCATCAATGATTACCGCGTCGTGCTCAACCGTTTCCCCAATTGAAGGATCTAAAATGGACCCTCTTATCCCTTTCAAAATTTGCACCTGCTTTCCTGCCTGAACCCTTGTGGCAACGGCCCACCAAACCTGCTCCTCGTCAAAAATATCGATATCTTCGTCCACAACAACCACCAGCTTTAAGAAACCCCAAGTGAGAGCGGCTAACGCTGCATTAATAGGTTGACCGTGAACCGTTTTCATAATTTTTATATAGGCGTGATAGCCTCCGCAAGCTGAAGGCGGTAAATAAACTTCATGGAGGGTTGGAACAGCTTCTTCAACTCGCTTAAAAACAGTGCATTCCCATCCAAGACCAAGATAATCAGAATCTCTATGGCCAATAAAAACATTGAGAAATATTGGATCACGTTTATGGTTTATTGCCTTTATTTTGATTTTAGGGTTATCCCTTTGTGGACCATAGTACCTTGTCCATTCTCCAAAGGGTGCTTCTGCTTCCCTGATATTAGGTAATATCTCCCCTTCAATAACAAATTCAGCATCCGCGGGTATCAAAAAATCACTACCTAAAGTGGTGGAAGGTGTAACTCGTAATGGCTCACCCAGTAAGCCCCCCACCAAATCATACTCGCTTACACCAGCAGCTGGATTCATATTAGCACCAACATAGAACATAGGGTGATGCCCAATGATTAGCGCAATAGGACATGGAAGGTTTCTTTCCTCATAGGATCTAAAGATATGCCATGTATGTAGTGGTGACATATGAATTCCTGTCTCTCTTGGAGATTTATATTGCATCCGGTGAAAAGAAACATTATGGATGCCTGGCGCAATTCCCCACTCAGGGTGCTTTGCTACTATTGCCATCGTAAAATAAGGAGCCGCATCCATCTCGTGATGTCTAATTATAGGTAAGTTTCTAATATCGACATCATCTCCAATTATTTTGTTGCTTTTAACAGGAGCTTCATTCTCACCTACGACTTTGGGGATTACAGGATTTTTAATCCTTCTATAAACTTCTTGAGTTAATTCGCCTCTCCATTTTTCTTTAGGCAAGTCTACAGCAATAGCTAAATTTTCCCTCGTGGCGAAGAGATTCGAAACTACAGCATGACCCCCGTCACCTTTAAGATTTCTCACGTTCTTAAATACTACAGTCGGAAATCTCTTTTCGTTCTCTAGATGCTGAAGCAACGCACAAAGTTCAAACTTAGCATCTATTTCTTTATCAACTTCTAAATAACCGCTTGGGATGGTATCTTTGATTTTGTTAAGGAATTCTCTTAGGTTCTTTGACATCGCTGTCTCTCCCTTTGTTGGTTGTTTCTTTCTCAAAAAAGTAAAGGTCACAATAAGGACAATGGAACTTGCTACTTGTTTTACGCATAATACTTTCTGCATAGAACTGCTTGTGGCAGTTAGGACATATAATATAGACAATGTCAGCCATTTAGTTCCCCCCCTTCAGAGTTTCAATTCATAATTATGTAGAATGCTACTTCCTGGAGGAACTGCTTCTACTTCTACTTGTGAAGCACAAGATGGGCAGTAAAATTCTCTGAATATGCACCAATCTTTGTCGTACGCGAGTCTGCCAGGCCAGAAATCGGAAGGCTCCCTTTCGTAAACAAGGCAATAAAGCTTGAAATTATTGTTCGCTTCACAATAAACAAATCCGCATTTACTACAGACGGCCAATCTACGTCCTTTCTCATCAATGACTATGTCTACGTAAGGAGTAAGGCTAAGCAGCTTCTCCAAGATATTCACTTTTCCTATGTAATTGAGGCCCCTTTCTGTGATTTCCTTTTCTCTATCAAACTCCATTTTAAAGGGTGGGCAGAATTTTCCTGTCTCATTAAAAAAATCTATTACAACTTTGGGCAAGCGCTTTTCTTCCCTTGCATCAACGATTCGTTTTAGATACTTTATTCCTGGTTCGCCTCGCTTGAGCCTCTCTCTTCGCCTCTCTTCCCTGAGCCTCTTGGTTTCTTTGTGGTCAACCTCCAATGTTTCAGGGTGAATAGCCACGCAGTAAACTTTTTGAGCTACTTCCAAGCTAGCTATCTTATCCTCGATATCCTTAATAATGAGTGCAGGCTCTCTTTCTATGGGATCTCCTAGCCCACCCCCACCCCCATGACTAGTAGCGACCCACATATCGCCAGACCTGAGTTCTCTTGCAGCAACAGTTGGGGGTGAGGAGATATATTCTCCCTTTAAAAACTGGGCAATCTGTTCCACTTCATAGGGTATTGGAGATTGCCGATCAATTAGCTCGTATATATTGGTGTTTAACATCCAATCCAAATAGGATGAACTGCCCGGATAACCCCCAAACAGCCCTTGTTGAGTGGGTATTTTCCCTCCACATCCATAGTGAATAAGACTTGTAGAATCAGACCCATGTATCATGCTGATATGCTCAACCCCAGAGCCCCCTCTAAATTTACCGAAGCCACCTGAATCTGGCCTATGCTTGCTTGTAACATGGAGCATCGGCATTAAAAACTCCTCGCTCTCAGCATCATTCACGTAGGTCCAAGGATTAAATATGGTAACAGAGCTGTCCACCCCATCCTTATCTACCCGTGCGCCTCCCCCCGCAGCCATAGTTTTAGAAGTTATACCCTGTACAAAAGTTCCCCCATATTGATTTATACCCCCAAGGGCTTGGCTGTTCATCGGCACCGGAGCTCCCATTACATCTTGATCTCTACCGGCTATATATAATGCCCTGCTTATACAATCCATCAACGCATTGCAAAACACTGCTGTAATTCCCACGGTTGCATAACCAACTGCCGCTCTAGGGCTAGCATTTAATCTGCAATTCTCAGGCACATATTCAATCTTTACCACGCGAGACAATCCCGAATTCCACCTGCAATCATATAGTAGTGTTGACAGCAGAGTATAGAAGATAGTTGCTTCAACGGCAGGGATATAGGCGTTATTAAAATGCCGTCCCTCTGCAGAAACCACCGGTATTCGAATAATGAGCGTCCCTTCTTCAGTGACCTCAGCTTCTACTTCTATCGTACTTAATTTTTCCTCAAGGCCAGAGCAATCTTCAAATACCCTCGCTCGGTATATCCCGGGCTTTAAAGTCTTAATTCTTGCCCTAGCATACGCCTCAGCGTCATCTAGTAGCTTCGTACATGCCTCTTCAAAAAAGGGCAATCCAACTTCATCAACTAGTTCCAACAATCTGCGCAATGCTCTCTCATTACCAGCAATCCTAGCCCGGATATCTAATTCAACAGCAGTGGTGTCCCTCACTCCTCGTAATACCATATTTAGCACATCTCTTCGCATCTTTCCGCGGTCAATTAGTTTTACCGCAGTTATATGGATACCATCGTGGAAGGATTCCCTGGATGAGGGACACATCCCGCCTGCTTCAATAGCTCCGGTCTCAGTCGTATGTGAGATTGCTGCAACATAACCGAGGAGCTTACCTGCATAAAATAGCGGGGCTACGACTGCGGTATCTGGGCAATGCATTCCACCAATATAAGCATCATTATTAATAAATTGGTCACCGTCATAAATTCCTATGTCGTCAGCATCATATCTGTTTGCCTTCATATACTTGATCACTCTAGTCACGTTCATAATATGCATAAATATTCCTGCTGAAATGTGTACTGCTTCCCCACTAGGCAAATAAAATGCCTCCTGTACCTCCCCAGCTTCCCTGGTGATCATTGAAGCAGAGAGATACCTTAATACTTCCTTTGCCTCGTTCAACATTTTGTCAATTTTCTGATAGAAGACTTCGTACTTCAACGGATCTACAGCTGCCATCTATATCACTCCTTTTAAGTAGCAACGTATCAGACTGCCACCGTTTCTAAAGACTGGCCAATTCTTTACCCACCTTGATATTTCATCGTCATATTTCGGTACCCATCCACAACAATTTTCCTATCCGGAGGTATAACAATTGTAGTGTCATCTGCTTCAATAATGGCTGGACCTGGGACTATATTACCGGGTAACAATCTACTCATCAAGTATATTCTGGATTTTCTAAAACTTCCGTCAAAATAGACTTCTCTCTCTCCTTTTAATGCTTCTGTTGGATTTTCGCCTTTCTTTTCAATCCTGTTAAATTTCGGCTTCGATAGACTCCCCACTAATTCCACGGCTATAGTTAGTATCTGTAACCCACCTCTCGGAGCCATTGCCTGTTGACCATACTCAGCCCGATATTGGTCTTCGAAGTGTCTTACAATCTGGGCTAAATCTTTAACGGAGTCAATTCGATTTATTGGAATCCTGGCTCTCAATTCCCACAATTGACCGCCATATCTAGCGAGTATCTCGTAGTTAAATCTGACTTCTACCTCACTTAGTCCTTCAGCATTCCTATCGCATCTCGCTTGCTCCTCAAGCTCTCCAAACATCCTGTTAAACCTGTCTATCCCTTCATAGGACAACTCGCTCAGCCCACTTATTCCATCGAAGTCAAATCGCAGAGTTGTAAAGTCGTAAGGAATCTCTCTTATCGTCACAGATGGCGACGCTTCATATCTGTGCCTTATGTCGGCAGTGGCTGCACCAAAAGCGCAAAACACTGGTGCAAATGGTGGAATGACGATTTCTTTGAAATCCAGTCCGGCTGTAAAACCAGCACAATGTGTAGGTCCCGCACCGCCATATACAAATAGAGCGAATTCTGATGGAGCCCCTCCTCTAGTTGCAAGAGCAAAACGTAATGTGGCCGCCATGTTTGCGTCCAGCACCTTACAGATCCCTTCAGCAGCTTCCATGACATCCATTTTCAAAGGCTCAGCTATAGTCTCTTTTATTACTTTAATTGCCCGTTCTCTATCAAGCTTATATCTCCCCCCCAAAAAATATCTTGGATCGATTCTATTCATAACAACGTCTGCGTCCGTAACGGTGGCTACCATACCTCCCCGTTGATAACAAACTGGCCCAGGTTCTGCACCTGCGCTTTCAGGACCTACAATTAGAAGATTCACAATTTTGTCAACTTTTGCTAAAGTCCCTCCTCCAGCCCCTATAGTCGTAATTTCGCGCATCGGATTACATATTTCAAACCTACCAACAATTGGTTCCCTCAAGTAATCAACTCGTTCTCTCTGTGAAATACAAACATCGAAACTGGTTCCACCTACATCGGCCCCTGCCGCATTGTCAAAGCCGTAAAGCTTCTTTAGAAACTCAACTCCAGCAAATCCGCCTACAGGTCCCGAATGTAGGGTTGTAGCTGGTTTGACTATATCCGCCCTTGCTAGCCCGCCGGAAGCCTGCGTAACTAGTAGCGGATAATTATAACCACGTTTTGCTAGCCTCGAACCAATCCTTTCTAGAAGCTCTTTTAGTGCCTTACCGATATACAGGTCAATAATGGTGGTCATGATACGAGGGTACTCTCGGATAAGAGGAGCTACTGCTGATGAAATTGAAACCGGCATGCCTGGGGCTATTTCCTCAATGATTTCCTGGATTCTTCTTTCATGAGTTGAATTGAGGAATGACCATAAAAGTCCTACGGCAATACCTTCAACACCCTCCTCTAACAAGTCGTTGACTGCCGTTCTTACTTCTTGCTCTCTCAATGGGATAATAACCTTACCCTTACTGTCTATCCTTTCAGTTACTCCTTTTATTCTTTTCCTAGGAATCAAGGGCTCTGGCTTATCAGCCCTTGCTATATGCATTGCCTCTTGCCGCGATAATCCCGCAGCCCTCAGCCGCATAATTATCGTCCTGTCCTCATGTCCTCTGGTTGTAATGAGACCTAGGCGAGAAGCACCTGATCTAGTTACAATCACATTTGTTCCTTGGGTTGTTCCGTAGCCTAAAATCACGGTATTAGGTAAAACATCATCTATGGATTTCCCCATTTTCAATAAAGCTACTTCCATGCAAGAGAAAAAAGAATCTGCCAAATTATCTGGGGTGGTTGGAGATTTCCCAGTTTCAAAGGTCCCATCCGGCTTCAAGATGAAACAATCAGAAAAGGTTCCCCCCGTGTCGATATACATATAATATGCTTTATTTCCCTTTTCCTTTGTAACTACCATACCCATTCTCTTAGCCCCTTCCTTAAAAATAAATTACAGTAAAAATATCATTAAAGAAATATTGCTACTTAATCCCATCAATAAATTTCGTTTAACGCAGCATGGGCTTAGATGAAATAGCCACCATTCTGACGGCCATTCAGACCCCGTTTCAATCGATGTCTTATTGCACAAGTTTTTTCACGCAATCTTAAGTCGAACAATAAATTTTGTCAAACCTTTTTTTGTTAAACGAAAACTTAATTCTGTATTGTTCAGACCCAATTTTATCCCTCCTTCTGTTGGGCCATCGTTGACCTGGTAACCAACTTCTTTTATATTTAAACGTTTGCCCTCTTTATCCCATTTGAAATTGGGCACTTTTAGCCAAAAGGACCGATTGTGGATTTCAGAGCAAGGAGTCTTCGGAAAAGGGCGAGGAAAACTACACTTCTCTGCAATCTAAGAGGATAGTTAAATTCGAGGATTTCTGGTGCATCAATAGAAAACACTAGCCGTTATGAGCAACCTGTTGTTAAGTGGTAAGATCACTTTAATAAGCGCAAGGCATCTCTAAATAGAACGAATGCAAAGACAAGTAGCACTATCCCAAGGACACGCATTATGTAGATGTAGGACCTGCCAGTCAAAAAATGTCTTGATTTACCAGCGATAGCTGCTAGTAGAACCTTGGAGCCGACAAGGCACCCAAAAAAACTGCCAACAAAAAGCACAGGAGCAATATAACTTCCAGCTAAGCCCTTTATAATTGTTGGCGCCCCGATGGTTATCCAAAACACGTAGGGATTGGGATTGAGGGCATTAACGATAGCCCCCTTCATAAAAGAATACGGTACCTCCTCATCAATATTTACTTCAACTCCCCTTGTCCTAATACTTCTATACGCTAAATAAACCAAAAATACTACCCCCAAAATTGATACGATACCAAGAATCCATTTGTAGTTGGAAAGACGAATCAGAAGTAATGTTGAAACCAAGATAATTGGGAAATCAGTGATTATTGGAGCAAATGCGACCTTTACTCCCTCTTTGGGTCCATACTTTATAGTCTGCGAGATAACTAAGGCAAGAAGAGGCCCTGGAGAAAAGCCAGCATATACCCCCAGGGCCACCCCCGCACTCAGAAAAGTAATCACTCTCCTCTGCACCTCCTATCTGCTTATTGAATAGTACACCTAATGCCGGAGAGCAGCAGCGACGTTAATTTCTCTTTCGGCGTTTTCAAAATATAGATTTCGTCCTAAAATGATTTGATAATTATTTAATGTGGGTAGAAATATACACCTTTTTTGGACTGTTTGGAAGTGAATAGTTGGGCAGGGAGTCCTCATTTTCCTACAATTCTGCGAGTCAGAATGTCAATTTGAAACTTTCACTTGCTAGTTTACAACCCAGAATAGTTTTGGAACCTAACGGCTGATACAAATCAACCATAATGTTCTTTTCGGTAAGGGTTGTTGTTTGAGTTATTGAAAGCCCAAAACAATAGCTTATACGAATTCCTATCCCATAAGGCGCATCATGTCGTAATGAGAAAAGATGTAATTCCATAATGTTTCCTATCGCTTTCATAGTCTGAAAAGGTTACCTATGTTCATAGAATAAGGGAGGTGGAAAGAGATTTTTTGGGAACGAATAATCTGTGTTATATTTAGTATAGGAAATTCAGTGGAGAAAAAACAATAGTCAGTTACGAATTGACGAAAAGAGATTTTTTGAAGTTCTGTGGGGCGAGTTTTTGCACAATCTCTCTTGCCCACCTTTACGTTTTTCCAGAACTCTCCTGGGGACAAATAATCAAGAAAGGCCTCATTAAGACAAAACTTTCTCCCTATTTTACCTCATTGGAAAAGGGAGAGATCCAGTGCGAACTATGTCCCAGGCGGTGCCGAGTTCCTGAGGGAAAGAGGGGTTTTTGCAGAGTACGTGAGAACCGTGAAGGGAAGCTTTACAGTCTGGTCTATGGGAATCCATGTGCCGTTCATTTAGACCTGGTTGAGCAGAGACCCCTTTTCCATGTCCTTCCTGGTACCGCTTCTCTTTCATTGGCGCCAGTGGGATGTACTTTCCAGTGTAAGTTCTGTCAGAATTGGGAAATCTCCCAAGCCTCCCCAGAGGATGTATACAGCTATGAAATTCCACCAGAGGTTGCAGTGAGAAGGGCTAAAGAAATGGGGGCTCAGTCTGTTTCATACACTTATTCGGAACCTACCATCTTTTATGAATACATGGTGGACATTTGTCACCTTGCAAAGAAGGAAGGGCTTCTGAATATTTGCCATACCAATGGCTTTATCAATCCTGATCCACTACGAAACCTGTGTAAACTGTTGGACGTGGCTATTATTGATGTGAAAGGATTTACGGAGACATTTTATCGTGAAATTTGCAACGGAGACCTACCTCCAGTGCTAGAAACCTTAAAAACCCTTAACCAAGAGAAAGTTCACCTTGAGATCACGAGCCCTATAATCCCTACCAAGAGTGATGATATCTCAGAAATAAGGGAGATGTGTTTATGGGTGAAAAAAGAGTTAGGTGCAGACACTCCTATTCATCTCCGACGGTTCTATCCTTTGTATAAACTAAAAGCCCTTCCCCCAACGCCGGTTTCAACGCTGGAGAAAGCCCGAAAGGTGGCTTTGTCGTCTGGCCTTGAATATGTCTATATCGGGAATGTGCCAGGTCATGAAGGGGAGAATACTTTTTGTCCCAGATGTAGGAAAATGTTAATTCAGCGGACAGGATTTATGGTTGGAAAGACATATCTAAAAGGAGGCAAGTGCAGGTATTGCGGGAAAGCCATACCCGGTATTTGGGGATAAAATTTATTGATGTCCGCCTGCAATATTGCATTTTGGAGAGAAATTTAAAAATCACGAAGAAGTTCTCGGAAGTGTGAGTTCGGATAACACCTTATCTTCAATCATAAATAATCCTTAAACTTGCAGATTACGGATTAAAAGAGAGGTTAACGATACAGAAAAGCCATGTAGGTTACTTCGTCCCCTGGACCGTGCTGTTAGGTGCACGGTGTACCCTTTTATCTACATCAATTCGGTGAACATAGGTGTTATGAACGCGTTTGGATTTCGACAGGTAAGCTGTCCAAATACGTGCTGAGATTATGGACGCGATTAGGCCCCCCCAAATTGGGGAATCTGCTGCGCAGGGCTTGCCCAAAGTGGCAATTGGAACTATTACGCCCATGAAAAGCGCTGCAACTGGCCATGACAGCCATAGGACCAATTTCGCTCGCTTTACAACCG
>SMTZ1_10008663_pt1 | contig 11773 bp, 9 predicted proteins | sample DeeMarSWOR136_30_FD_25667 | JGI IMG/M metagenome (IMG submission 25667) | reverse complement strand
CGAAGACCGCGATTGAGCTGGGCCAAAAAACCCGAACCATGTCGCGTTCCCTTGCAACTTCGAGCACATTGTAAAGACCATCCATGTTCACATTCCACGCGACTTGATGATTTTGTTCTCCTACCGCTGAGAGAACCGCGGCTAGATGATAAATTGTGTCGATATCATATTTCTCAACAACTTTTTCGACGTCGTCTTTTTGCGTGACGTCTAAGTATTCGAAAGGACCTGAACTGAACAGTTTCTCGCTGGGTTTTCTTTTGTGCCCAGCAGCAATAACGTTTTCACCGCCATATCTTTTTCGTAATTCTAGCGTTAATTCAGAGCCTATTTGTCCGGTAGCGCCAGTTACAAGAGTTTTCTTCATGGTTTTTGTTGACATTCAGCAATCCTCATTTATCAAAGTGGCCCTTCAGCTTAACCGATATCAGAATTTTCAAAATATAAGAATTTTCAGATGGATAAGCGATTTTTCATGCGGATTTTATCTTATGCGGATCAGTTCTTCAATGGGAGTTTTATGCTCGTCAACTTTTATTTTCACTTTCACTTTCTTTCGGTCAACTACAATTAGTGCTGCTGACGTTTCACCCCTTTTGTCCCCACCGCTTTCGCTTCCAGCCTTAAGTGCTTTCGCCATTCTCCAAGCTAATTCTCCGCTTTTCTTTTCAAATTCTTCAGCAATGCCTAGAACAACATGTTTTCCAGCAAGCAAGTTTCCAATTACAACGTAATCTTTGCCCATTACCTCCCCATACCAATCTGGAACACTAGCACCAGTGAAAACAACCTTCCTTTTCTTGAAATCCATAATTGCCACTTGTCGAAGCTCTCTTCCAGAGTCTTCCATTAGAAGCTTGCTCAAAGCCTCCTTTGGGGACAAACCACTTGTCATTAATTCTAGTCCTCTGATTCCGTAAGCGACATTTGTGAATGCTTGTGTGGCTATCACGCCGACTCCGGGCTTTGCGTGTGGGACCCTGCCACCTACTGATGTTGAGCCTGAAGCAACAGCTACCCCCATTAGTTTGGAATCGGGTGATATGGCTAAAATAGAAAAAGTTCCGGTTTTCACTTTGCCAGTCACTCCACATTGCAAATGTATTAGCTTGCCAAAATAGTTTATAGCTTGCGCAATAAATCTTGTCACTGATGAAATTTATGAAGCTGGCTTTCATCGTTAATCCGATAGCGGGCATGGGAGGAAGGGTAGGACTAAAAGGGACAGACGATGTCTTGAAAGAGGCAATCGCTAGAGGAGCCAAGCCAGTAGCCCCTAAAAGAGCAGTTGAATTCCTCCAAAGATTAAAAGAAAACATGACGGAAATGTCCATACGGATTGAAATTTTGACATGTCCCAAGATAATGGGTGAACGAGAAGCGAAAAAGACAAATCTTCCTGTTCAAGTTTTACCCCTAAAAATCGGCGAGGAAACAACAGCGGAAGATACAAAAACCGCAGTCAAACTGATGATAAAGGCAAATGTGGATTTGATAGTTTTTGTTGGTGGAGACGGCACAGCCAAAGACGTATTTGATGCAATGCATGGCTACAGGGAAGTGCCAGTTTTGGGTGTTCCTTCAGGAGTGAAAATGTACAGCGGCGTTTTTGCGGTTAGCCCGGCAGACGCTGTGGATGTTGTTTTGGCCTTTGCCAAAGACCAAGCGGAGATAGCGGATTTTGAAATTATGGATGCTGATGAGACAGCCATTCGAAGCGACAGCTTCGTGGTAAAACTTCACGGTTTTCTGAAAGGGCCATTTCTCTCTATGCGGATTCAAGGAAGCAAACAAGTAAGTCCGGAAACGGTTGACGAGAAGGAAAACCAAACAGCTATAGCGAGATTCATAATAGAAGAGATGCAGTCGGAAGCCACATACATACTCGGTCCAGGAACAACTGTTAAACGTGTTGCAGAACTTTTAGGCGTGGAAAAGACGGTTCTGGGCGTGGACATCTACAAAAAAGACATAACCATTTTTGACGTGAATGAAAAAAGGATTCTAGGGGAAGTGGAGGAGGACTGGCAGAACACTTGGATTATTCTTTCGCCAATCGGACGTCAGGGAATCCTTCTGGGGAGGGGAAACCAGCAGATAAGCCCGGAAATAATAAAAAGTATTGGAAAACAGCGGGTAATCGTCGCTGCGACAAAAAGTAAGCTTCAAAGCATTGATGGTGGAGTGCTGAGGGTTGACACCGGAGATGCGGAAGTGGATAAGATGCTTAAGGGATACATCAGAGTTGTGACGGATTATAGGGAATGGCGACTCATGCTAGTACAGTGATGTGAATCCATTCTTAATGTTTTAAGTGGTTCTCTTTCACCGTTAAAAAATGGTTTTCGCTGTGCTGAGCTTCAAGCTCCAAACTTCTCGGTCTTGCCAATCAAGTTCATCAAAATCGGCATCAAGTCCACTCCTCTTATCCTGTTTAGGCCGCCCTTGGCACATGATCGCTCATCAAACTCCTCAACATCATCGCGTCGAACATAAGGACCAGTTATAACTATGGGAACGGGGTCTCCTTCATGGTCTCTTGTAATGGAAGATGTTGTGTGATCAGCGGTTACAGCCAAATAAGTTGCATCTAAGTCTATGTTGCTAAGCACATAACCAAGCATGCGGTCGATTTTTTCAATCAACTCAATCTTCTGTTCAATGTTCCTGTCATGACTGGCGACATCGGTTGCCTTCACGTGCAAAAGCACAAACTCGTTTGTTTTTATTTCTCGGATCGTCGCTTTGGCTTTAGCCATAAAATCTGTTTGAGGAGTTCCAGTGGCACCTTCAACGTCTGTTAGCTTCATTCCAGCGGCTTTACAAACTCCTCTGACCAACGGCGTGGCGCCTATGCACACAGCACGTATACCATAAATTTGTGAAAGAGGCGCTATGTTTGGAACAGTACCTGCACCTCTACATAAAATCATGTTTGCAGGCGGCACTCCGCGTTCCCCCCTTTCTTTGTTGACTGGGTGTTCTTTCAAAATCTTATGGAATTCACGCATAAGTTTGTTGACGATATCAGCAGTTAGCTCGGCCTCAGAACTCTCATCAACTGGCTGTACATCCAAAACTTTTTCTCCGACCTTCCCCGGGTCAGAGTCGCTAACAGCAGTTGACAAGCCGTGTTTGCGGATGATGAGAACTGCACGATGCTGAATAGTATTTTCGAACAAAAATTCAACATCTAAAGGTTTTCCCAACTTAATCTTCTGAAGGCTTCCAGCCAGTTTAGATGCATCCTCATTCACAATTCTGCCCGCACGTCTATCTAAAACAACAAGGTTTTCGTCCACTGTTGCGAAATTGCATCTGAAGGCAACATCGCCAAGTAGAATCTTCACACCTGAGCCTATGGCTTCTAAGCCTCCTCTACCAGAATACACTTTTAAAGCGTCGTAGCCTAGCAGGGCAAGCGTTGCTGTGTCACTTCCCGGAGGCAAACCTGGCGATATGGGGTCCATTATGCCGCAGACTCCTGTCTTTGCTATTTGGTTTAGCGAAGGTTTTCGGGCTGCTTCCAAAGGTGTTTTCGAGTCTAATTCTTTTATTGGTCTGTCAGCCATCCCATCTCCAATAATCAGAATTGCTTTCAATCTCAATTCACGTCGTTCAAGTTAGATCATGTGTGGTTAAAATACTTCCGTATTTATCAGTTCTAACTTAACAAGAACCCAACAGGAAAAACTTTAATAATTTCTTTTTCTATTGCCATAGACAAGTGGTTTAAATGGGCGATTGTGTTCCACACTGCTGAATTTTTCCTACACTTATTTGACATCAGGATTGATTTTACACTAGAATTATATGCTCTTAAAAATGAAAAACAAAGGAGACATGAAGATGTCAGAGATGGGCATTACCGTTAAAAAGTCAGAAAACTTCTCAGAATGGTACACCCAAGTAGTTCTAAAGTCAGGACTAGCTGATTATGCACCGATCAAGGGCTGCATGATCTTCAGAGAATACTCATACGCTATATGGGAGAAAATCCAAGAAATCTTCAACAAAAAAATAAAGGAGAAAGGACACAAGAACGTGTACTTCCCAATGTTCATACCTGAGAGTTTCTTGAAGAAAGAAGCCGAACATTTTGAAGGGTTTGTTCCAGAAGTTGCATGGGTCACTACTGGTGGAAACAGTAAGCTGGAGGAAAGGCTTGCTGTTAGGCCTACTTCTGAAACAATTATGTACGCGACGTATGCGAAGTGGATTAGAAGCTGGAGAGATTTGCCCATTAAACTTAATCAATGGTGCAACATTGTAAGGTGGGAAACAAGGGCAACAAAGCTTTTCTTAAGAACAAGGGAATTCCTTTGGCAAGAAGGCCATACAGCCCATGCAACAGAGGAAGAAGCAGACGCTGAAGTGATAGAAATCCTAAAGATATACAGGGACTTGATGGAGAATTACTTGGCAATCCCGGTGTTTGTTGGAAAAAAAACTGAAAACGAAAAGTTCGCCGGAGCATTGTACACAACAGCCTTAGAGGCTTTGATGCCGGATGGAAAAGTACTGCAGATGGGAACTTCGCACAATCTTGGACAGAACTTCGCTAAAGTCTTCGACATCAAATTCATCGGAGAAGACGAAGAGGAACATCACGTTTGGCAAACATCATGGGGTATAACCACAAGGATGATAGGCGCTTTGGTTATGGTTCACGGCGACGACAACGGACTGGTTTTGCCCCCGAAAATCACTCCAGTGCAAGCTGTGATAATTCCAATACCCTACAAGAATGTTGACACGGAATTAATACTAAGAAAAGCCAGAGACATCTTTGAAAAACTGCAAAAAAATGGAATATCGGTTGTTCTCGATGACAGCCCCAACTACACTCCAGGCTGGAAATTCAACGAATGGGAACTAAAAGGCGTGCCCGTAAGAATAGAAATCGGCCCTAGGGATGTAAAGGAAAAAAAGGTAACCTTAGCCAGACGAGATACCATTGAAAGACTAGTCATAAAAGAAGAAAAAATAGTGAACACTGTAACAAGACTGCTTGAAGAAATCCAGAACAACCTCTTCAACAAAGCCAAAAAATTCTTAGAAGACAATGTAACCGCAGTGAAAACCTACGACGAATTCAAGGAAGCCTTGAAAAAGAAAGGTGGATTCATCAGAGCATGCTGGTGTTCTAGCTCAACATGCGAAGAAAAAATTAAGGAAGAAACCGGAGCAACCATTAGAATACTGCCTTTCGAAAAAGAGAAACTGTTTTCAAATTGTGTGTATTGCGGCAGAGAAGGAAAAGAAGTAGTTTACTTCGGCAGGGCATATTAAGCTAATAAGCCAACACGTGCAGTTCCAACGTTATTCAAACTTCTCTATCACTATCGAACTACTGTGACACTGTAAGCTGTGCGCTTCGATTCTAAACTTCTATGAGCCCTCCAGAAAGGTCACAGAAAAAAAAGGGAAAATGGTGTGTCAGCCTTTGCTATACTCGAGCCTTAGGTAGTCATTACCTTTCGTATCAATGATGAAGAGTCAAATTCCTCTATTAACTGCAATCCTTTATCTGTGGTTTGATACAGGGCACCATACATTTTAATAAAACCATGCGCTTTCAGAAATTCGATATACCTGGTGAATTGTTCATAACTTAAATGAACCGAGCTGAGTAGGTGTGTAATTTTGGTTCTCTTCTTTGCAGCTTTCAGAATGGCTGCAGAAATAACTAGAGAGCCCCTTCTCCTTGACAGAAAATTCATAAATTCCCCGAATAGTATACAGATGTATTTTCTAGAAGATAAATCTATCGAACTATGCATAAGAGCCAGAAAAAAGAGGGGAAAATGTGCAGCTGTATTAAACTACGATGGACCGGTCATCAGACGGGTGTTTTCCCACGGTTTTTATAAGACTGAACGAATCAGTTGAACCAGCTTATATTCCCCCCACTTTATTTAAACTTTAATTGCATGGAACATCCTTTCGTAAAATTTAACTAGAACTTGATCACAATTTGATTTTTAGCACGCGTTGGCACTCATCGGAGGAAGATAGGGTGAACTTAATAATTTACGGATGATACTTGTAAGATCCCTCTTGGGGAAATGGTTGTGTTATCGCCCTGAATCGTCGAAGGAACATGATTTGAGACAGGGCAATCGTGTGTTTCCTACGAAAGTGGAAACCGTTTAAGCCGGCGTTAAGGCTTGAAAGAGAAAAGGGAAGTGATAAGAGAAGAAGGTTTGCTTGTCTGGCGTTGATTTCGGTGATTGCGCCTTTGATGTTATTCAACTTGGAGACAAACAAGACCTCATCGACCACGATTTACGTGGAGCCTCCAACAGTACACGCGCCTTTCCTCGAAGATTTCAACGTCGACATCAACATCGAAAACGTCACAGACATAAATGCATGGCAGGCCAGGTTGAAATGGGATCCCCAGCTTTTGGATATTCCTTCTTAATTGGTATGCAGTTGACAAACCAAGAATTCCAGCTCCAACTATAACGGCATCATACTCAACCATACGTTTCCCTCAAATCCACAGAATTTTAGAAGGAAGTAATTAGCTTTATAAAACTTGACTTTTGACAAGGCGTGTTTCGGCGGTCTTCATAAGAGAACACTTATCTATTTCTAGGAATATCAGATACAACAAACATTTAAGATTCGGAGGAATCAACACGTACATATCAAACAGGAAAGCTGTCTCAACACTCACGTTGATAGTACTGATGTTGTGTTCCGCTGTCTTCGGAGCCCTTGTGTCATATTTGTGGGTCATGTCAAGTTATTACAACATGCCGGAAAACACTACACTGCTTATAGTCGAAGATGTTGTGTTTCCGATCTCCAACGCTAGATATTTCAATGCGACGATTCTTAACCCCTCAAACTCAGCCTCAGATGCAACAATAACAGCAATCTGCCTAAGCATTGAAGGAAAAAATGAAGAATACAATGTTACCACAACAGAGCCTGAACTTGGAGTAATCAGAAGAGGAACAAAACAGACTTTTGAGTGTCTGAAGAATTGGAGCAACTTTGCCGGGGAGACTGTGACGATAGAACCAGTGGCAGCTAATGCTTCAACAAAAAGCCATTCATATGTCATACCAAGAGTAAAGCTGGAATTAACACCCAACTTTGATGTGTCCCAGAGCGTAGAACACTTTAATTTAACAATAGAAAACTCTGCAGAATTCAATGTAAGCCTCGAAATTTTAGAAATAATGGTCTTCGATTTACCGATAAATGTCACTCCATCGCTCCCACTCACTCTCTCGGTTAACCAAACAGAAATCTTCCGATGTGACTATAATTGGGAGAACTATTGGGGACAAAATGTTACAATAACTGTAGAGACAGCAGAAGGATACAAGTCAGTATATATAACAAATGAACTTCTGGGCGCTGCTCTTTACATAGATGAAGTTAAGTTTGACTACACGGATACAACGTACTTCAATTTGACCATTAGCAGTTTTGAATACTCTACCGCGACTGCAATGGTGAATAGCGTGAATTTAACGTTACCGGATGAAACAACAATTATACTCGATACGACCCCTCCATTAGATATCATACCAATCCCCATTCCACCGAACGAATCGCTAACTATACAGTGCATTTGGAACTGGAATACCCATCGTAACGAAACGATCACGGTTAGGATTTATACCAAGCAAGGTTTCATTGTACCCAGTAAAATTGTGATAACACCTCCCTCCATTGTCTGGAACATAACCGATGTGAAGTTTGACTTGGATGACATAGAACACTTTTTAGTGAATGTAACAAATACGCTATGCTCCCTCCAAAGCATTAACGTTACACAGATAAGGCTTAACGAAAATGTAACGGAAATAACCCCGTCTTCTTTGCGAATATCAGCCGGCGAACAGAGACAGTTTAGCTGCGCGTTTAATTGGACAAGCCTCAAAGGAGAAAACAGTACCCTAATGGTTTGTACGGCGGATGGGCTGAACATTTCTAAGAGTATAACATTACCCTCTGTTAAGCTAAAAATAATCAACGTGAGCTTCAAAACCTCAGAAGGTGTCAGGTACTTGAACATAACGGTTGAAAATGTCAAGGAGTCTTTACTAGATGTAACTGTTGCTCGAATAGTTATAAGTTTAGAAAATGAGACAGTTTATGAAAGCAAAGGAATTGGAACTCTAATTGAAGTGGGCGAGAACTTAACTCTTACATTTTCATTGAACTGGAGTTCATATGAAAATGAAGAGGTAACGATAAGCGTCTATACTGAGGAAGGTTTTGAAGCAACCGCCAGATTCATGGCCAAAGAATAGTTTTTGCCATAACATTTATTTCCCCTTTAGAGCAAAAGCGTAAACTCTGAACGGGGTTAAAGCCTTGATTAATGTAAAGGTTACAGAAAGGGTGCGGACAATTGAGTATGCTATTCGCGATGTCATTGTTTATGCAAAGCAAATCGCGAAAACTGGGAAGAAGATTTATTACTTGAACATAGGAGATCCTGTGGCATTTGATTTTGACACGCCGCTGCATGTTAAGCAAGCCTTGATGGATGCCGTTAAAGAAGGGGCAAATGCTTACTCGCCTTCTGAAGGACTGGTGGAGCTTAGGCAAGCCATAAGCGAAAAAGAGAAGAAGGTTAACGATGTGGATGTTTCCGCTGATGATGTAATTGTTACTGCAGGGATTTCTGAAGGCATCCAGATGGTTATGGCTGCACTTATTGATGCTGGAGATGAGATTCTTCTTCCGGGACCAACCTACCCACCTTACATTGCATATGCCAGATTCTTCGGGGGAAAGCCAGTTACTTATGAGACTGTTGAGGAAAATAGTTGGCAACCTAACATTGACGATTTGAGAAGCAAAATTTCAGAGAAAACTCGTGGAATAGTAGTTATTAATCCGAATAATCCTTGTGGTGCACTTTATGAAATGAAAGTTGTAAAGCAGATATTAGACCTTGCAGGCGAGTATGACATTCCGGTTTTGTCAGATGAAATTTATGACCAGATTACTTATGCGGGAAGATTTGTCAGTACTGCCCATTTGGCCGAGGATGTTCCAGTGATAGGGTTGAACGGCTTTTCAAAGGCGTATCTAATGACAGGATGGAGACTCGGCTACATATATTTCCACGCGCAAAATGAAGAATTGCAAGAGTTGAAACAGTGCGTCGAAAAAGAGGCGAGAATAAGATTATGTACAAACACGGCAGTTCAGAAAGCTGGCGTGGCGGCCTTAACCGGATCACAAGACCACATTAAAGAAATGGTTGAAAGGCTTAGGAAGAGAAGAGACTACGCGTGGAAAAGGCTGAATGAAATCAAAGGGATAAGTTGTGCAAAACCAGAAGCAGCGTTTTATGTTTTCCCAAAGATAAAAGAAGTAGGGTTGAGATGGAAAACCGACAAAGACTTTGCCTTAGAACTGTTAAGAGAGACAGGGGTACTGTTTGTGCATGGTTCGGGATTTGACCCAGTTTACGGTGCGGGCCATGTCAGAGTAGTTTTCTTGCCACCGCTTGAAACACTTGAACAAGCTTTTGACGAAGTTGAGCGGTTCATGGAAAAGAGCAAGTAAGAACAGCAAGAAGTAATTTGTAAAAAAGATTAGCGGGATCCACTAGCTTATAGTCTTTCTTTGATTGCTTGTCCTAGTCTTTTAATGCCTTCCTCTATTTCGTCCATCGACGGGTAGCTGAAGTTCAGTCTCATCGTGTTTGTTCCAGTTCCATTCACGAAGAACGACTGGCCTGGAACGTAAGCAACCTTATATTTCTTGATGGAGTCTTGGATAAGCTCTTTGGTGTTCACTTTTTCAGGAACCCTTACAAATATGAACAGCCCGCCTATGGGTGTTGTCCACTTGCATCCTTCTGGAAAGTGGGTCTCCAGAGCCTTCAACATTTTATCTCTCTTCGTCTTATAAAGCGCACGGGTTTTAGCAAGATTCTTTTGGATAGCCTTTCTTTCTAGGGCTGCATAAGCGATATACTGCACAAGCGGTGAGGTACACAGGTCCATACCCTGTTTAGCTAGCACAAACTTTTCGGTGAGAGTGTCATCAGCCAAACAGAATCTTGCTGAAAGTTGATAAGTATGTTACTCGTCCTTCAGAGTCCATGGATTTCAGAGGGATAACATCAACGGGCTCATATAGAATCAAACTGTATGGGTCGTCTTCGATTATGAGAAAGTCGTATTCCGAGGCAAGGTCGAGAAGACGTTTTCTGCGTTCCACAGATAAGGTTACGCCAGCAGGGTTCTGACATGTAGGAACAGTATATAGAAACTTTACTCTTTTATGTTTAGACTTCAATTTTCTCAAGATGTTTTCTAACGAGTCAATTATGATGCCGTCATCATCCATTTTCAGTCCGACAAACTCTGGATTGTAAGGCTTAAAGGCGTTTATGGCAGCTAGGTAAGTTGGAAGCTCCATAAGCACGACGTCTCCTTCATCGATGAAGACTTTTCCAAACATGTCAAGTCCTTGTTGGCTTCCACTCAAAATGACAATGTTGTCGATGCTTGGCACAACAATTCCTCTCCACTCCATGAAATCTTTAAGTTCTGATCTCAGCTCCTTCAAGCCCTGAGTAGTGCCATACTGCAGAAGCTTGTCACCGTGCTCATTTATCCCTTCAGCGATAATCTCTATAATCTGTTGTCGATTAAACGTGGCTGGGGAAGGCATACCGCCGCCGAAGGATATTACACCTCCCTCAGCAACCCACTTCAGAAGCTCCCGGATCTCCGACGCCTTTAACAGTGATGTTCTTTCAGCGAAAAAAGTTTCAAGAACCACCATTATGTCCACTTAAATACGTTTACGAATTTTTAAGCCTAAAATCTCTTTCGGTAACTTCCCCTCGGTTCTTATGAAAAAAGTAGAACGTTTTACAGCATCTTGCAACTGATAAATCGGGATTCTTTCCTTCGAATCTCGGACAAGTTTTTCGAATTCTTCATTACACGTCTAGTCACAGATCGCACGCGCTGTCTCGCAAAGTAGGTCTTGTGCAAAATAGTTAACCTGCGCTATTGACAAAGGCCCCCTATGAGGGTTGGAATTCTTAGCACCGCCACCAACCTGTGAAAGGAGAAAATATTGAGCTACACTTACCGTCAACCGAGAGACTTTTCAGAGAGCGAACTGAAAAGGTTCAGGTAATCCTTCAAATGTCTTGTGATCAAGAAGTTTTTTAAGATGTGCTCTTTGCCTTGTTTCCCCATTTTTTTGGCTTCTGCAGGGTGTTTAAGTAGCCAGAGAGTTTTTTCAGCTGCATCTTCAATGCTGTTAACTAGGAATCCAGTCTTGCCATGGAGTATTTGCAACGGAATTCCCCCAACGTTGCCGCCGATAACTGGCACTTCCTTCCACAAAGCTTCAGCCACGCTGAGGCCGAATCCTTCGCGTATAGACTTCTGTAGAACGACGTCTGAAGCTCTCTGAAATGCGTTGACTTCGATGTCGCCTACACTTTTCAGGTCTGTCAGCAAATGTATATTATAGTCTTCTGCTGCGTGCCTCGCGGTTTTCTCATAGTATGTCCATCCCTCCGGATCATCTTTCGCCATACTAGCTATCAACAAAAGTTGAACATTGGACATCTTTTTCTTTACCAGTCTGTAAACATCGATCACTCCCAGAGGGTCTTTCCATGGGTCAAACCTAGCAACCTGCGTTATTATTGGTTTTTCAGCGTCCACATCGTACTTGTCTAACAGTGAGAGAATCAGACTTTGAGGAAGAGGCTTGTTTTTAGCGCTCAAAGGATCTATAGTCGGCGTAATTAAGGCCA
>SMTZ1_10006475_pt1 | contig 11773 bp, 11 predicted proteins | sample DeeMarSWOR136_30_FD_25667 | JGI IMG/M metagenome (IMG submission 25667) | reverse complement strand
GACTCTGCAAGAATTGGATCTGGGCCTAAATTTGGACCTTCATCCAAGATTGTTAGAGAAAATAGAAGAAGAGAAGAAGGAAGAAAAAGAAGAAGAAGAAGAGGAAGAAGCTTAATGAGGCATCTTGTTAAAAGAAAAAAATTAGGGCGAGATACTTCGCACAGGCGTGCTTTGCTACGTAATCTTGTGACCTCCTTTCTTGAAAAAGAGCGCATAAGAACAACTTTGGCAAAAGCGAAAGCAGCAAGGCCTCTGGCCGAGAAGATGATTACCTTAGCCAGAAAGGACACTCTTCATGCTAAACGCCAGGCTTTAAGCTTCATTTACAAAAAGCCCGTTGTTAAGAAACTTTTTGAAGAACTCGGCCCTCGTTTTAGTGAAAGACCTGGAGGATATACGAGGATTGTAAAGATCGGGCCGAGAGCAGGAGACGGGGCTGAGATGGCAATCCTTGAGCTTATCGGTTCAGAGTTTAAGAAGAAAGAAAAGAAGAAAGCCAAAGAAAAGGCCAAATCCAAATAGATTTTAATTGCTTCCTTGTTTCTTGGGGACTACCCAGAGTTCTTGACCAGGGTAGATTTTTGATCTGTAGTTGAGGCTGTTTAAACTAAGCAAAATGCTGAGGTTCATTCCAAATTTGTTGGCGATTCTAGAAGGACTATCGCCACGTTTAACTGTATAAATAGTAGCCTCTTGGGGTATCGAAGACTGGATGACGATCTTCTGTCCAACATCCAAGACGTCACTCTCTAGGCTGTTATCCTTTTTTATCTTTCCAACTGTGGTGCTAAAGGCGCTGGCGATTTTATAAAGAGAATCTCCTCTTCTTACAATATAGATAAGCTTTTCCCCTTCTTTGACAAGCTTGGGAGGAGGAGCAGACGCATAGCGTCTTCCGCGAACTGGAATTTTTAGCCTTTGTCCAGACTTGATGAGATTAACACGGCGCAAACCATTCAATCGAGCAATGGCTGAAATTGATGTTCGGTAGCGTTGGGCAATGAGTGAGAGAGATTCACCCCTTCGCACACGATGAATCCTGTAGGTGGCCTCTGGAGGAATCCAGGTCGGGAGAGTATTCAAGGCGATCATTGCTTTTTCGGCAAAGCCTAACGGAACTCTTAAGACGTACTCGTAGTCTGGAGTGGCACCGTGACGCAGTTCAGGATTAAGAGATGATAGAACATCTTCCTTCAATCCCATAGCTTTAGAAAGGGAGGAAAGTCTTATAGGGCTGTTCATAGGAAGGCTTACGAATTCTAGGGAAGTATCGGGAGTCGGAAGACTGAAGCCGTATTTTTCAGGATCATTGACGATAAGAAGGGTCGCGATAAAACGGGGAACGAAGCTAGCAGTCTCCCGAGGGAGCATAAGATAAAGATCCCAGAAGTTGTCTAGGTAATTGAATCGCTGGTTACGAATAACTGTTTTGACTTTGTACTCACCACAATTGTAAGAGGCCAGAGCGGTTGTCCAGTCGCCAAAATGAGAATGAAGATCCCTCAGGTATTTTAAAGCTGCTTGGGTGGATTTTATGGGGTCCATCCTTTCATCGATCCAGCGGTCTCTCTTTAAACCGTAACGGTATCCAGTAGAAGATATGAATTGCCATAAACCCAAGGCTCTGGCGCGGGAGTAGGCCCTTACTTGAAATCCGCTTTCGATAAGAGGAACCCAGGATAGCTCTTCTGGGAGCCCTGCCTTTCTCAATTCTTCAAGAATCATCTGCCGGAAGAGTCCTGAGCGTTTGTAGGATTTCTCGAAAAATTCTCTCTCTGCCGTTTGAAAAATTTTTATTTGATTCTCGACATGTTCGTTTTTAACAAGAGGAATGGTTTGATGATTATTCCCGACTGCTGTTAGTTGTGAAGCGTAAATTTCTTGAATTCTTTGAGCGATCAGGAGTCTTAGATCGTTTTTTTCTTGGATAAGAGAGGAATCAGGTGGGAGTTTGAGCTTTAAGATCAGGCTGTAGGCATCATCCAGAGCCACCAGCGCGGTATCGAAATCTCCCTTTTCCCAGGCAAGCTGGCTATCTTGGTAAACATACAGGGCGTCTTCGAGGGCAGATAAGGGATCATCCTGGAGAAAAGCATTCTTTTGAGCACGGGCTTCATTGCTGCCCTGATTTTTCCCCTTTTTGGATTTCTCTTTAGAATCAGCTTGCTCGGTAGTTCGAGGATTTTTGTGAATTGACGAAGGATTAGATTGTATTTTATCCAGAGAAGAAGAACAACTCCACAAAAAGATGAATGAAATAATTAGAATAACTGAGCGGATATGTCTCATTTTTCTCTGATTTTTATTTAAAGGTAGAATTTATAACATTTGAAGAGGTCAGAGTCAAATAGTTCTTTCGTCTTGGATAACTTATTGGTTATAGGGGATTTCTTGAATTTTGGCTGAACTGGATTTATGTTCTGATTCTCTTTCATTTGAATATAAAAGAATTCCTGCATTAAATCCTTCAGCGCATAACGATAAAAATAAAGAGGGGATAAGCTTCCGTTGTCTTTCGGCAAGTCGTTTATGTTCATCCTACACTCTCCATAAAAGAGAACGTTTCTTTCGCGCCTCAGTATTGATGAGAAGCGATATCAGATTTTAACTACTTCGTCGAGTTGAAAATAATAAAAATTCCCCCATATGTAAATAACCTTTAGGGATGATTTTGAGAATGACCATATAAATTTTTTTCTCACCCAGAAAGATGATTTGACCTCATCATTTTAGGTAAATTAAAACCGGTCTAGTCAGAGGAGTGGAGTCAAAGGGGTGAGCTGGCGTGCAACCCTCTATTCTTTATTTATTTGATTTTATTATAAATGGGGTCAGGCCTTGCCATCAGGAAGAGAAACTTTGCTGATTTGATTATCTGAACTTCCCTATGATAAGGCCTTAACCCAGAGGTATGACCCCGTTATTTTGACTCCCTCGATGAGCTCTATTTGCTTTTCTTATGCCAGCTCCAGGCAGTTTCAATAATTGTTTCGATGTTTGAATGGTATAGCTTCCACCCTAGGATTTTCTCTGCCTTCTCTCTTGAGGCCAAGAGCACTGGAACATCCCCCTCACGCCTCGGGCTTTTTGTGTAGAGAACTTTTTGTCCTGTGATTTCCTCTGTTTTATTTATTATCTCTAAAACAGAATAGCCCCTGTTTGTACCAAGGTTGATAAACTCACTTGGAGAAGATTCCAGGAGCTTTTTAAGAGAAAGTACATGAGCTTTTGCCAGGTCTGTGACATGGATATAATCTCTGATTGCTGTCCCATCATTTGTGGGGAAATCTGTTCCAAAAATTTCAAACTTCTTCTTTTTTTCCAGGAGGAAAAGGAGGATGTTAGGAATAAGATGGGTTTCAGGGTCGTGCAGCTCTCCTAAGTGCCCTTCTGGGTCTGCTCCCGCGGCATTGAAATAACGAAGAGATATAAATCTTAATCCGTATGCTCTTTCGTAGTCTTGAATGACCTTCTCCACAAAAAACTTTGTCTGCCCATAAGGATTAAAAGGATTTAAGGGATGAGATTCTGGTATGGGATTTTGGAGAGGTTCACCATAAACAGCAGCGCTTGAAGAAAAAACGAAGTATTTAACTCCTGTTTCCAGCATTACATCCAGGAGGTTCAGGCTGGTGATGAGGTTGTGGGTGTAGTATTTTTGGGGATCTGTATAAGACTCTCCCACCTGGATGAGTGAAGCAAAGTGAAGAACAGCTTCGATATTTTTTTCCTCGAAGGCTTTTTTGATCGCCTCTTTGTCCATGAGGTCTCCCTCAAAAAGCTCCCCTCCCACAAGAAGCTCTTTTTTGCCTGTAGAAAAATTGTCGAAAACAACGACCTCAAATCCTTCCTTGATGAGCTCTTTGGCTGTATGGGATCCAATATATCCGGCTCCACCAGCCACAAGAATTTTCATCGAAGCTCCTTCTCGATGATTTTTTTAGCAATTAGCAAACCTTCTTTTTTCGTCTCAAACTCATTGTCGAGCTGGAGCTCATAGAGTTTTTTAAGGATTTTTCCCATCAAGGGGCCGGGAGCCACCGCCATTTTTATCAGGTCTCTGCCCATGATTAAAGGTTTAATAGTTTCCTTGGTTACGTTTAGCTCCTTGAATTTTCGAAGAAGCCATCGGGCCTCTTCATCCAACTCGGTGATCTCCTTTTCTTTCCTCCCTGCGCGGTCAGCTGCATCAAGATAAACCAGAAGCTCGATTTCACCACTTATATCTGCCGCGAGTCGGTTGAAGGCCTTTTTGGTCACAACTTCTCTGTTCTGCCATAGCTCTGAGGCTCGATGGTGACATTTAATCAGGGAAAGGATAGTTTTTCTCAGCTTATATCCATTCCAGGAAAAAATCCTGAACCGGCTAAGAATTTTTTTGGTGATTTTCTCGCTGAGGATATCGTGGCCGTTGTTGGTGATGACCATCCTTCCCTTCTTGTACTCCCACTGGGCAGTAGATGGCTTTCCTACATCATGATAAAGGGAGGCCAGCAGCAGGGCCAGTTTTTTCTCTTGAGAAAGATGGGCAAGGTCGGATAGTCTTTTTGCCTGGTCCACTGTGAGCTTGGTGTGATACCAGACGGTGTGATTACCATACCGGTCTTTCTCTGGGTGGAAGATGGGGTCTTGGATAGATAGGGTTAAGCTGTAGAGTTCCTGGAACAATTGGCTTATAGCGCCGAGCTTGAATAACTCTTCGAGGCCGACTGAAGGAATAGGAGAAAAAAGGAGAATTTTAAAAATTTCCTCATTCACCCTCTCTACACTTAGTCCTGATAAATCTATTTCACTGGAAGTTTCGTAAATTTCAGGGTCAACCGAAAATTCGAGGACTGAGGCAAATCTAGCTACTCTAAGAACCCGTAGAGGATCATCAGGGAATGCAGCAGGATTTGACAGCCTTATTTTTTTTGCTTGTATATCGCTTGCTCCACTAAAAGGATCGATAAGCTTGTTGTCAGCCAGCCTTAAGGCAATGCTGTTGCATCGAAAATCTCTTCTTTCAAGGTCTTTCTCGATTGGCAGGTTTGGATCTGCAGAGATTATAAAATCTTTATGTTTTTTGACCGCTGTTCCTGTTGGAACCTCTTTCCTAGGCAAGGCTAAATCGTACGTTTTTCCGCTTATGGTGAATTTAATGATGCCGAAGCTTTTACCTACAAGATCGACTTTTCCGTACGGCTGGATTTTTTTTATGATATCTTCAACGCTATGATGAGTAATAAGGATATCCACATCCTCAGATGGTATTCCTCTGATGAGGTCGCGTACATAGCCTCCGACAGCATAGACTTCACCCCCAAAATGGTGAATTAAAAATTCTTTTTCTCGAAATTCAGCTTGCAATTTCTTCATAACCTCTTACCTCGTATTATCGGTTTCATCAAGTAATCAGATTCAAAGTTTTCCATGCGCGCGTTTTCTATTGTTTGTTTGTACTATTATAAAAACAGTTTCGCCTTTGATTCAAACGTTTTTCGCAGAAACTTGAAATCTTGTTCTCCCCAAATCAATAGTGTATGCTTAAGAATTCAAAAAATATCAAGCGAAAAAATTGAGAAAAAAACTGTGTTTCTTCCTGCTTTGCCTCTGGGCTTTTAGCAGTTCAGCCTTGCCTGTTTCTTTGAGAGAAGATCTCAGCGTATCTCTTGAAGAGAAAAAGATTAAGGATTTAAACGTTTCAGGACTTTTCCTTATTTTTTATGTAAACATAGCGAATTCTTCCTCTTTGCCTTATTATCTTTCAAGTTATAACTACCGCTTAGTTGTCAATCAAAAGGAATACTTCCGCTTATCGAACTCTTTAAAAGAATACATACGCATCGAAGCAAGGGGAAAAACACTTCTCTCTTTTCCGGTAAAAATCACCTATGAGCATCTTTTTCGAGTGGTAGAGGGAATAGAAAATGAAGATAAAGCCCAATGCTATTTGACAGGAGCTATGACCTTTTCAGATGGCCGACAGGAGAAGGGGAGACTTCCTTTTGCCTTTTCCGGAGAATTCCCGATCTTCAAAAAACCTGAGGTTGAATTCCTTAATCTTCAGGTGAAGGAGATGACGATCGGGGGAGCGGAGATAAGCTTTAAGATGAGCTTTAAAAACAGCAATGCCTTTGAACTCCTGGTAAACAGGATACGCTACGGATTTCATTTGGCGGGGGAATCTGTTGGCGAAGGGATCATAAGCGGAGATAAAAATATCGAAAGCAGAGAAATAAGAGTTTTTTCAATTCCTTTCCTCCTGAGTTTCTTTGAGGTCGGAAAAGAGGTCTCCCTTCAGCTTCGCCAATCATCAGCTCATTGCCGATTCTTCGGGGATATTGAGGTGAGGACCGCCTGGGGATATATAAAGATTCCTTTTGATAAAAGTGACAACGTCGCCGTCTCAAGAAGTCCGTGAACAAAGCCTTTTTCAATGATTAGTGTAATTATTCCGACATACAACCGAGCCTCTTTTCTTGACGAGGCTATCCAGTCTGTGCTGAATCAGGATTATTTCGTTCGGAGCAACTCTGGTTCATTCGAATTTTTGGTGATTGATGATGGCTCTACTGATAATACAAACGAAATTGTAAAGTCTTTCGGGAATAAGGTGAAATACCACTTCCAGGAGCATAAAGGAGTAAGTGCGGCCCGGAACCTCGGGCTTGATCTTGCTCAAGGCGACTATATCGCTTTCTTAGATTCGGATGACCTCTGGAAAAAAGAGAAGATCAGCATCCAGATGAGTTTCATGAATGCTTTTCCCAAGGCAATGGTTTGTTACACCGATGAGACATGGATGAGGCGCGGAGTCTTTGTTAATCCCAAGAAGAAGCATAAGAAGTATTCTGGTTGGATCTTTGATCGGGTGTTGCCCCTCTGTCTTATAAGCCTTTCTTCTGCCTTATTCAGGAGAGAAGTTTTTGAGGAAACGGGAAAATTCGACGAGGAATTGTTGGCTTGCGAGGATTATGATTTTAGTATTAGACTTGCCCTCAAATACCCCGTTTATTTTCTGCCCAAGCCACTGATCATCAAACGAGGAGGGCACCCCGACCAGCTGTCACGGAAATATTGGGGCATGGACAGGTTCAGGGTCAAGGCTTTGGAGAAGACGCTGCATCTCCAATTAACGCCTAATCAGGAAGGGCTTGTCAGGCAGGAGATAGTGAGGAAGTGTCAGATACTGGCAAACGGTTTTAAGAAAAGAAACAATAATACTGAAGCTCGAAAGTATTTATCGCTTATAGATAAATACAGTCCAAAAGAGCAAGGTCAAAAAATGGAGGAGAAATGAAAATTTTGGAAGCTATTCAGAAGAGACGAAGCGTAAGGAAATATAAAGAAGACCCCATTCCTGAAGAGGCACTTTTGCGCGTGCTTGAGGCTGCTCGTCTTGCCCCCTCCGGGAAAAATTATCAGCCCTGGAAGTTTATCATAGTCATTAACAAAGAACTGAAGGAAAAGCTAGCCCAGGCATCTGCAGGGCAGCTTTTTATAGCAAGAGCGCCAGTTATAATCGTTGGATGCGGATTTCCTGACAATTGTTACGCTCGTATGGGACGCTACATGAAATCTTGGTCTGTAGATGTCACTATAGCTTTAGAGCATCTCATCCTTCAAGCACAAGAAGAGGGGCTTGGGACATGCTGGATTGGTTCTTTTGAGGAGGAAGAGGTTAAGGCTATCCTGAATGTTCCTGAAGACGTGAAAGTCCTGGCTTTGACACCCTTAGGCTATCCGGATGAAATTCCCCGATTTCGGGGCAGAAAAAGCCTGGATGAAATAATCTCCTATGATAGATATTAGAACCAGTAATTCAGCCCTAAGGATATCTGGTACGCACTGAGGTCAAACGGCTCGAATCCCTCAAAAGCTTCTTTAAGCTCACCTTGAGCGCGGTTATACTTGAATTCCACATCAAAAGTCATTCTTTTAGTAAAGGGCACCATAACTCCGCCAAAAGCATGATACCCGAATGAGACTCTACTACTTTCCCAGGCATCAACGGTTATAATGGGGTATATATCAATACCATCTGGTACATAAATCCAGACATCATCGAAATCGACCAGATCACCACTCAGCCTTACATTCCAGAGATATAGCCCTACTCCTCCCCCTACGTAGGGGATAAATTTTCCTTTTCTTCCGATGGGTGTAAACTTAGCAGAAAGCTGGATGGGAGTTATAGAGACATTAAAGCTATGAGCAGGAAAAAAATCTTCCACGTAATCAATCGGGAAGGCAAAATCTCCATCGACAAGCTCGATGCCAACAAGACCTTCGTAGGTTCCGACCTTATTCTTCGTGTAGCTATCGACCCCGAGCACTACGCTAACTTCACGAGTAAGGAAGTATTCGTAGGCAAAGCCGAAGTTTGTTGTAGTATAGTTCGACTCTTTGAAGGTCATTTGGTCAAATTCTGTTGTCCAGAGGTCACTTTGAGCTCTGGGGATAAATAATCCTGCTTTAAAAGTAAAAATACCCGAAAAGGCAAGACTTGGAGTCAAGAAAATTACTGCCAAAAAAAGAATCAGACTTTTTTTCATTTCGTTTCTCCTCTATGCATTCTTTATGCAAAAATTATGCCAAGTTAGATATAAGAAGGACGTAAGGCACTGATTGTGTCTAAAAAAGGTCAACTGTCCTCTTATGTATATTATTTTTATTAAATACATGTTTATAAATCAGATAACGATTATAGTCAAGCTATAATGTGGGTTTGATAAATCAAACCCCTACAATTTATCTATAATTTCTAAAAATGGGGCCAGGCCCTATTTATAATACCTAAAAAAATGAGGCCTGGCCCCATTTACCTAGCCCTATTTATAATACCTGGTTCCTTTTTGCTCTTTACTCTTTCCTCCTGACCTCTTACTATAAATAGAGTAATGGCCGTTAAAACTAAAATAATAAAGATAGACACAGCGCTCGCTGAGTCCGACAAAGTCAAAAATATTGCTAAGGTTTTGAAAGAGGAAGGAATAATTGCTTACCCCACAGATACTTTTTACGGGCTGGGGGCTAGCTGTTTTTCCGAAAAGGCCATCCAGAGAATTTATAATATAAAAAAGAGAGAGCCATTAAGGCCAATATCCGTAATAATCTCCGATATCAATATCGTCCGCGACATTGCGAAGGACATTCCGTCATTTTTCTGGAAAATGGCGGGTGAGTTCTGGCCCGGGCCTTTAACCTTGGTCTTGAAAGCTTCGCCAAGGTTGCCAAGGGATTTGCTTGGACCCGGAGATTCTATAGGTGTCCGTCAGATATCGCTTTCCTGGATGAGAGGATTGCTGGAAGAGACAGGTTTTCCCATAACAGCCACAAGCGCCAATATTTCAGGAGAAAAGGAAATTTCAAACCCTGAAATCATAAGGGATTCTTTTTTCGGATTAGTTGATCTTATCGTTGATGGAGGAGAAACAAGAGGAGCATTGCCCTCCACTGTGGTCGACCTCACATCCGCGAAACCAGTGATACTAAGAGAGGGAGTTGTGCCACGCACAGACCTCAGAAAATATCTTGAATGACATCTTGGATTTAGAGAAAGAATTCCATCCCCTCTGAAGCGATGCCGAAACCTTTCTCTTCGACCTCTTTCCTGGCTTCCCCTTCTGGGTCAAGGGCTAAATTAGAATGGTTTAAATGGGTGAAATAGATTCTTGTTTTTCCCTCATCTGCCACATTTTTTAGAGTTTCTAGGCTTGTTTTGATGAAGGGATGTCCTATCTTAGAAAGGTCTCGTCCTGGCAGCTCTTCTGAACTGTAAAAGGTCCCGTCCAAAAGAGCAACATCTGACTTTCGAGTCTCTTCTACTATCGACCGGTCCCAAGCTTTCCAGCTCTGGATATCAGGTACATAAAGAAGCTTTCTTTTCTCTCCAGAGATTATAAAACCCAACGTGTCTGTATATTCATCCCGGTGAGGAACCAGAAAGGGAGTAAAAGAAATGCTCGGCGTTAATAAAAATTCTTTTTCCACGGAAAGGGTATGGATTGATATATTTTCCAAGCTTACAAGCTGACTCCAGGGACCGTTACTGGATAAAAAGCTTTTCATACGAGAGGAACAATAAACAGGCAGTTTATGAGCAGAAATAGACTCATAGCCAAAAAACATCAAGCCTGTGTAATGGCCGATATGGGCGTGCGTAAGGAGGACACCATGGGGAGAATTCTTTCTTCCTCGCCTTGGAAGGGCTAATTTATTAAAAGCTATATCCGATTGGGTTCGGATATCAGGAGTGGCATCTAGGATGAAGAACTTTTTTTCGCCTAAATCTATGATAGCGAGCGAGGAGATGAGACGAGAAAATCGCTTGTCCTCTCGTGCTCGAAGACAATTCTCGCAGTAACAACCTATCTGAGGAAGGCCGCCATCCTGGGCAGTTCCCAGAACTTTAACCAGGACATTGGTTTCATCTTTTTCTTTTTTTGGATCTTCTGGAGATAACCTGCGCATACCAGAAGAAAGGATAATATTCATCCCGGCAAGGCCTCCAAGACTGGCATTGAGGAAATCTCTTCTCTTCATTTTTTTCTCCCCCGCACTCTTATGAGCTTGGATGTATTTTCTTTTTTCTTAGGAATAAAAGACTTTTAGTTATCTGACTTTGGCGCCTGTGAGGATATTCTTATCAAAGAAAGGTATGGTAGCTTTCCCTTCTACCTCTGCCGCCAAGAGCATACCTTGGGATTCGATCCCCCGAATAACAGCAGGTTTTAGGTTAACAATAACAATGAATTTTTTTCCTACCAGTTCCTCAGCGGTGTAGACATCTGCGACACCCGCCACCATCGTCCTTTTTTCAGTTCCGATGTCGACTTCAAGTTTGAGGAGTTTATCGGTACCCTCCACTTTCTCTGCTTTGAGAACTTCACCAACTCTGAAATCCATTCTTTTGAATTCATCAAAAGTGATGTGTTCCATTTTTTCCTCCTTTCTTTCTGGAGAAGGCTTTGTTTCCTCTTCCTTTAAGAAATCTTTCAAAGCGATTCTTGGGAAAAGAGGTTTGGGCTTTTTGATTTTTTGGCCCAGCCTCAAGTCTTCAAATTTCAATTCTGAGAATGTTTCTTCCTGGATAGGTTTTCCTTCTCCGAGAAAATCCCAGATTTTTTCTGATGATTCGGGCATAACAGGGAAAATAAGATAGCTTATACCCCTGAGAGCTGATGCTGCTTGGTAGAGAATTCTTGCCAGCCTTTTTCTCTTGGATTGATCCTTTGCTAATTTCCAAGGTTCGCTAACTGCCAGATATTTGTTGACCGAGCTTATATAGGACCAGATTTCCTCCAATGCCTTGTTTAAGGAGTAATCCTCGGAGAACTTGAGCACTTTCTTTTTAAGGCTGTCAAACTCGAGACGGATTTCTATGTCAACTTTCTCCTCTTTATCTGTCTCTTCAATTTTTCCGTTAAAGTAATTCTGGATCATGGTTAGAGTCCGTTGAACGAGGTTTCCCAGGTCATTTGCCAGGTCAGAATTAACTCTGTGGACAAAACCTTCGTGGGAGAAGTTTCCATCAAGACCTATAGGAATTTCTCTAAGCAGAAAGTAACGCAGCGGGTCAGGACCAAAGGTATCTAAGATCAGATAGGGATCAAGGACATTGCCTTTTGATTTGGACATTTTTGTCTCGTCTTTAAGCCACCAACCATGGCCGAACACTGTTTGCGGGAGGGGGAAATCTGCTGCCATTAGAAAAGCAGGCCAGAAAATTGCATGGAATCTAAGGATATCTTTGCCGATGAGATGGACTGTTGCGGGCCAGAACTTCTCG
>SMTZ1_10006474_pt1 | contig 11773 bp, 8 predicted proteins | sample DeeMarSWOR136_30_FD_25667 | JGI IMG/M metagenome (IMG submission 25667) | reverse complement strand
AAGGATTAGAAGGATACAAAAAACAACGCCTCGACTATTGCGAGGCGTTGTTTTTTCGTATGAGCTGGTATTTTGTCTAGCCAAGTAGCTCCTTCACCTTCGCGGTGAAGGCGGGGAGAACCTTTTTATAGTCCCCAACAACCCCGAAGCGAGCCTCCTTGAATATGTTGGCCTCGGCGTCCTTGTTTATGGCGATGATGTTCTTGGAGCCGGAGCATCCCGCCATATGCTGGCTGGAGCCGGACAGGGCCACCGCAATATAGAGGGTGGGGCTCACGATCTTTCCGGTGAGTCCGACTTGAAGTGATGCTAGCACCCAGCCGTTATCGCAGGGTGGTCTGGTGGCCCCGATGGCGGCGCCCAGAGCCTTGGCCAGCGGTTCCAATTCCTGGAAGGCCTCGGCACTGCCCATACCTCGCCCGCCACAGACTACCACATCGGCATCCTCCAGCTTAATCCCCGCCACCTCCTCTTTCACTTTATCCACAACCTTTGTCCTGATGAGAGAGGGGTCAAGCCCCGACTCGATGGTGATAACCTCCCCCTTTCTGGCATCATCTCTTTCCAGGGGGTCCATTGCCTTTGCCCTTACGGTGGCTATTTGGGGTTTGGTCCCCTCACAGGTGTAAATCGCCCTGGCATTCCCCCCATAAACGGGGCGTGTCTGAAGAAGCAGTTTAGAGTCAGGGTCAATGGAGAGCTCCACGCAGTCCATAGAGACTGCGGTATCTAACCTGAAGGCCAGCCTTGGTGCCAGGTCGCGCCCCATCGCTGTTTGTCCTATAAGCAGGATGTTTGGCGAAACCTGCTTAACTACCTTTTCCATCACTGCCACATAGCTATCTGTCTGATAGTCCTTAAGCAGTGGGTCATCAACAACATAAACCTTATCTGCCCCAAAGGCGATCGCCTCTTTACCAAGGTCGCCAATGCCGCTGCCCAGCAATACTAAGGAGAGCTCTTCGCCTAAATTATCGGCAAGGCCCCGGCCACCGCCGAGAAGCTCTATGGTGATCGGGGCCAACTTCCCTTCGATGATCTCGCCAAAAACCATTACCCCTTTATACTCAGACATTATATTTACCTCCTTTGAAGCATTATTATATTAGCTTAACCTCTCTGAGTTTGAGCGCTAGATTAACTGCTGCATCCTCAACGTTTTCCCCCTCGATGATCTCGCATTTGGCTTCCTTAACAGGGATGAACAGCTTGAGCAGTTTAGTGCGTGACCCAGCGGTGCCCAGCTTTGAGGAGTCGGCGCCGATATCCTGGGCAGTCCATGTGCTCACCGGCTTCGTTTTTGCCGACATGATCCCTTTGAGCGTTGGATACCGGGGCTCTCCGAGCTCGTTTGATACTGTAATCAATACCGGGGTGGAAACCTCGATAACCTCATAGCCATCGGTGACCACCCTTTCCACCTTCACCTTGCCATCCAGAAGCTCCACATTCTTGGCCAGGGTAACGCTGGGTATCCCCAGGAGTTCGGCGATGCCGGAGCCTACCTGACCGGCATCCCAATCTGCTGCTTGCCGGCCACAAAAGATGATGTCATATTCCCCGATCTTCTTGATAGCCATCGCCAGGGCATAGGCTGTGGAGCCACTGTCGCCGCCTTCAAAGGCGGGGTCTTGGAGCAGGATCAGTTCATCGGCACCCATGGCTAGGGGTTTCTTGATCTTATCCATGACAAAGTCCTTGCCCAAGCTGAGCGTGGTGATCTTACCGCCATGAGCATCCTTAAGCCGTACCGCAGCCTCCGTCGCCTGCTCGTCGAAGGGGCTGACCACTTGTTCAACTCCAGCAGCAGGAATAACTGTCTTGGTCGACTCGTCAACCTTGAAGCTGCCTGCTGGCGCCTCTGGATCCGCTATCTGTTTCACGCAAACAACCATGTTGGGCATGGCACCCCCCTTTCTAAAACTTGGGACCTGAAATTCTAAGCCCGCTCGGGCTTGTCCGGTATTAAATTTATCATGGCATGAAGCGGGATGTCAAGGGAAGCCCAAATTATGATATGGTTCCTACAATAAACTTCCGGTCCAATAAGTCAATGTATGTATACTTAGGAGCCGTGGCTATGTCCCTTCTCCCCAGAATTATGTTGACTGCCTCATTAGCAGCCAAGACAGAAGCTAATCCAACTCCTATGCTAACAGTCGGTACCGGCCTTTTTCCACTAATGATTTCTTGGATGACATCCACTGGGGCATATGAAGGCATGACCGGACATATTCTATCCAGAGGAACCATTAGCTGCTCAACACCGTTCAAATCCACATCCGGAGGCAAGTTGTTATACTCCTCAATAGTAAACCCTTGGGGATTAAAAATGGCTATAAGAGCCCCAAAACCTAAAGCGCTGGTGAAAATATAGTATATTCCTCTTCGTCGAGCAGCTCTTTGTAGAAGAACAGACTCTTTGAACAATCCAAAGTCCATTTCGTCGATTACCAAATCGCACTCATTTACTAAAAGACTAGCATCCTCTTCCGTTGTTATGCCAGTATTACTGTAATAGATCTTGGCTTGGGGATTGATGTCCTTGATTTGGGTAAATACAGCCTCAGCCTTATTTCTACCCAGATTAAGCATGGATGAAGAGAACTGCCTGTTGAGATTGCTTTCTTCAAAGGCCTCGGGGTCAATAATCTTCAATTGTCCCACGCCCACTCTTACGAGCCTTTCCGCCAGCAAACCGCCCACACCGCCAGCGCCCGCAATCGCTATAGTAGCGTTCCTAAGTTTGTCCTGCTCTGATTCGGTAAAGATTCCTATATTTCTGCAAAAGATCTTATGGTATAGATTATCCACGCCTCCTCCATCTTGCTTGGTCAAACATTTTCGCCCCGCAATCTAGCTCGGCGTTAAATTTATCACGGGAGGTAGGGGATGTCAAGCGGGGCTAAACCTGTTGGTTGATTAAGGTGTAGCTAACACTATTGACAATATGGGTTGAACGTGATATATTCTTACAAAAAATGAGACAAAATTTAGTAGAATAGGTGAAAATATTGCGGGGGGTTCTAAATGAGCAGTTTGATGACTACTAAGGAAGCAGCCGAGTATCTGAAATTGAATTATATGACCGTATATAAACTAGCCCAGCGGGGTCGCATACCTGCCTCCAAAATAGGGGGGAATTGGAGGTTCAAACGAGATATTCTGGATGATTGGCTCGCCAAACAGGCGACCATAGTTGAAGGTAACGTGCTCGTTGTTGATGATGACCCAGGGGTGCGCGAGTTGCTTAACGACGTTATTACAGGTCATGGGTATAGAGTGCTTGCTGTGGAGAGTGGGGAGGATGCCCTCAAGGAGGTAGAAAAGAAACGCTTCGACTTGATTTTCTTGGACTTGGTGTTGCCCGGGATAAGCGGTGTGGAGGTACTCTCCGCAATAAAGGCGAAGGATAAGAAAGCGGTGGTCGTTATCATCACCGGTTACGGTGATGATCCTATAGCCATGGAAGCAATGAGTTTAGGGCCCTTGTTTCTAATTAGGAAACCGTTCCGGATTGATGATATTATAGAGGTACTAGATATAGTGGTCAAGGCAAGACGCTAAGCTAGGGTGGGGTTGATTGAAAGCGATGGTTGATGGAGTCTTTCGTTTTCTAATTTGGCACCTCGTGGACCGGGCATCTCTAAAGATGGTGCTCACGGGGGGAAGTCTTGCCTGCCTTAAAGCTTTAAAGGTAAAGGGGGTTACAAGATGAGCGTAGCCAGCGAGCTACTGCGCTTGGGCAAGACCGAGGACGTTTGGCAGAAATACTGTGGCTTTCTCGATCTGAGTCCCGAGGAGTTCATGGATACTCAGCACCATTTATTATTGGAGCAGTTGGAGTTATTGAACGAGTGCGAGCTAGGGCGAAAGCTGATGAAGGGGGTAAGACCTACCTCTGTGGAGGAGTTTTGCCATCGGGTCCCCTTGACCACCTATGAGGACTATACTCCTTACCTGTTGAAGAAAAGGGAGGACGTTTTGCCAGAAACGCCCCTATTCTGGCAGCGCACCTCAGGGAGGTCTGCGGAATACCGCTTCAAATGGGTTCCAGTCACCGAGAGGCTCTATAGTGAGATCGGGGTATACCTTGTTACCTGGGCCATTTTCTCATCCTGTAGGGAAAGGGGCGACATTCTTCTCCGCGATCACGATAAGCTTCTTTATGGCATGGCTCCTCCTCCTTATCCTACCGGGGCTTTGGCGCGGGCGCTGCATAGGGAGCTGGTGCTTGATGTTTTCCCTCCTATGGGCAAGGCAGAGCGGATGGCTTTTCAGAAAAGAATGGATCAGGGCGTCGCTTTAGCGGTCTCGGAGGGGATGGACTTTGTTTTCGCCCTTTCCAGCGTCCTGGTGTCGGTGGGCGATCAGATCAGCCAGGGCATGAGCAGGGCCAATATTTCAGCCTACTTTTCCAACCCCAGGGCTCTGCCTCGTGTGGCCAGGGGGCTGTTGAAAAGCAAGCTGGCAGGACGACCGTTACTGCCCAGGGATCTTTGGAAACTAAAGGGGCTGGCGACTACAGGTACTGATAGCCAGGTCTATAGGGAGAAGATAGCATACTATTGGGGAAGACACGCCTTGGAGACCTACTCCTGCGCTGAGGCGGGTATGATTGCCATGCAAACCTGGGATTATGAGGACATGACCTTTGTCCCCACTATTGTCTTTCTTGAATTCATCCCCGAGGAGGAGCACCTAAAATTGAAGCACGATCCCAGCTATCGGCCAAAGACCGTGCTCCTGAACCAGGTTGAGGCAGGGCATAGATACGAATTGGTGTTTACCAGCCTCCAAGGAGGGCCCTTTATCAGGTATAGGATTGGCGATATGATCAAGATAACCGCGCTACGCAATGAGCGGTTAAACATAAATCTTCCCCAGATGGCTGTTGATGCTCGCGTTGATGGCATCATTGATATCTCCGGTTTTGCTCGACTTACTGAAAAGGTGATAAGTGAGGCCATCAGTAAATCCGGGCTCTCCTATGAGGGGTGGACGGCAAGGAAGGAGGTGTGGGATGACGGACCTGTGCTTCATGTATACATCGAGCTAAAGGATCATCATACTCCTCCCTCAGATGCTCGTTATGCCATTCATCGCAGCTTAAAAGAGCTGGATCACGACTATGCTGCTCTGGAAGATATGCTCCATTTTCGGCCGCTAGAGTTAACCCCGCTCCCGGAAGGGACGTTTCAAAGGTATATGTTGCAGCAACAGGCTGCCGGCGATGACTCGGCTCAGCTTAAGCCGCCGCAATTAGATGCCTCAGACGAGGTCATAAGCAAGCTATTGGCAAGCGCCGCGCTAGAGAAAGAGGGTAGGTCCTTATGAGCCTCTCTGCGCTGGTTCCTTTGGTTGGTCTCATTGGCTTCCTTATCCTCATGGCAATGGTGGCCAGGCAGAGCTTCAGAAGAAGGGTTAACCAGATCTTTATCTGGTACGTTTTCCTTCTCGCTGCCTGGGCCCTTGGCGCCTTCATAGTCTACGCCGATTTTCCGGGCGTGAGTTCCTTTGTCTGGAACAGTTACCTCATTGTGCCCCTCATGACCGCCTCTGTGGCCTTCTTTCACTTCGTGCGCGTCTTCCTAAGGAAATCTGAGCCCCTATTATGGCTTTCTTTAGGCTATGGGCTGTGCCTCCTCTTTGCCATTGCCGGTGCCCTGGGTTACACAGTGAATTATGCCTACTGGGAAGATGGGGTCTACCATATGGAGCTGGGGATCGCCACCTATATCATGACACCGGTAGCCCTTTCCTTCGTATGGGCCTCCATCATCAGCTTGGCGCAGGAGTATCGGAGGACGAAGGATCCCTTTACTCGCAACCGGATTTTCTACCCGTTAGTAGGTATCATCATCGCAGGCTCGCTCTCCTTGACCAACTTCCTCCCCGGGTGGAAGTGGTACCCTGTGGACCAGGCGGGCAACATGTTTAACGCTCTTCTGATCTCCTATGCTGTCCTTAGATACAGGCTCCTCGATGTCTCCCTTATCTTTCGCAGAGGGTTCGTCTATTCCGGACTCACCGTATTCATTGTGGCCGTTTTCCTTATCGTCGCTCTTCTCTTCTTTACGGCGTTTAACGTCACTATTGGCCCCAGTTTTTGGATCTCAGCGGTGGTTATGGCTATCATTATCGCCTTAGTTTTCGGGCCAGTTCAAGGCTTCATTCAGCGAAGGATCGATCGCCTTTTCTATCGTGAGGCCTATGATTATCGTCAGACTCTGAGGACTTCAAGCCAGAAGATGAGCACCATGCTCGATCTAGAGGAGCTAGCGGAATGGCTGGTGAGTAATCTAATGATGACCTTGTGGTCGGCGAAGGGAGGCCTGTTCCTGCTAGACAGGGAAACCCAGCGCTATATCCCCAGAGCGCTGAAGGGATATGACACGAGGGCGGGTGGCATCCAGCTCAATAGCGATAACCCAGCGGTAAAGCGCCTAGCTCATGGAGATAGCTGTTTGACCGCAGAAAGTATAGATCGCCTCCCCCAACTGCGCAGCCTTTGGAAATCGGAGAGGGGTCAGCTGAAACAGCTAGAGGCCGAGGTGCTGGTGCCGCTGAAGGCTAAGGATGAGCTCAGCGGCATACTGCTACTTGGCCCCAAGCTTTCCGGGGAGCGCTACACCGTTGACGACATGGAGCTTCTTCTAACCGTAGCCAACCAAGCGGTGGTATCAGTGGAGAATGCCCGTCTCTATGAGGAGAGCCTGATTAAGGCTGAGAAGCTGAGGGAGTCGCAAGAAATGTCCCGAGGTATGCTGGAGAGCGCTGCAACGGGAATATACCTTCTCCAAGAGGGTAAGTTTCAATATGTTAGTCCCCTATTTGAAGAGATATCGGGCTATACAAGTGATGAGCTGATAGGGACATATTCTCTCGGCTACGTACACCCTGAGGATAGAGAGATAACTAGAAGGAAAGCCATAGAGAGCCTAAAGGGTCAGAGTGGCTTGCCTCATGAGTTCAGGTTTGTGAGGAAGGACGGGGAGTTAATTTGGATTTTGGAAAAGGTCGCTTCTATAGAATACGGGGGAAAGCGAGCAACAATAGCCAGCTTTATGGATATCACGGAGAGAAAGAGAGCCGAAGAGGAACTGCAGAAAGCTTACGAGGAGCTCAAGACAACACAGGATTATATGGTTCAATCGGAGAGGCTGAGGGCGTTGGGAGAGATGGCTGGTGGTGTGGCTCACGACTTCAACAATATCCTGGCCATCATCCTGGGCCGGGCCCAGTTGGCTTTGGAGGATGTGACAGATGACAAGCTGAGAAAGGGCCTCCAGATTATCGAGCAGACCGCACTCGACGCCGCTAGGACAGTGCGCCGCCTTCAGGACTTCGCTAGAGTGAGGGTGGATCGGGATTTCGAAATAGTGAACCTGAATCAATTGGTGGAAAGCGCTTTGCAGATGGTGGAATCTCGTAGGGTAGAGCGCGAGGAGATGGGGGGTGTAGTAATTGATATTAGCGCCGAACTGAATGAGGTGGCTCCTGTTGAAGGGAACTCAGCGGAGCTAAGAGAGGCACTCGTGAATATTATCTTCAACGCTATGGATGCGATGCCTGAGGGGGGCAAGATCACTATAGAAACTGAGCAGGTGAACAGCTGGGTGATTCTTGCTGTTAGAGATACTGGTGTTGGTATCCCTGATGAGATAAAAGGGAAGGTCTTCGATCCTTTCTTCACTACGAGAGCTCATGTAGGCTCTGGGCTTGGGCTTAGTGTGACCTATGGTATTGTTACCAGACATGGCGGGAGCATCAAGGTGGAAAGCGCTCCAGGGAAGGGATCCACTTTTTATATCAGGCTGCCTGTGGTCAGCGGTGTCAAAGGGAAAGCTCACCCTGAGCGTAAGCCTCGCATTATCAAGAGCGCCACGATACTCCTGGTCGATGACGATCCGGAAGTCAGTGAGGTTCTCGGGCTCACGCTCGAACAGCTAGGTCACCGGGTAACAGGGGTTACTAGCGGGAAGCAGGCTCTGAGCGCCTTTGAGAAAAACGATTACGACCTAGTAATCACTGACCTGGGGATGCCCGACGTCTCAGGGCGCGAGGTTGCCAGGGTCGTTAAAGAGATAAAGCCCGAGACGCCGGTCCTTCTGATTACCGGCTGGGGGGTGCAGCTTGACCTTGGGGAACTGCCAGCGGTCGATGGTGTGATTGCAAAACCCTTTAGCAAAGATGCTCTTTCAATACAAGTAGCGGAACTACTCACTGCTACTCGGGGAACCGATAGGAGTGATGATGAAAACTGAGAGAATTCTAATCGTTGACGATGAACCCCCGGTCCGGGAAATGATACAGGAGATCCTGGAGCGGGAGGGCTACCAGGCGATCGCTGTAGGAAGTGGAGACGAAGCCCTCGCTATGGCGGAGGTGGAGGATTTTGACCTAATCCTCGCCGATATTAAGATGCCCGAGATGGATGGTCTTGAGTTGGTTGAGAAATTTCGGGAGGTAAGCCCGGAGACCATTCCTATGCTGATCACTGGATACGCCAGTATCGAAACTGCGCAGGTAGCGGTGAGGGAGGGGTTTTACGATTACATCGTAAAACCGTTTGAGCGGTCTGAGCTTTGCTCTGCGGTAGCCAAAGCGTTGCAACGGAAGAGGGTTAGCGATGAGGAATCCCGCCTTAAGGAGTTGGCGGGGCTATACAAGGTGAGCCAATCTATAGTCGCCAGCCCGGAACAGAGGGAGGTGCTTGATCACATCCTCAATTCTGCATTGCATCAGACAAAGTCCAGTGGAGGTGCCATTCTCCTTTTCGACTCATCGCGGCGGGGGTTAATGATTGCTGCTGCCTTAGGGACGTGGGAGCCTGCGACCAGACTGGCCAATATGGTGCTGGAGCGGGGCATTGATAAGTGGATTGCGGATATGAGCGGCCCTCTCCTTTTTACCGATTTGGATCAGCACCCCCTATTTAACCAAGTCCATCAGTTTTCTCCCGATCAACCACTGTCTGCCCCGAGTTCCAGAGGGGTGGAGATGTTACTGCTGCCCATAAAGAGCGAAAAGGAGACCTTTGGTGTTCTCAGTGTCTATAGAGAGGGAGAAACGGAGCTACTGAGTTGGAGCAGCCTTGAGCTGCTGACCATACTGGCCACTCAGGCCGGTCTATCGATAAAGAGCCGCCAACTCTTTTCCGAGATGGAAAATGGTTGCCTTACTACCCTGCGCACAGTGGCTTCCCTTGTCGAAGGTAAGACTCACTACCTTAGAGGCCATCTGGAGAGGGTGGCTCAGCTTAGCGAGCAGCTTGGTTGGAGGATTGGCTTGGGTGAGGGGGAGATAAACACCACGAAGCTGGGGGCCAGTCTTCACGATATCGGTCTCATCGGCATTAGCGAGACTATCCTGAGCATGCCCGGCGAACTCACTCCCAAAGAATGGGAGGTGGTAAAACTTCACCCGATAATTGGAGATGACATCCTTGCCCCTCTTCCGTTCCTATCAGAGGCTCGCTATATCGTGAGGCATCACCATGAACACTTGGATGGCAGAGGCTACCCTGATGGTCTTTCGGGCGATGAGATAACGCCTCCGCTCCGTGTTGTGGCGTTGTGCAATTCCTACGATGCCTTGGTCTCACCTCGCCCCTGGCGCCAAGCCCTTGCTAAGGAAGAGGCCATTGCAATGCTTATCGAGGAAAAGGGCACAAAATTTGACCCCCATACAGTGGACGCTTTTGTGGATATGCTGAAGGAACAGTATTGATTGAAAAGAAGCGGTCACTGTAATAGGGGGGATACCCTATGCGACTTCGGCCATCTTTTTAAGCTATTCCTCCCCTCACTGCTTGCCCCTATCGACCCTCCCCGCTATAGGCTAGCTTGCCATCGTAAAAGCTAATAGAACAGCAATATGCTATAATAACTAGCCATTTCTCATAATGGGGGTGCCCGATGGAGTTTCGAAAAGAGGTAGGAAGTATGGAAATTTCAAGTCCTCTTGTTCAATTTGAGAGCGAGGTTGAGCTAATAGAGTATCGGGAGGACCCCTTGACAGGTTCGCAGAGCAGGATAAACGTTAAAAGAGCAGGAAGGGTGAGGCAGACGCATTTGGGGGAGGCGGATTTGCAGGAGGTAAGCGAGAGGCTAAGGTTTAGCTGCTTCTTTTGCCCGGAGAATATCGAAGCGAGAACGCCAAAATTCCCCCCCGAACTTTTCCCACAGGGCAGGATAAAAAGGGGGGATTGTTTCGTTTTTCCAAATTTATACCCCTTTGCGGAATACCACGCCGTTGGCACCTTGACGGGAATGCATTTTCTCGAACTGGATGAGTTTACCCCGGAGATGCTTCTGGATAACATTATCGCCTCACAAGAATACATTGCTCGAGTGCACCAACAGGACGAAAAGGCTAAATATCCCCTATGGATATGGAATCATCTGCCGCCCAGTGGGGCCAGCATAATCCATCCCCATGTGCAAATAGCTGTGGATCGCGCCCCGACGCCGGAACTAAAGAGACTTCTGGAAAAAAGTGAGGAATATTTCAACAGGCACGGTGGAAATTATTGGCGGGATTTGGTTGAGGAGGAGAGAGAGATCGGCGAGCGGTATATCGGCGAGAACGATTCCCTGGCGTTCATCGCCAGCTATGCCCCACGGGGTAATAGGGAGATTCAGATGATATTTAAAGAGGTGGGCAACCTGGCGGACCTGGATGAAAAGCAAACGAGGGATTTTGCCACCGCGATTACAACGATATTGTATTGCTATAAGAAGATGGGGGTGAACTCCTTCAACCTGATCACCTATTCAGCGCCCGTGGGCGAGAACCCGAATTATTACCGGCTCAACGCCCGAATAATCTCAAGGCCAATTTTCCAGCCTTTTTATACTAGCGATAGTGGTTTTATGGAGCGATTCTTCGATGTTTGGGTCATTGAGACCCTGCCTGAGGAAATAGCCCGCGAAGTAAGAGCCAGTTTTTGAAGTTGGCTAATCGTCCCACAGGGGGTTTATCACTAGGCCAGCGGGCGTCTTAGGATAGAAATAGGTGGATTTTGGAGGCATCCTCGTGCCGGCGTCAGCCACTGCCAGGACGCTGGAGATCGGGGTGGGGTTGAGCAGAAAGGCTAGCTGATACTCTCCAGAATCCACCCGAGACAAGGCATCCAACCCATCGCGGGTGTATTCTAGGCAATTCTCCTCCATTTCCGGGCTATCTATGCCCAGCATCTGGCGTAAAATTACTCTGTGCAGGAGGTATACATCCAAATCCTTTAATGCGTTCGGTTGGTCTGTTGACACCATTTCCTGTCTGAGCGTCAGCAAGCAAAGGTGCTGCCCCTCGAGCCCGTAAACACCGAAGGTTGCCCCCCTCTGCCCCCGCTCCTTTAAAATTTCCAGCCAGCCTTTCAAGCTTTCAGAGGGAGTCGGTAACGGCGAGAGCAACTCTTCATCGAAGCAGGTGTTCAGTTCAGCCTTCAGCTGCGCCAGTCCTTTGGTTTCCAAAACCCGTACCAGGCGGTGGGTGGGCTGCATGATGAGATTTGGGTCCTCAGAGTCGGTGAGGGTCATCATCACGAAATTGAAGGGTTCCTCCCCAGTATAGGATTGATGGGCGGAGCGCTGTTCATGCTGGTAGGCGAGGGCTGTCTCATAGCGATGATGCCCGTCGGCAATGTAGATGACCTTGTTGGCGAAGAAGTCGCAGACCCTGGCGATGTCATTATGATCTGTCACCACCCACATCAAGTAGGTCACCCCGTAGTGGTCCACTGCACTTAAGGCAGGCCTATTAATCGTAT
>SMTZ1_10023015_pt1 | contig 11774 bp, 11 predicted proteins | sample DeeMarSWOR136_30_FD_25667 | JGI IMG/M metagenome (IMG submission 25667) | reverse complement strand
TGTTCATTATTTTGCTCCCTCGATTTAATATGTTATATAACAAAACTTTCCAATTTGAACATCAACCTGTCACTTTGCCCGAGAGATGTAAGAAAGCATTTTGTCAAGGTCGTCGATTTTGTTAACAGGTTGGTTACAAACATAATTTTCGCACACATAAACTGTAGCTTTGCCGTCTATGGCAGCCTGGTTCTTGATAAAAGGGATTGTTCCGTAAGTATCGGAGTCCATATTATCCTGTTTATTGAATAATACAACTGAATTTGGCAGAAATTTGCTGCGGACCAGCTTAAGCATCTGCTTTGTGTCCGTTGCCTCAACGTTGCCGGCAATTACTATTTCCTGTGTTGGGCAAAGCCAAAAGTTCAATGCTGTTAACATTTCAGTTGAAAAAGCGGGCAACTGTTTCAATTGCTGCGAGAACGATTCAAGTACCTTAACACCTTGTTCTGTGTAGTATTGATTCATAGTTAACCGGCCCAGCTTCAATAAAGCGAATGCTGCGGTTGAATTGCCGGAAGGAATCACTCCGTCGGAGTTTGGTTTGATACGGGCAATTAATTTTTCGCTGTCTCTGCCGGTGAGAAAAAATCCTCCCTGCTCATTATCAGCAAATAGCTTTATCATCTCCTCGGTAAGCATTTTTGCCTCAATAAGCCATTTGGCCTCGAAAGACGCTCCGTATAAGTCCAGCAAGCCCATTATAGTAAATGCATAATATCGCATCAATCGTCCTCTTTTGTGCAAATTAGCCAGTATAAATGTAGCTGCTCGCTCGGCGGCTCTGATATATTTTTCTTCCTGCAGAACTGCCCCGCCGTAAGCCATTGAAGAAATCATCAAGCCGTTCCATGCAGTGATGATCTTGTCATCTCTATGCGGCCTGATTCTTTTTACCCGCTCGTTAAAAATCTTTGAACGGGCTTTTGACAGAACATCCATTAGCGCAGTATGGTCTTTTTGGAACTTTTTTTCCAACTGTGCCGTCGATATTGCAATATTGAGAATGGTTTTATCTTCTTCAAAATTACCCTCCTCGGTAACACCGTAGTAAGCGATAAATATCTCGGCTTCGTCTTTATCTAATATAGATTTAATTTGCTTTGGGTTCCATACATAAAATGCACCTTCTTTTCCCTCGCTGTCGGCATCTTCGGCGCTATAGAAACCGCCTTGGGTATCGGTCATATCTCGCAGGACATATTCAAAGATCTCCCTTGCGGTTGTGGCATAATTTTGGTTCTTCGTAACTTGGTACGCCTGGAGATAGACCTTGCTAAGCAGTGCCTGGTCGTAAAGCATCTTCTCAAAATGCGGGACGAGCCATCGTGCATCGGTTGCATAACGATGGAAACCGCCGCCAATGTGGTCATAAATACCACCTTTGGCCATTGCATCGAGAGTTTTTTCAACCATTTGCAGGGCCTGCGTATTATCTGTTCGGTGCCAATAAGAAAGCAGCATTGACATGTTAATCGGCTGAGGAAATTTCGGAGCTGTTCCAAAACCTCCATTAGTACCATCAAAAGTAGCCCTGAAATAATCGAATCCACCTTTGAGCATCTCGGCTGAAAGTGTCTCTTTTTCAGTTGGTCCGCTTAGGTTTGCCAGAACTTCACTTAGTTTCTGTGATGAATCGGCTAATTCCTGCCGTCTGTTTTTCCATGCATCAGCAACAGAAAGGAGCGCCCGCTCAAAACCCGGACGGCCATATAAATCTTTCGGAGGGAAATACGTTCCACCATAAAAGGGCTTACCGTCAGGTGTAAGGAATACCGATAGAGGCCAACCACCCGTGCCGGTCATCATCTGAACAGCGGTCATATATATCTCATCTACGTCCGGCCGCAGTTCTCTATCCACCTTGATGCTCACGAAATGCTCGTTCATTATACCGGCAATCTGTTCGTTTTCAAAGCTCTCTCTTTCCATCACATGACACCAGTGGCAGGTGGAATAACCAATTGATAGGAAAATAGGTTTATTCTCTTTTTTAGCCCGCTCAAAAGCCTCCTTGCCCCAGGGATACCAATCAACAGGATTGTGAGCGTGTTGCAACAGATAGGGACTGGTTTCATTGATAAGCCTGTTGGTATATTTATGTACGGCCGTTGTTGTCGGCATGTTATTTTCTCCCGTCACCGTATAGCCCTCTATAATAAGACCTATGAAGACAATAGTACTTAGAACATGTTGAAAGACTTTTCGAGCCATTTTGATTCTTTATTTAAAAAACAGCGGCGATTTCTTTTACCTTGCCGATAGCCCCCTGACGCTTCGCTTCTGTGACAACCGGGCCGCCCTGTAAGGTTGGTTCAACGACTACGGAGCGTTCGATATACTTGGTTTGCAGGTCGAACGCTTCAGTCCCGCTGCCCGGAGGATATTCGCCACCACGGGCATACACGGCCAACATTGGTTTTCCAGCTACAAGCCCCTTGTATCCGGTATCTTCACTGTAACTGAACGTATAGCCGGGCTGAACTAAAAGATCGATATACTGCTTGAGCCGGTATGGAATACCGAAATTCCACATCGGTACAGCAAGAACATACTTGTCTGCAGAGGTAAACTGCTCAATCACTTCCTCAACATTCTTCCATACTTGCAGTTCTTCTTTTGAATGCGGCTGCCCGTGCAGAATTGTATACTTGGCCTGTACCGTCAGCCCGTCAAAATTGGGGATAGACGCGTCAAACACATTCAAAGTGACAATTTCATCATCTGGATGCTTTTGTTCGTATGCTTCAATAAAGGCATCGGCAACGGTAATAGAATGTGACCTTTTACCTCTTGGAGAAGCCTGAATATATAAAAGCTTGCTCATGATTTTCTTTCTTTCTCAGTTTCAAGGATTTGCGATTTTCTTATCCAACGATAAATCGTCCTTAACCACCTCAAAATCCGGTGTTGATGTTCCCAGGAAAAGCATTTCTGAAGCTATAAGAACTATAGTGAATTCCTTTATTGTTAGTTAACTTCAAATACTGTTATTTTTCAAATCCATAGCACAAATGACCGGGTCAAATTCTTCCTCCGAAGCCAGTTCGATATTCGCAATTAAGTCCGATGTGAAAGTAGCAATTCCGCATTTCCTCGGCGGATAGGAAGAAATGAACACCACTCTTTTTGCTGGCTCTGTTATCATCTATTCACTCCTTTCAACTTTTATTGAAACAGCAAATCCAAAACCCAATTTCTTTAATCAGCACTGCGCACACTTCGAGTTTCCCTGTTGCGATTTGTTGCAAGAACCGGTCCCAGTAACTTTGTTATCGTTGAGACTATCCCCACTAATAGAAGCTGCGTCGGACATTGATTTTACTACCTTGCTGTCGCTGACATAGACTTTCCCGCTAAGCACCTGGCGGATCGCTGTTATAATCTTTTCAGCCGCCTCGTACTTGGCAACATATCCTGCAGCCCCAGCTCGAAGAGCACGTTGGCCGTAGAGCAGCCCATCGTGCATAGAAAGTATTAGGACAATCAGATTTGGACAGCGCAATTTCATTCTTTCAGTGAGTTCAAGCCCGCTTGTGCCTTCCAGTAAAATATCAACGATGGCCAGGTCAAACTGCTGTTTCTCAATAGCTTCCAAGGCTTGACCGGCGTTCTCGGCTTCGGCACAAACCATAAGATCAGGTTCCGCCTCGACAAGCTTTATCAGTCCCTGGCGTACAATAGTATGGTCATCAACAACCAAAATTCTGGTTTTATTCTTGCTGGTGTTGTGTTGTGCTTTTTTCTTCATTTTCCTGGACTCTCTTTGTGATAAGGTCCTCAATAAGTCTATCAAGATCCACATTCAACCACTTATTGATAGGGTATTTGCGCTCAGCAAGCTGGCAACGAACAGTAAGGACTTTTCCTTTCCGAACTTTCGGTAGCGAAGCAATCCTTTCTGACATCCGAGCAGTCATTCCCAGCCGAACCTTATCACCACGCACCTTGGCCATCGTAATCTGTACGCAATCTCCAATCATAATCAACTCATCCCTTTGCTCTTTGCCTGGTTAAAACCAACATTCTTAACTCCTTCTGCCAACTGCCGGCTAACGACGCTCCACAAAGTTGCCATGAGCAAAATACTTGGTTGCCCACTAATTTATATCAATCACATCTCCCACTGCTGTGTCTATTTTTCGCTAAGCTTCCCGGCCACACATCCTGGCGTGGCCGGAAAACACAGCTTAGCGAATGAAGGAGGACTATAAATTTTTATATGTGTTCTGTACTTCCCAAGTTTTCCAAATATGCTACTATAAATTTTCATCTTTAGTCTTTTCAGTTTATGCCCAATAGTAATGAAATGTTTAATTTCTGTAAATCAGGGGAGGGACCTTTTTTACCATCGGTTGAACTACCCTTTTTCGTATAAGGGAATCCCCCGATGCCAAAGTCCAAAAGGCTGAAGACCTGCAAAAAAGCTCTGAGGGCTTTTAGTAAGAGTTGTAAAAAAAGAGGATTAGAGGGCGATCGCAAGTCGTGATGAAATTACCGCTTGTTATGACTGCCGACCCATTGAATGGCGTACCGAAGCAGCTCAGCAGCATTGGCCAGACTCAACTTTTCCTTGATATGCGCCCGATAAGTCTCAATCGTTTTTATACTCAAGTGCAGCCGTTCGGATATCTGCCGGGTTCCGTAGCCCTTGCCGATCAAATGAAACACTTCCAGCTCACGGTCACTCAGACGCTCTACCGGAGAAGTACTTATCTCGGCTTTACTGCCAACTAATTTACGCACCATTTTTGCAGCCATTTTATCACTGACATATATCTCGCCAATCAGGATTTTCCGAATTGCAGTAATCACCTTTTCTGTGGCTTCGGCCTTCATAACATAGCCCTTGGCCCCTGCTCGAAGAGCACGCTCGGCATACAAAGACTCGTCATGCATGGAAAGGGCCAGAACCGGCAAGTTTGGATACTGAACATTAATATCCTTTATCAGTTCAATACCGCTTGTCTCTCTAAGGGAAATATCAACAACAGCCATACTGGGTCTTAGTTCTTTAATGGCTTTCATTGCTTGATGGGCATCCTCAGCTTGTCCACAAACCGCAAGGTCGTTTTCGTGATTGACAAGCTCGGCAAGTCCTTGCCTGACGATAGGATGGTCATCAACAATAAGAATCTTCGATTTATCTCCGCCGGTTTTATCTTGCCCCTTTTTCCGAGCCATAATTTCTCCCATTTTCATAAATGTTTTTTCTTCGGAAACACACAGGTCACGACCGTCCCGCCTTTGTCGCCCTTGCGAATATCGAGTGATCCGCCAATCATCTCGGCGCGATGATTCATAATCTGCAAACCCATACCTTTACCCTTAACCTGCATTCCGGGAAAATCCCGGCCATCACTTCTCACCGCCAGGACAGAATTATCCCCATCGTAAGCCAGTTCTATCTGGATATTCTTTGCCCCGCCGTGTTTGATTGCATTAGTGACGGCCTCCTGAGCGATACGATAAAGGTGCACTACCGCCGCGGCATCATCCATCGGACCGGGTTTGTCACATTTGAAAGTACAGCGGATACCAAAAAGGTGTTCCGTAGTCGCTGCAAATTCCTGCAGTGCCGACATCAAGTTGCCTGAGTCCAAATCTACGGGGTGAAGTCCCCTGGCAAGACCCCGAGTTTGACCCATTGCCTGCTTGATAAGTTTCGCTATCTCTGCGACGTTGGCTGCTTCATCAGGCAATTTAGTAGCCAGCTTGTCCTCTAACACCTTCGCCATAAACGCGATACCCGTAAATTGTTGGCCGATGCTATCGTGCAGCTCCCGCCCAATCCGTCGCTGCTCCCGCTCGCTAACATCCAAAAGTGCTTTTTCCAAACGCTTGCGCTCCTCGATTTCCTGAAGCAATTGCTTATTGGCTTTTGTCAATTCTTCTGTGCGGGCTTGGACCAACTCTTCCAAGTGCTGCCGGTGTTTTCTCAAGTCTTCTTCTGCCTGCTTACGTTCGGTGATGTCCAGACCATAGAGATTGACATAGTTCGCTTCGGTTACTGGAGCAACCATAAACGAAAATATCCTGTCTCCATGTTCTATCTCAACCATTTTTCCTGCCCCCAAGACAAAAACTTCTGAAACCGTTTGACACCACTTGTAGGGAACAATCTGACCCACTTTGCAGCCCCATTCGGTTAAAAGGGACCCGCTGGCAGCATTGGCATAAAGCAGTACCCCGTCCTTTGTGACCCGCAAGACAGGGTTTGGATTTTCAGAAGGAAATTTTGCCAGATTCTTTACATCTTCCTCAGTTCTGATTCTTGCCAGCGCAATACCAATGCTGATACCGATTTCCTCGAGGAAACGAATTATCTCAGTGGTAAAACTTCCCGGTCGGGTGTCGTTAAGCTGTAACAAACCCACAACTTGTTCTCCCGAACGCAGTGGAATAAGAGCCACTGATTCGTAGCCCGCTTTGTTGCAGTGGTCCCTTACCGGCCCTTGAAGGTCTTCCGGCCGAATGGACGCCAGCAGTTCAGTAGTGCTGTTGGTCCAGAAGCTTCCACCTTCAGTAAAGAAAGGCAAAGTTGGATCCGTGCGGCCGGACAAAACACTGCCGCACATACACTCAAGAACTCGATTTCCTTGTGAATCATAAATTTGTTTGCCGTTCTCATCTCGAACACAGAGATAGTTCTCGGCTTTCACAAAATCCTCCGAAAATCCACTTGTCTCGAAGTAAGGGAAATCATCTTCCTTGTGCAAGCGAATCCCCACAGCTTTAAAACCGCTGAATTCCTTTACAAGTGAGACGACATCACGAATTGCCTCCAAGCTTACGACTTCTCGATTTAAGGACTCTAAGATTCGCCCAGCTAATCGCTGGCGTGCCTCTACATTTTTACGCTCAGTGATATCCTGGACGATGCCGACCATGCGGATTGCTTTACCATTTTCATCCCGGATGACATCACCTGTCTCCGAAACCCAACGAACCGTTCCGTCAGGCCAGACAATGCGATGCTCGATAGTGTAATCCTTGCCCTGTTTGATGCAGGCATTGACCGAATCAACAACATGTTGGCGATCCTCCGGATGGACACACCCGAGAAATGCCTCATATGTTGCGCCGAATTCTCCGCGACCAAACCCAAACATGGGCTCTATTTGCTCAGACCATACCAGCTCACTTGTCCCAATGTCCCAATCCCAACTACCAATGTTGGCTACTCGCTGGGCAAGTGCATACCGCTCTTCACTGCGCTTCAGCGCCTCTCGTGCCTTTGTACGCCGCTCGGAAAATTTTCCTGTGCTACCTTTATTTTCTTTCATAGCTTATGCTGTTCGCAAAATCGATTGTTATTTTTTTCCTCGCCTTCTCTCTTTTAGTGCCCTGAATTTCGGTGGAACTTCACTGTCCTTGACATATAAAACTATATAATACCTCGGTGGCCGCGAATATCAAGTAAATTCAATTCTACCAATGGAGCACCGGTTTATTGCATTCTTTAATCTTCTGTTTACTTCACTATTGGCCTGGACACCAAAGGCAATACGAGAACGCCTGGCGGTTCAGGTACGATGTACTTTGACGATATTCGATTGTATCCTCCGCCGCTAGAACCGACACCGTCAGCCGGACTTTAGGTGGCAATTAAGATTACGTGATTGATATAGCAGATTTGTATTAACTCGGGGCTTATGCCGATCCGGTATAGGCCCCTTCGTCTTAGGACAAAATATAAACTCAGGACATCATCTCACAGAACGTCCATTAAAAACGTTCACATTTTTTGTTCTTTTTATAATCCATTTTCGTTAAGTGACTTATAATATGAGCATTTTTTTGAATTGGCAGATAACGAGCCGCGCAGTTGTAAGAAGGTTGTACCGCCATCGGAAGTGGCTGGCTGGGGCCGAAAATCTGTATCGGTGACTTCTTGTTGTCTCTCGTCAACTATCCGGTTCCTCTACCGGCTGGGATTCAGAACTCAGAAATCTTCAGCTCCTTTGTCACCGATGAGAAAGTACATCTACACGTGATTAACAAAGATGACTTTCCTATGAATTATAACCAAGCAAAGTGAGCTTAAAGCTCCTCATCATCCAACACTGATGTACCAGATATCCTCTATCCCATTTTCACTCTCACCCACAAAATCCCATCTGACATAGAGGTGAGGACCAAAAGGCTTTTTAGGGATAACCCTAATGTCTACAAGGGAAAGACCCCAGTTGTTTCTTGCAGCTTTGTTCGGTAATGATAGATGGCCTCCGCCCATAAAGGGACGGTGGATAGATATACCAGGCTCGGGAAAGTTGAATGTGCGAGAAGTTTGAGGTAATGGAAAAATGCGATGTTGTCAGCCCAATTCTGTGGGATTTTTCATGAGCAGTTATCGGTACGCACAGTGCATGCCGTGAAATATCAACCATTTTTTGAAAGGGTAGAAGAATGAAAACGAAAAAAATGTTAGCAATTTTAGTTTTGGTTTTGGTGCTGGGTTTCGTTGGTAGTGCGATAGCCGGCTGGGTAACATCCGGAAACAACATGCATTCTGATGTGTCAGGCAATGTAGGCATCGGAACGAACAGTCCCCAGAGAAAACTAGATGTAATCGCATCCAGTTCTGACAGCAACAACGAGTGGGCGCCAGCTATTTACGGACAAAACAAGGGTGCAGGTGACGGTGTGTACGGATGGAGTCAAAATCGCCACGGCGTCTATGGCACAACCAAGAGCGCCAATAGTGCCGGTGTCTACGGGTTCGTCCAAACTGAAAATGGCAAGGGAGTCTTCGGAATGGCCTCCGGCAACTACGGCGAGGCCGTCCGCGGCAAGGCTACGGGCACCCATGCTGAGGGCGTCATGGGTGAGGCCCTCGGACCCCAAGGAGATGGTGTCAGCGGCTGGGGCAAAAGGCATGACTTTTATGCCTGGGGTCCTGGGGAGGATTATGGTTCAGCCTCTTCTATCCGCTGGAAGAGCGACATTCGGCCCATCGATGCTCCGCTGGATAAGGTTCTTCGTTTGCGAGGCGTCTATTTTACCTGGGACGAGGAACATGGTGGAGAGCACGATGTGGGCATGATCGCTGAAGAGGTAGGAGAGGTGCTGCCGGAGATCGTGTCGTATGAACCGGATGGGAAATATACCAGCGGCATGGACTACAGCAGGTTGACGCCGCTCCTGGTCGAAGCTGTCAAAGCGCTTAACAGAAAAAATGCCGAACTGGAAGATAAGCTGTCAAAGTTGGAATCGCTCCGGAAGGAAAACACCGACCTGCATGATCGCATCAAAACACTGGAAGCCTTGGTGGGCCAACTGGCGCGCGAAAAAAGTGGCGTGCATGATGAGTTAGAAAGGTAATCTGGATAACTAAAAAAACGCTGCCGTTCTTGCTGCTCCTATTATATGGATGGTGCGAAATGGTGTGACACCAAGTAACGACCAGACTGTAGGCGTGTCGGATTGGAGAGCGTCACCGCTTTTGACCGCCTTCGCCGCCCGATGGTCGCCTCGAGACGAATCGGAGGCTCTGCCTGACCGGGTCAACGCGATAGAGCGAACGAGGGGTTGCCCTTCAAAGAAAAAGTTGGGTTGACGGAAAAAGTGTTTTGACTTTTCGCTCTTCATAGGTGTGAGGGGCATTGAAGTTACTCGCAAGGTTAAATATTGTGATACTCTTGAAACCGAAAGGCAAGAGAAACAGAGAAAACAAATTAAACCTAAATGAAGGAACCATATTATGTCTACTCGACAAACAAATCAGACGCCAAAACCCAATAGCATCTTCTGGTCTCTGTTTGCCTGACTGCAATGTGTGAAACTATTGCCATAAGTACGAATACGGCTGGACAGGAAAGTTAATAACTTTGCGGGCACCGTCGGATTCATAGCTATAGAACACCTTAGAACTATCAACACCGGTACTGCCTATCGCCTCATGATGGATCCAGCCCAGTTCAGAATCGTATTGGAAAATCTCGCCGGGGCGCTTGTCTCTGGGACCGTAAACGCCGGTGATAAAGTCTTCGATCCTCTGGCGGCTTGGCATAATCGAGCGAAGATATTCTCTGGCCCGTTCTTCAAAGCCGTTCGTTTCACCTTTCAATATTCCGTCAAGAGATAAGACAGCCAAAGAACTCCCAACCATCTTGCCCAAAAATTCACGTCTCTGCATTATCAAACCTCCATAAAAATACCATCTTCTCATTACTTACATTACGGAGATAATACAATAAAAGTGCCAAAGAAGAAACCAACAAAGCAATAACAAAACATCCCTGCTCATCAAGCGAGTGTATTAAATCGATCCGCTGGTTAGTCCGCACTACGGGGGCCAGATAAAGGTGGTGGCTTATATCTTCTCATAGTGTTATTCCTTGAAATATTAAGGATTTGTGATAATCTCGTGCTATGAAATACACCTTGAAAGTATGGGTTGAACGACCAAGCATTATTATTCGCGTCCTCCCTGGCCCTTGGTGCGCTAATGAGAAAGTTTTGAAAAGGAGACCATGATGAGTATTGGATTTACACGGCGAGAGATGTTGCAGTTTATAGGTGTCGGAGCAATGTCAATGGCACTACCAAAAAGGCTGCAGGGTGCACAGAAAGATGGCGAGGGTAAACAGGCAGCGGGGAAACCGTTAACCTTTTTCGGCTGGTCGGATACCCATATACCGGTCCATGGCGATGGGAGCAAGTTGTGGCCGGCCATTGATACGATGAATCTATTGCCGGGCAAGGCGTATCCAAAGAATATTGGCGGCGTTGTTGATACACCAGTGTTTGTATTTAATTGTGGGGATATTACTGAATGGCCCACACATCAGGCAAAAAAGACATATGAGGATCTGATTACAAAACGATTGAGGTATCCCAGTTATGAAATACTAGGCAATCATGATGAGGCCGGCGCTGATGGCGTGGAGGGAGCACCACCGATTATGAAAGAGTGGTTCAAAAGACGTTATGGGGACCTGAGCTATACGTTCGATCAGGGTGGGATTCATTTTGTGTGCCCCTTTTCGCCGTATGATGAGAGTCTGGGAAGTCCGGCACAGAATATAAAAACCGAAGCGATGGATTTTATCAGGAAAAATCTTCATCGGCATTATTCGCCCGGTCTTGTGCCAGAAAAGTTGGCATCCATACCTCAAAAGACACCCATCGTTGTAGCAACGCATTTATGTTTCGATGCGATGACCAATCGAGACACGTTTGTAGATGCCTTGGGTGATGCGAATGTGATTATGGTGTTGGGCGGTCATTATCACAAGGCAAAGGTGACGCCTTATCGGGGTGTGAATTTTGTGCAGCTTCCGTCAGTGAATTCGGCCTGGCCGGAGGTGACAGTGATTCGAATCACATCGAATCGGCTAATTGCGATTCCATATGATTACTGTAAGTGCCGATGGATAGATGATCCCGGGAAGATTTTGGATGTGAAGATCTCGAGGTGAGTTATAGCAAGGGCGTGAGGGTGAAGCAAAATTCCAAAACCGGTTTGGTACTCTGCAAACAGATAAATTTTAGCTGTTATTCGCGAAAGTCCAATCGGACACCTATGAAGAGCTCAAAGTCAAATAATAGTCGGGATAGAAATGCGGGAACCTGCCGCAACGATGTTAAGAGAAAGGCACAAGCAGGGTAATTGTGAGGCTGATAGTATCAATGCGTTGCACAGGGGCGGGCGAATTCGTAGTAGCGTTGAAGCTGCTGTAATGGCAGCCGAGCGAAGGGACTCGGTCATTCAGCTACCGACGATTGACCAACTGTTTAACAGGAGGAGTCATTGGAGGTAGCAGAACCAT
>SMTZ1_10021381_pt1 | contig 11775 bp, 10 predicted proteins | sample DeeMarSWOR136_30_FD_25667 | JGI IMG/M metagenome (IMG submission 25667) | reverse complement strand
TTCTTTCATGGGGCAGTTCACGGCTTTGAGGGCAGGGCAATGACTGTAATCCCGGGCAAGACAGCCTGCCTAAGGTGCGTATACCATGGTGTTATCCCGGAGGAAAAATTCCCGGTAATTGGGGTCACACCGGCAGTTATCGGCTGTATTCAGGCAACGGAGGCAATAAAGTACCTCGTGGGGGTCGGTGAACTGCTCACCGATAAACTGTTAACCTACGACGGGCTGCGTATTCAATTTACCGAGTTTAGGGTCAAGAAAAACCCCGATTGTGATCACTGCGGCCCTTTGATGGGAAGGGGCAAAAGTGAGCATACGGGTTAACATTCATCAGAATCTGCGTCACCTCACCAATGATCTGGGCATGGTGCAGGTAAACGGCAAGACTGTGGGTGAGTGCCTTAACGATTTGATTGCGCAATTCCCCAGGCTAAAGAAATACATATTTGATAAGAGCAACAAATTACTCAACTATGTTGAAGTCTATGTCAATCAGCAAAGCTCCTATCCAGATGAACTAGCCAAACCGGTGCATCCAGGAGATGAGCTTGATATAACACTCATCATTGCTGGGGGATAGGAAGGAGCTATGTGTACCGGTCGCATCTGATTAGCAGGCCCTTATGACATCTCTTCACTACAGATCTGCACAGGAACTCATAAGCCTCATCAGGTCGAAAGACCTCACTCCCCTTGAACTTATGGAGAAGACATTAACGAGAATAGAGGCAGCCAACACCGCCCTCAATGCCTTTGTCTCCACTCGCGCTGAGCAGGCCATGGATGAGGCAAGGGCCATGACAGAGCGGCTGGCCTCTGCAAAAGAGCCTGGACCGCTGACCGGCATACCGATAGGGGTTAAGGACCTGGAAGACGTGGAGGGAATGGTCACCAGTTTTGGGTCAATACCCTACAAGGACAATCTCGCCCGAGCCGATTCGATCCAGGTCTCGAGGCTCAAGGCAGCCGGTGCGATTGTTGTGGGAAAGACCAACACGCCTGAATTTGGGTTCACTGCCTTCACAAAAAACCGGTTACATGGTGTGACGAGAAATCCGTGGGATACGGAACGCACACCTGGTGGATCGAGCGGTGGCTCTGCTTCTGCGGTAGCAGCAGGTATGGTCCCCATGGCCACAGGCTCTGATGCGGGCGGTTCCATTCGCATTCCAGCGTCATACTCCGGCTGTTTTGGGCTGAAGACATCCTTCGGCAGGATACCAAGAGGTCCGCTCCCCCTTTTGCAGCTACATACCCTGTGGTGCCTGGGGCCCCTGACCAGGACTGTAGGTGATGCTGCCCTTTATCTGGACTGTGTTGCCGGATACCATCCTTCTGACCCTGAATCCCTTCCCCCTCCACACCGATCCTTTCTGAAATCTCTGGACACTATGCCAGCTGGCCTGAGGATCGCCTTCAGCCCTACCCTGGGGTATGCCAGGGTGCAAGGGGATGTGACGAAGAAGGTAGAAGAGGCGGTGACATGCTTCGAGGACATGGGCCACAGGGTTGAGCCCTGGGATGGATCATTACCAGATGTCGGTGAGGCCTGGTCCAAACTCATGGACTGCGAAATCTATGCGCAGGTTCATGAGGGCCTGGAAAGGAATCGCCAGGAGATGGGGAGGACACTGGTGAAATCCCTTGACGACGCGCGGTCCTTTTCACTGTGGGACCATGTGGAGGCCCAGAAAGTGAGGACCGAGCTGAACCAAATCATGTGGGACCTTTTTGAGCGTTTCGATCTCCTGCTCACCCCTACCATGCCAACCGAGGCCTTTGCCGCCGCAGGGCCACCCCCAGCGGAGATCGATGGGCAGCCCATCTCCCTTCTCGGGACAGTAGCCTTCACCTACCCCTTTAATCTATCCGGTCATCCAGCTGCCTCTGTCCCTGCAGGTCTCACCAAAAACGGACTTCCTGTGGGCCTTCAGATCATCGGCCCGCGTCAAAGAGACGACCTCGTGCTCCAGGCTTGCCATGCCTATGAGCAGATGAGGCCATGGAACGATCACTGGCCGGGGGTCGGATAGATCAGAAGGAGGTCACAAGGAGTGGGATAGTTATTTCTTGAATGTGCGGTTAAGGGAATAAGTGACATCAAGGCGATTCATCATACCTCTCGTATTGCTCGTGCTCTTCTCAGTAACGGCCCGTGCCGGCAATCCCGGGCGTGGCCCCGTCTATGATATTCAGTGCGGTTGCTATAGCGACCCCGAAAATGCAGCCAGGCTGGTGCTGCGGCTCCAGGAGCTCGGACTCTCTTGGTACAGCACGCAGAGGGACATCTGTACCCGCTTTATTGCAGATGTCAATGTCGACTACAGGGGAAGGTCCGCCTTTATTGCAGCATACCCGGAGCTCGCAGAAGGCTTTCTGGTGGAGAATCTTTGGGATCTGCCCCACCCGGATCCCGAGGGGATTTCACCCCTTCCCACCGGGGAGGAGTTCACCGCCATTATGGCCCCCTATATGCAGAGACAATACCAGCACGGCTACTACAATCGCAAGGGATTGTCCATGGCAGGGCAACGGGCCAGAATGTACACGCGGTGGATCTATGAGGCGGCCAGCTACTATGGTCTGGATCCTTTTCTTCTCTTTGCGGTGGGGAATTTCGAGACCTACTTTCGCAATATGTTTGGCGATTTAGATCGTCTGCAGCACAGGTATCCCGATCCAGCTCAGGGCATGTTTCAGATTCTCAGATCCACCGCCCACCTTATCTATCAGGATATGAGACATCGAAACGTTCCCCATGCCCCAGAGGAGCTTCCCCCGGACCTCAGGACTCATCCAAAGACCCAGATCTATTTCGCGGCCCACTACCTGCACATCCTGCACCTGCAACACCACGGCAACCGGTACATGGCCCTCCTGGGTTACAACGCAGCATCCAACCCCAATTACGAGTATCCACAGAGGGTTATGCGCTTCTATCAGCGGGCCATCAGGTACTTTATCCAATCGTCTCAACGATACAGGGAAGAGAAAACCGCGGCAGTCACACGCACTGACCCCAGGGGTGTCCAAGATCTAAAAAATAGAAAAGAGCCGATCAGGAACGCCCCATTCTAGAATTTACCTCTAGCTTTTCCAGGGCCAACTCTATGACATCTTCAGCCTTGTCCCTTTGTCTCATATAGTCCTCAAAAAAGGCCCTGACCTGTTGTTCTTTTCCAATGCCGCAGGTGGGAACGATCGCCTCTATGATCCTCTCGTAGTGAACGGGATGCAACTGCTCAAGCGTGGGTACGTGAGACACATACCATTCCCACATGCAGGGAATGGCATGGGGGTTTAAGGCCAGATAAGCTATTGGGATAAACTTGTTTCTATCCGGTACTCCTGTAAGGATGTATTCTTGAGTCTTCTCGATCAACGTCTTTTGACTGAAACTCCCTAATGCGGTTAGTATGTTTATTCTCTCGTGCTCACTCTCAGAGGATTTGAACCTCTGGACAAGCCATGTAAAAGTCTCGTCGGTGCCGTTCAGGGCCCCCACTCGCATGATGCTCTTCATGATGTCAGGGTGGATGCCCTCTCCGCCCTGGAGTGATGAAAATTTACTCCGTGCGAACCCCGCGGCATCCTCTGACCCATACATCACCGCATGGGTGATAATGTTATCTCTCAGTATTGATGTTGTCGGTGTCTCGTCCCTGCGAGGTTCGTAACCAATATTTGAGAGTACATTCTCAAGCAGCGACTTCCCAACGGATGCAACCTTCTCCCTCTGAGCCCCTTTCAGGACAAGGTATGCGTGAAATAGGTTGCCCGCAATACTTATGAGGGGCAGGAAGGCGTCCTCATTTTCATAATTGGAGAGAAACTCCAGGTACTCATCGACGGGGGCATCACCCCTTCTCACCAGCGCATAGAGATCATTTTGAAGGCCCCATCTATCCTCGGGCGGGAGCTCCTTGCCCAGCAGCCGTGTGCCGAGTTCATAGAGGTCACCTCTTTCGCTGTACTTGACTCTGTAAAACCCGGTCTGTCCATAGTTTACCTTGTATGCGACGGCATTTTGGCCGATATCAATGCTCGTGTCCTTGCCCTCGAGAAGGGTGTTTATTGTCCTTGCATCACCGTTTCCATAAAAAACCCTTATGGCAATTGGGACGACCCATATTTGGCCGGATTCACCCGGCAGGTAAGAGAACCTCTTCTGGGCAAGGGATAGTCTGTTCCCATCTCTTTTGACCTCAACAAGCGGGAAGCCTGACTGTTCTACCCAGCTCTTCATGATTGTAGTTATGGGCTTTTCCGAAACTTCTTCCAGGGCCCCCCATAGGTCATGGCTCGATGCACACGCGTACTCGTGTTTCTTTAAGTAGTGCCTGAGACCCTCCCTAAAGGTATTTACACCCACATATCCCTCGATGTGCCGTAAAATGCTCGCGCCCTTGTTGTATATGATTGGGGCCGTGCTGGGGTTGATGGCGACGTGTTTGCCTCCAGGGAGCTCTATCGGAACGGTTTCTCTTAAGGCGTCCCTGTCGAGTGCTTTATCGGTTTGGCCATGCAGAAATTGATCCCATATGCCCCATTCTGGATAATAGTGTGTCACAACGCCATAGCCAAAATAGGTTGCAAAGCTCTCGTTCAGCCAGAGATATTTCCAGTCAGAAGGCGTTACCAAATCTCCAAACCATTGATGCGCTATCTCATGAGCGATGACTTCGCATATCCTCTGCTCACCCGCGGTGGATGTGATGCTTGAATAGCGGAGGAGTAAGTTCTCCCTGAACGTGATGGCCCCCCAGTTCTCCATTGCGCCTGCCGCGAAATCTGGGATCGCTATCAAATCAAGCTTAGGAAGCGGATATCTTAGATCATAGTAGTCCTCACAAAACTCGAGGGCCTTTCTGCCAAACTCGAGCGCAAAGCGAGCGTGTCTTGTCATTCCAGGCATGGTCGCCACACGAACCAGGACCTTGCGCACCTCTTCAATGAACTCAAACTCGCCAACGCCCAGGAAAACCAGATAAGTAGACATCTTCGGTGTCTGCTGGAAGGTCACTTGTCTCCTCCCGTCTCCCAGGCGCTCCTCCTTAACTATCGGCCCGTTCGATATGGCAGTCAGTCCCTCCTCGATGACCATCTCAATATCAAAGGTTGCCTTCTTGCTCGGATGGTCAAAGCACGGAAACGCCCTTCGGGCATCGCTTTCTTCAAACTGTGTCACTGCGCAGTATTTCTCCTCTCCCCGAGCGCCGTACCTGCTCCTGTAGAAACCAACCATCCTATCGTTTATCTCTCCAACGTAGGCGATTTTCAAAATTATCCTTCCAGCCATCTCCTTCGGGAGGCAGACCCTCATCTCCCCTTTCCGGGTATCCACGTAAAAAGGGCACTCTACAAACTCACCCTCCACACAGACCTTACAAGCCCAGAAGGCCAGCTCCACTGCATTCAATGTAATTTCCTTGACCGGCGTCAGGGCCTCAACCACAATTTCAGTGCTTCCAGAGAATTTCATGGTCCTCAAATCCGGTTCTAGGCGTATCCTGTAATTCACTGGATTAATGTCATTCATGTCTAAACCCCCGTGTGTAAAGACAGCATGGGATCTCTCCCAGATTCATCAGCCTTTGATACGGTGCAAAATGCGGTATCTTCTTGCAAGATACCCATATGCGATCAAATAGAGACAAAAAAACGCTATATCGCCAATCCTGATGTACTTCTCAGGCAGATCCGGATAGATGAGGTGGTAGAAATACGTAGTAAGAAATGACTCACTGTACGTTGAGGCCGAACCGGACAGGGTGTGCAGGTAATTCTCTACGTAGGTCAGTGGGCAATACCAACCCATGATGTTCAACAAGAGGGTAAAGAGCAGTCCGGTCACGTGAAGAAAGGCCATCTTTGATCTCATTAACGCAAGGATGAATCCAGATATCAGGAACAAGATCCAAAGAAAATGTACTACGATTACGAAATCGGCTAGGACGCTATAAGTCATGTACCCCCTCTGAGCCAGTGGGTGTTCACATTACCCTGTAATCTAGGAATGCACCCTCAAACTGAGCTATTCTATTTTGCCGCGTCCTTTATTGTCAAACATATAGAGGCCTGCTGTTTCCGGAGTTTTATCGGGTGTATTTCCATAACCTGTTCGTTATATATCAAACTCTGTTTTTCATTAGCGAAAACCCTTGTCCTTTCGCTTCCCCTGCTTTTGAGGTGACCCTTTCGGGGCTCGCAGGCGGGGAACCCCTTCCTGCTCACCCTCGATGGGTACCCCACCTCTCCAGCAATTTACGCTCAAGGACAACGGTTTTCTCCAAAGATTAAGGAAACTCCAGTATAGAGGCGAGCGATCCGAAAAGGAGTTCTATTCCCTTTCTACTTACCGGAGGCTCGGCTGCTCGCCTATAGATGGGCCGGGCATAGATTTTGCTTTACATCTGAATTTAAGCATGTAAAATCCCACTACTGGAACACTTAAGACACAGGGAGGAATGGCTATGAAGAGACCTTTTTTTGCCCTCGCAGCCCTCACGGGATTCATTTTGCTCGGGCTGACCGGGTGTGCCACTCGAGGGTACGTCAAGGAACAGATAGCCGAGACCCAGAAGCTCATCGAGGCCAACCAAGCCGAGATCGCCAGGTTGAAGAGAGCGAGCAAACAGGGATTCACGCTGGGTGAGGAGGCACTCGCGCGGGCTGTGGAGGCGGGCAGAGTAGCCGAGGGCAAGCTTCTCTACCAGGTGACCTTTACAGACGAGGCGGTCCACTTTGCCTTTGACAAGAGCAATCTCTCCGAAAAGGCTAAAGGTGCGCTTGACAGCTTTGCCGGGCAGCTAAAGGCGGAAAACGAGAATGTATACGTCGAGATCCAAGGGCACACGGACAACGTTGGCACTGAAGAGTATAACTTGAGGCTGGGACATGGCCGAGCGGAGGCAGTCTATTCATACCTGCACACCCAGCACGGCATACCACTGCACCGCATGGACGTCTTTTCCTACGGTGAGTCCAAACCCATTGCGGACAATAACAACCCCACCAACCGGGCAATGAACCGCAGGGTTACACTCGTGGTGATAGAATAAGAGGAAAATGTAATCTTTCAATAGTTGTGGCAAAGGGGATGGAAATATGACCAGATTACTACGCGGGGGCTTTTCTCTGATCTTTTGGATTGTCGTCAACTTCGGTATAGCGTGGGCTCAGCAGCCCATTGGGCCAAGAATTGTTCTAGAGGAAAGACATTTTGATGCCAAACAGGTCAAAGAGGGCCAGATCGTTGCGCATACCTTTAAGGTCCTCAATACCGGGGACCAGACCCTCGAGATAAAAAAGGTCAACCCCGGTTGAGGCTGCGCAGTGGCCTACTTTGACAGGGCCATCCCCCCCGGCGGGGAGGGAAAGGTTACCCTAAGGATAAATACCAAGGGTTATGAGGGCGAGATCCGGAAGAGAGGCAGGGTTTACACCAACGATCCACACAAAAGTATTGAAGTGTTAACGGTGAGGGCCTTTGTCAAGGGACCCATCTCTCTGACTCCCAGGTCCGTCTACCTTAAGGGAGAAGTGGGTCGGGACATCACCAAGACTGTCAGGGTTAGTGCGGAGGAAAACAAACCCCTGAAACTTGAGCCAAGCCGTTTTAATCTCAGCGACAAGGTGAGGTACAGGATAGAAGAGGTTGAGGCAGGGAGGGAATTTCGGGTCCACTTTACCGGCATCTCCAACGCTGTGGGGACCTACCGAGGTTTTCTGAAGCTCAAAACCAATTATCCTGAAAGGCCTGAAATCACCATCTGGATAAAGGCTAGATTTCTAAAGAGTGGTTAGGGTTAGAGGGAAAGGACTACACGAATTTGCGCCTATACTTCTTGGCTGTCTTGTCCTCATGCTTTTTGACGGGTGTGCTACCACACCCCCGTCTAGATCTATCTCCAATCTCTGTGAGATCTTCAGGGAAAATCCAAAATGGTATAGGAGTGCGCGTAGGTCCTACGAGAGGTGGGGTGTCCCCGTACCTGTCCTGATGGCCATTATCCATCATGAGTCGAGATTCAGAGCCGATGCCAGACCACCCCGCCGTAGTTGTTTGTGGATCTTCCCCGGTCCCCGCCCTTCTTCCGCGTATGGATACACACAGGCTGGTAATGAAACATGGAAGGAGTATCGCAATAGCACGGGAAATACAGGGGCCGATAGGGATAATTTCGAGGATGCTGTTGACTTTGTTGGATGGTACTGCCATCTGAGTTACCTCAGGTGCAGCATATCAAAAAATGACGCGTACCACCTCTACTTAGCCTATCATGAGGGTCACGGAGGGTTCAGCCGTAAGACCTATCGAAAAAAGGCATGGTTAGTACAGGTAGCTCGTAAGGTTGAAAGTACAGCACAGGCATACAAAGGGCAATTGGCCTCCTGCGAAAGGGAATTTCAAAGAAGAGGCTGTTGTCTTCTGTGGCCTTTTTAGTCCATCCTCCCATTTATCCGCTCTGAGTGTGCCCTTGATTACACCCAATCCAGAGAGAAACCCCTGAGGGAGGGGATTTTGGTAGGTTACATCACTTATTATGGTAAATCTGAGAGGGTCAAAAAGCCCCCACCTGCTGTCTCCTGCTTCTAGTCGCCTGGATGCGATGTCGAGCGGTATGATCTCGAGTTCGGCAGGAGTGAAATTACCGACTTACCGTTGCTATATCCACGCCCTGCCTGCCAGACTCAACACCATTCCCAGGAACGTGAAAAATACTGCCAAGAGAATCAGGAGTTTCAGGAATGTTTTCACTTCTTCTTTCATCTCACCTGTCCCCTGTAATAGTAGTAGGCAGAAAGACCGATCTGCCTATAAACAAAAAAGCCCTTTTCTCTAGTGTGTGTGACGGGGAACATTTAAACCACCCTTCCTTTAGGGCTAAAAAATCCCGGGCCATTCAAGGGGCAGGAGCGGGCACTACCTTCTCGCCTGAATTGCTCGGGATAAAGTACTATCTCTTTTTTCATGCGCCCTTTCTGCCCTCGTGGTGAGTTTTATGAATACTACCTTCTAGACTCATAATTTAGTATAAATGAGTTTAAAAGAAATTAAAAGAAAAAAAATAGGTATAATTAAAAAAAATTTAGTAGCGTATACACACTTAGGGTTAGATATGGGAACAAGCGGTGCTGCCCTTATGGGAGTGACCTTCGTATGTTCCATGTAGCTGTAGGGCAGCGGCGAATAGTCACAGCTTCACTACCTTACTACGCAGCTCTAACTGCGGCCTTCCACCTTGCTACCCAAATGTCTGCCCAGGAACTCCTCCATGGCCCGGTAGAAATCGAAGCGGTTTTCTTCGTTCCTGAAGCCATGGCCCTCATTTTCCTTTACCATATACTGGGCATCGATACCCCTTTTTCTGAGGGCTTCGACAATCTGATCGGACTCGGCCTTCTTAACGCGAGGATCGTTGGCTCCCTGGGCAACGAACAGCGGCGCCCTGATCTTGTCCGCATGAAATACCGGGGAGATTTCCCTCAGTAACTCTCTTTCCTCTTCTGGGTGCCCGATCATCTCATACATCATCTTGCGTCCCAGCTCCCAATACGGGGGGAGGGAGTCCAGCAAGGTGAAAATATTGGACACGCCTACATAGTCCACGCCGCACGCATAGAGACCAGGCGTGAATGCCAGACCTGCCAGCACCGCATAACCACCGTAGGATACCCCGTAAATCCCGATCCGCTTTGGATCAGCGATGCCTTGCGTGAGCAGCCAACGCACACCATCGGTGATATCGTCCTGCATCTTTCTGCCCCACTGTTTGAAGCCGGCCTGCCAGAAGGCCTTTCCATAACCGACGGACCCGCGGAAGTTCATCTGCAGCACCCCTAGCCCACGATTGGCCAGGAATTGGACTTCAGAGCTAAAGCCCCAGACGTTTCTGGCCCACGGGCCGCCGTGCGGATTGACCACTATTGGCAGGTTTTTCGGGCTCACCCCTTTCGGCAGGGTTAGATAGCCGTGGATGGTCAGCCCGTCGCGAGATTTGTATTGAATAGGTTCTATACTCGCCATCTCTTGCTCATCGAGCCACGGGCTGATATCGATCAGTTTGTGAAATTCCCCAGTGGTTCGGTTGAAAAAGTAATAGGCGCCGTGGGATTTATCGCTGTAAGTGCGAACCAGCACCTTGGTCTCATCTCTACTCATGCTGGCTACAGCCACCTGATAACCCGGGAGCTTGTCTTCCAAGGTGTCCTGAAGTCTTTTCCTCTTTTCCTCAAAGAAGTGGTACTGGTGCCTGTCGGTAATGAGGGCAACCCCGGTGATGACTTTGCGCTCCTTGGACCGCATTAGACCCACAACGTCCACCTCCGGATGCTCGTAGATCATCTCAAGGTGCTTATCCCTCTCGATATCGTATTTGAAAATCGCCTTTTTGTCTCGGCCGATGTTGGAAGCCACGTAGAGATACCTATTGTCAAACGTGAAGAACAGTGGGTCGATGGAGTCCCTGAAATTTGTGGTCACGATGGTCTTGAACGCCTCTTCCTCGGTCTTCCGGTACAGTATGCTGGTATTGACGCCATCTGTGGACGTGGCGACCCGGAGTTTCCCCTCATTATCGGTCAACCACCCAGAAATAGTGCCTGGGTTTTCGGCACTCATCTTCAGCTCACCGGTGACGATGTTGATGCGGTAGATATCGAAGATCCTTGGATCTCGCCTGTTCATGCTGATCAGCATCTCGCTCTCGATATCTTCCAGCTCATCAACAATCCCTACCCTCACCTTTTCAAAGGGCGTGAGCTCCTTCAGATTTGAACCATCAATATCAACCGCATAGAGACGGAAGTTTTCATCGCCTCCCCTGTCCTGGGCATACACTATTCGATTGTCGTTCGCCCAGGCATAGCTCGATATATCCCGCTCCCTTGCGTCGGTGATGCGTGTGGCCCTTTGCTCCCCGCATTTTTGGACATGGACGTTGAGTCTGCGCTGCCACGGCATTAGAAAGGCGATATAGTCCCCACTTGGGGAAAGGGTCAACCGTGTCATTTGTGGGTTCCTGAAAAAATCCTTCATGGGAATCAGCCGAACTCCCTGGCCGGACACTCCCGATCTGACAGAAAGAACGGCTGCCAGGACAAAGCAAGGGAGAACTATACACCAGAACACACGCTTTCTGGGCATTGCAACCTCCATTGAGCTCTTCACATTCCAAATTAGGCCTGTGGCCTTGGGGAACTATTTATGCGCCACCTCCATGGATAGCAACCAGCACCCTATAGCCAACTGGTACCTAACGAGCGAAGGGATTGTTGTGAAAGGGGTAGTCGCCTTTTCTAGTATGATGTGTGGGTCAGGCTGTCAAGCTTTTTCCAGAAAAAGCAAAAACATTGTTGACAGCAGTGTCTTCTATAAGATATATTAGTAATTATTACTGTTAACTTACTGTAGCATCCTGGGGATTATAAGCCTTATTTGGCCCTTCTATGAAAGAATTAAAAAACTGTTGACTTTTTGGCCTGGATGAAAATAAGGTAATGGGGGATATGCTTGATCAAGATCATCGAAAGGGGGTGACCAAAGGGGGAATCATGTCAACTAAGATAGGGGGAAGCTTAAGTGATGTTTAACCGACCCAACGAATGGGTCTCCGAAAGGAGGAATGAAGATGCATTTCAAGGATATAACACGCAGGAAGTTCTTTAATGATGTTGTAAAGTATTGTGGGGCCGGCGTAGCTGCTGTTGGTCTCCTGGGTTTAAAGAAGTCTGCCGAGGCTGTGGAGGATCTGGATCAACCTGCACAGACAG
>SMTZ1_10017023_pt1 | contig 11775 bp, 9 predicted proteins | sample DeeMarSWOR136_30_FD_25667 | JGI IMG/M metagenome (IMG submission 25667) | reverse complement strand
TCACGATCGGCCTCATGTTCGCCCTGGCGCGGTTCATTGCCTTTCATGACGCGAAGATGAAGGCTGGGGCCTGGGAGCGCCGAAAGGGTCTGGAGTTCGAGGGCAGGACCCTTGGGCTCATCGGCTGCGGACAGATCGGGAAGGAGACCGCGGTGCGCGCCCTGGGTCTTGGTATGCAGGTGAAGGCATACCGGCGGAACCCCGACCGTTCATTTGCGCCCTCCGACCGGTTCAGCTGGGTGCAGCTCGAGGAACTGCTCGAGAGCTCAGACGTGATAAGCTTGCACCGACCGGCAAATCCTGACGGTACACCCGTGGTGACGGCAACTCTCATTGGTCGTATGAAGAGGGGGGTTCTCATCATCAACACGGCCCGTGCGAGCCTTCTCGACGAGAGCGCCGTGCTCGGTGGCCTCGAGGACGGCAGTATCGCTGGGGTTGCAACAGACGTGTACCACAAGGAGCCCCCGGAGGACTACTCCCTGGTCAACCACGATCGGGTCATCGCCACCCCACACCTGGGCGGTTTTACCGAAGAGAGTGTCGACCGGGCGACCACGGAGGCGGTGGAGAACATCATCAAAACACTCAAGGAGTGAGAACCGATAAAGGTTTTAAGATTGGGTCATGAGGAAAGATGAGCCGTTACATGCGATGTGGTGCGCGTCCCAGTACATATTTTAAATGAAAGGAAAGTTATATGGATCAGAACGAACTGTTTGCAAAGATGGAACGGTGCGGCGTCGTGCCGGTCATTGCCATTGAATCGAAAGAGCTGGCACTCCCCATGGCCGATGCCCTGGTAAAGGGTGGCCTGCCTGTGGCAGAGATCACCTTCCGAACCGACGCTGCAGCTGACGTCATCTCCCTGCTCAAGAAGGAACGGCCTGACATTTTCCTGGGCGCAGGAACAATCACCGCTGTCGATCAGCTCCTCCGGGCACGGGACTGCGGCGCGGTCTTCGGTGTGTCCCCGGGCTTCAATCCCATGGTGGTGAAGAAGGCGGTGGAGATCGGCTTTCCCCTGTTTCCAGGCGTGCTCACCCCTTCGGAGATCGAACAGGGGCTTTCCATGGGACTCAAGGTCCTGAAGTACTTCCCTGCGGAGGCAAGCGGCGGCATCCCCATGCTCAAGGCGGTCTCCGCACCCTACGGGCACCTGGGGGTGCGGTTCATTCCCACGGGCGGTATCTCAATCGAAAACCTCGAGGACTATTTGAAGCTTCCGCAGGTTATCGTGTGCGGTGGTACCTGGATCGCGAAGAAGGAGGTGATTTCCGCGAAGAAGTGGGACACGATCGAGCGCAACGCGGCCGAGGTGGTGAACCTGGTTTCCAGGTTACGGGGATGATTTTGTGGACAGGGTCATACATCGCATATATGGCATTGAGTACGTATCTATGCATATGAAATATGGAGGATTTCATGGTACCAAAGGTTGAAAACAATACCGTCGTTTACCCATTCTCGGTGGGATGGGATCCCGCAGACGGCATCATGGACGATCCCGACAACCATATCGAGCGGTATTTGAGCAGGATCAAGGACATGTTTCTCGATGTGGAGGCGGCCGAAGCTTTTCTGAAGGAAAAGGGCGACGTCAAGGTGTACGAGGTGTACGAAAAGACCATACCCCAGCGGGACGGGGAGATACAGTTCTGCTCGAGTATCGCCCATCCGGGCACGATCGGCGGAGAGTATTTCATGACCAAGGGCCACTTCCACGCCCGCCGTGACACGGCTGAAATCTACTACTGCCTCAGGGGCAGGGGATACATGCTGATGGAGCTCGAAAGCGGTGAGTACGTCATGGAGGAGATGCGTCCCGGCAGGACGGTCTATGTACCGGCCTTTTACGCGCATCGCTCCATAAACGTGGGCAGAGAACCGCTCATATCCCTGGCAGTGTATCCGGGCGATGCGGGGCACGATTATGGCTCGATCGAAACATCCGGATTCAAACATTTACTGGTCGAGCAGAATGGAAAACCCGAAGCGATCGAGAATCCGAGATACGGGAAGATGTAACGGACGTGCTATCCCGGACACAGCGTATGATACATACGAATATCTGAAACGAGAATCCCGAATGAGGAGGAGATAATGAAGTATTCCGGTGCCTATCTGGGTAAGATCTTGAGAGTGAATCTCTCGAACAGGACGAGCAGCGTCGAGGACATAGATGAGAGGAGGATCGACAAGCTGCTCGGTGGCCGGGGTCTTGCGGTCAAGCTTTACTATGACGAGATCGGACCCGGGGTGAAGCCTTTCGACCCAGAAAACAAGCTCATCTTCATGACAGGTCCGCTGACGGGGGTGAGGCTCCCCTCCACAACCAAGTTTCAGCTCGCCACCAAGTCGCCCGAGACAGGCATGTACATGTGCTCCAACAGCGGCGGCGATTTCGGGCCCCAGTTGAAGATGGCGGGCTACGACGGTCTGATCATAGAAGGTGCAGCCGATGGCTGGACCTCCCTGACGATCAGAGATGGTGAAGTCGGGTTTCACGACGCAAGCGATATGAAGGGGATGAGCACCAACAAGACCCTGGACATATTGAAAGAGGCCATGGGTGACAAACGGGCCTCAACGATGGCCATTGGACCAGCCGCAGAGCGGGGGGTGAAAATCTCCTACATATGTGTCGACACCAGGGCCTTCGGCCGCGGCGGGGCGGGCGCCGTGCTGGGATCGAAGAAGCTGAAGGGAATCGTCCTCCGCGGAACCGGCAGCATACCGGTCGCAGATCAGGCCAGGATCGACGCGATCCGGAAGGCGGCCATCGCCAATCTTCGGGAAACGCGGGCGAACCATACCAAATACGGCACACCACAGTACATCGAGCCCATCAACGAGCTCGGGTGCATGCCCACGAGAAACTTCCAGACCACCTTTTTCGAGGGGGTGAAGAAAGTTGACGCCCATATCATGTACGACCACTATCTGGAGAAGAACTACGCCTGTTACATGTGTCCCGTTGCCTGCGGCAAGGTGAACGTGGTCAAAGAGGGGCCTTACCGAGGTGCGCGGGCGCGGACCGAGTACGAATCGATCGCCCTGCTCGGACCTGACTGCGGGGTCGACGACTTCGGGGCAGTGGTGAAGGCAAATCAGGAATGCGACGAGCTCGGCATCGATACCATGTCTGCGGGCAACGCCGTTGCCCTTGCCATGGAGCTCTACGAGAAGGGGCTTATCACGAAGGAGGACACCGACGGAATCGAGGCCCGTTTCGGCAACGCTGATGCGCTCATCGGCATTATTAAACTCATCGCCGAGCGGCGCGGTATCGGAGACCTTCTGGCAGAGGGGATGCGCGGCGTTCTGGAGAAAAAGCCAGAGTGGAGCCCCTACATTCTACAGGTCAAGGGTATGCCCTTCGCCGCCTATGACCCGAGGGGATTCTACGGAAACGCCCTCACCTACGGAACCTCGAGCAGGGGAGCATGCCACAATGTGGGCGGGTGGACCATCAGACATGAGCTCATGAGCGAAGACTACGATCGCTTCGCCCTGAAGGGTAAGGGGCTGCTCGTCAAGACCATACAGGACAACCGTGCCTATGTGGACAGCCTCGGCCTCTGTACGGTGGTGCGGGGATCTATGAACTTCTCTGACAGTCCTACCGGAGAGGTGATGCAGGCAGTGACGGGGTACGATTTCACGCCAGAGCTGCTCGACATCGGAGAGCGGATCTACTCTTTCGAAAGGATCATACTGAACCGGGAGGGCATCAGGCGCAAGGATGACCTCATGCCCGAGCGCACCGTGAAGGAGACGGTGCCTTCCGGACCCATAAAGGGCCAGAAGCTGACTGCTGAGATGTACGACCAGATGCTCGACGAGTACTATGCCGAACGGGGTTGGGATATGGACGGTGTGGTGACGAGGGAAACCATCGAAAAGCTCGGCCTTTCTGAGTTCCTCGATAAAGACACATAAACCTCAAAGAGAGATAAAGTCCATGCAAGAATACATCCTTTCCCATGACCTTGGAACCACAGGCGACAAGGCAACCCTGTTCAGCAGGGAGGGAGAGCTCGTCGCGAGCACCTTCACTCCCTATGAGACCTTCTACCCACGGGCAGGATGGGCCGAGCAGGACCCGAGGAGCTACTGGGAGGCCTTCTGCCGTTCCACGGGATCCCTGCTGGACAAGACAAAGGTAAAACCCTCCGATATTGCGGTGGTTTCGTTTTCCGGCCAGATGATGGCGGCGCTCCCAGTGGACGGCAAGGGCGATGCGCTGAGGAATTCGCTCATCTGGGCGGACCTGCGGTCCACAAAGCAGGCTGAGGAGTTGGCGAACCGCATCGGTGAGGACCGGGTCTATCGGCTCACAGGCCACCGGTTGAGCGCCTCATATTCTGCGACCAAGATCATGTGGATCAGAGACCATGAGCCTGATGTCTACACGGCCGCGGACAAGTTCATACACGCCAAGGATTTCGTGGTGTCGAAGCTCACCGGAACGCTGGCGTCCGATTATTCCGATGCTTCGGGGATGAACCTCCTGGATATCGGGTCCCTCCAGTGGTCTGAGGAGCTTCTTAATGCAACCGGCATAGACCGGAACAAACTTCCAGAGCTGCACGAGTCCACCGAGGTCGTGGGCAGGGTGACGCCCACGGCCTCCTCGCGGAGCGCGCCCTGGATGGGCATGGCATCGGATAAGCCCCTAATCGATCCCATGAAGCGGACCTTCACCTTCAACCACTTCACCAGGGGTCTGTACATGCCGGCCGGTGCCATGGAGGCGGGCGGCGGCTCATTCAAATGGTTCAAGGACGCCCTCGGAGACTTGGAGCAGAAAGAGGCTGAAGATGGAGGAGGCGATGTCTACGAACTGCTGACGCGGAAGGCCGAAGGGGTCCCCTGCGGATCCGACGGCCTGCTTTTTCTGCCCTACCTGATGGGCGAGCGGAGCCCTCTCTGGAATCCCAATGCCCGGAGCTGCTTCATCGGCCTGACCATGGTGCACGGCAAGGAGCACCTGATCCGGTCCGTGCTCGAGGGTGTTGCCTTCAACATGCGCATCATCGAACGGGCCCTGTCGGAACAGGGCGTGCAGCCTGAAAGTATCAGGATGATCGGCGGCGGTGCCAAGAGCCGGGTCTGGCGCCAGATATTCGCAGACATACTGGAGAAGCCTGTCGAGCGGCTCAACTTCATCGATGAGGCAACCTCCATCGGCGCGGCCATTGCGGGCGGTGTGGGCGTGGGTATATTCGGTTCCCTGCGTGAAGGCGCGGGTTTCGTGAAGGTCGAGGAGTCGACAGCACCGAACAGCGATCATTATCCTGTGTACAGGCGCTGCTACGACCTGTTCAGGCGCAGTTACGAACAGCTTGCCGGAATATTCGAAGAGCTTTCGCGGAAAGGAGAGTGAGGTGGTGAGTGTGTGTATCAATGGTGAGGGGTTACACTGAATATGACCGCTGAAAAGGCTGCATGTGGAATCACGCTCATCGTGAGATACCTGGTGTCGATTCGGGAGAGGACAGGCAAGAGGGAGGAACGGGTCTCGTTCCCGACGGGCAGTACCTTGCAGGATGTGTCGACATGGCTCCACGAAACCTACGGCATTGTCATCCCCAACCCCCAGCTCATGGCCACCCTCAACGGCAGGGGCTGGAGCCAGTATCCTGAAGCGCTCTCCACCGTTTTAAACGAGGGTGACACCATCAGCATTTTTCCGCCCATCGCGGGCGGCTAGCCGCCTGAAAAAAGGCGGCAGTAGCCGCCTGAGAGAAGGCGACCCGCCGCCTGAGAGAAGGCGACAGTTGCCGCCTGAGAAGAGGCGGCAGTTGCCGTCCACCAACCAACCTGAAGGGAGATTACATGCCATGGCTGATGATAACCCCCTGACGAGCAGAGAGCGCGTACGCTACGATCGCCAGATCATCCTTCCCGGCTGGGGAGAGGAGGGGCAGCGCAGAATCAAGGAGGCCACCGTGTTCATAGCGGGGGCTGGCGGTCTCGGAAGCGCTGTCTCACTCTACCTGGCAGCGGCGGGGGTGGGCCACATACGCATCTGCGACAACGGTGAGGTCGAGCTCTCCAATCTGAACCGGCAGATACTGCATACTGACAACGACATCGGCAGGAAGAAGGTAATCTCCGCGGGCAGCGCCATCGCCCGCGTCAACACAGACGTTGAAACGGTACTCCTCGACAGGACCATGGATGATCGTTCCATCGCCAAGCTTGTCGGGGAATCGCAAATCATTGTCGACTGTCTCGATAACTTCCAGACCCGGTACGTGCTCAACCGGTTTGCCGTGAAACGGGGTCTTCCATTCGTACATGCCGGAGTGTACGGCATGGCGGGCCAGATCACCTTTCTCCACAGTCCCCACACCCCCTGTCTCGAATGCATATTCCCGGAGGCGCCCCCTCCCGAGATATTCCCCATAGTCGGTGCAACGGCCGCGGTCATCGGTTCCCTCGAAGCCCTCGAAGCGCTCAAGTATCTTACGGGAACGGGTATACTCCTCATGAACAGGCTCCTCGTGTGGGAGGGTGATGTCATGAAGTTCGAGGAGATTGGGGTGGAGAAGTCCCCCTCCTGCTCCGTGTGCGGAACGATCTGAGATACGTACATGATCTATACTATTCGTTATTACACGAGAAGAGCAAAAGCATCAAGATGTGTATATGGGTATCCCGGATGTTTCATGAAAGGGTGTGTAATCCATCCGGTCCCCTGTCTACATGAAATCCCACCGGGGTTCTCTTAATGAATTTTCGACTGCCTTGAGTAATACTTCGTATTTTCTCATCGGGAATAATGCTCTACACGCATCTTCGCTGTCAGCGCGTGCGCATGCATTCGTTCCACTTCACACTGACGAGCACATACCCTACCGATTTCCACACTGGCACTTTTACTCATGCGCTGGTAGGTCAATGTCTTCAGGAATTTACCCACCCACAAACCACCGGTATAACGAGCTGCCCTGCTGGTGGGTAAAATGTGATTGGTGCCGATGGTCTTGTCTCCGTAGGCTACCGTGGTCTCTTCGCCGATAAACAGGGATCCGTAGTTACTGAGCCTGCTGAAATAGAAATCCGTATCTTCGACGTGAAGCTCCAGGTGCTCCGGGGCGTAGTCATCACTGATCTGTACCGCCTCTTGCCCGCTCTCTGCGACGTAGATTTTGCCATTTTCAGTCCACGAAACCTCCGCGACTTCCCGTGTAGGAAGAACCTTGAGCTGCTTCTCCACTTCGGTCAAGGCGTGCTTACCGAACTCCTCACTCAGACAAATCAATAGCTGCCCGCTGTTCGGGTCGTGCTCGGCCTGACCCATCAAATCACAGGCCACCAAAGCAGGATCAGCTGTGTCGTCAGCGATGATGGCGATTTCCGTCGGGCCGGCGAGAAGATCGATCCCACATCTACCGTATAACTGCCTCTTTGCCTCAGCCACATACTTATTACCTGCACCACAAAGCACATCGACAGGCTTAACAACTCCCATGCCAAATGCCATCAATGCAAAGGCCTGTACTCCTCCAAGTATGAAGATACGATCCGCTCCGGCTTTGTTGATGGCATTGATGGTAGCGGGAAAATAGCCTTCTCCCTTGACTGGCGGCGTACAGGCAATCACGTTCTTTACACCAGCTACCTTTGCCGGGATGATACTCATCTGGGCAGAACCGAACATCGGGTATCGGCCTCCAGGTATGTAACTGCCTACTCTATCCACCGGCACGTGTTTGTGTCCAAGGATAATCCCCGGGTGAATCTCGATTTCCAGGGGCTTCAATGTCGCCACCTGGGCTTCAGCAAACCTGCGCACGTTATCCTGGCAGAATTCTGTGTCCGAAACGAGCTGCCTATCGCATCGGGCAACAGCCTCTTCGATGTGCCGATGTGAGAGCTCGTAATCTTCAGGGTCCCAGTCATCATAGGTCCGGCTGTATCTGCGTACTGCATCCATTCCATTTTTTTCCAGGTCCAGGAGCATTTCTGAAACATGGCTCGTAATTTCCGGGTCCGTCTCGAAAAGACGATGACCGCCTTCTTTTAATACTTTCATTGCCTGCCTCCACATATAGGTAGCTGGGCTCGTATATTCCCCTGGTTGTTTATTAGAACCATCCTGAATCTCCAGTAACAGCTTCTATGTAGATCAAGTACAGCTGCCTGACGGCATCGTGCACCTCTCGATCGAGAGCCGGCCCACCCAGGTGAAATGCTGTTTTCGCCTACACGTGTTCGATCTCAGTATGGTTGGAAATTTCAGAGTTCGTGGTGCACAGGTCTTTTATGTCAAGATCGTGGACATCCCGGTTCCCTGTCAGCCGGGCAAAGTCCTGCAGCTCACGGGTAGAGGTTTGTAAAAAATTCTTCAACCCTTGAGACGCTTCATCGATGTTCAGCCTGGAGCGGAGCTCCGGATCCTGTGTGGCGATGCCGGTTGGGCAGTTGCCGGTATTGCAGATCCGGTACTGCTGACACCCAATGGCAATCAATGCGGCTGTACCAATCGCGACTGCATCGGCTCCAAGGGCAAGGGCCTTTGCAAAATCTGGAGAGATTCTCAACCCACCGGTGATGATGAGGGAGACGTCCTCTACCTTGTGTTCTCTGAAGTATCGGGAGGCCCTGTAAAGGGCAAAAACTGTTGGTATAGAAGTGGCATCCTTCACGAATTTGGATGAGGCTCCTGTTGCGCCCGACCTCCCGTCTATGGTGATGAAGTCCGGATGCGCATAGAGCGCAATGTTCAAATCTTCTTCGATATGGCCGGCCGCTACTTTGATACCGATGGGCCGTCCGCTCGATTTTTCCCGCAGCCATTCGACCGTGGTTTTCAGCTCTTCCCTGCTCGTGATCTCATCGAAATGAGCGGGGCTTATGATATCGGACCCCTGTGGAAAGCCTCTGATCGCCGCGATCTCGGCGGTTACCTTTTCGGCCGGAAGATGACCGCCCATTCCCGGTTTCGTACCCTGACCGAATTTGATCTCGATCGCATCCACTCTTTTCAAATTCTTATCGGTCACGCTGTACTTGTTTGGTACATATTCAAATATGTATTTGTATGAGCTTTCGAGGGACTCCTGGAGTATCCCTCCTTCACCCGATGACATGGCGGTTTTCACCGCTGCGCTGCCCCGTGCAAGGGCCTGCTTGGCTTCACGGGAGAGGGCGCCGAAGGACATATGGGTTATGACGATGGGGGTCTCGATGATGAGCGGATGCTCTGAACGCGGCCCGATGACCGTCCGGGTGTTGACCTGAACACCCTCGTTGTGCGGTATCCTTGCGAGCTGGGCGCCCTTGATCAGCACATCATCCCATGCGATCACACTCTTCCGTGTTCTCATGGCTTCGATGATGGACTCACCCGTTCTTGCGATTTCATGGATATCCTTCATATAGGGTTCGAACTCGTCGGATTCCCGTCCCCACGGTTTTTGATCCGCTCTGAACCTGCCCGATCCTGGCTCCGCCTGACTATTGGTCCGTTCTTCGATGTCAGGGACTGCGATCGGTTCGCGGTCGCCCTTGATGAAGCCGCTTTGTGCTGTGAAGCATATAGGGCAGTGCCACGACTCGTCCAGCTCTTCAAAGCGCTTCCCCTCATGTTCCTCGTCGTATACGTGGCCACAGGAGGTGCAATGATATTCAGGCATCCCTTTACTCCTCAGTTTGTGAATTTTTTTAGTTCGAGATATTCCAAAGAGCCAACAGGAGAATCATTCGTCATTCAATGTATGTTTCACGTATCGTATCATCTCATCGACCATGCACGCAATGGAACCCCTGCCTGCCATGCGCTCCCTGCCATTCAGAGCGATCTCCTCGAGCCGCTCTTTATCGCTCAGGAGCTCGGTCATGCAGTTGGCGATGAGCTCCGGGTCCGGGGGAGAGAGGATGAGCGACGGGCCGAGGAGTCTTTTCTGTGCCCGCATGAACTTCTCTGTAATCTGAGGGCCCCTGCCCCAGAATCCGAAGACCGGTTTTCCCATACCCGCCGCCTGCTCGTTTCCGGTTCCCGAGGTTCCGATAAAGGCGATGGACTCGTTCAGGATGTCCCCGAATATCTTCTGGGAGATGAATATCTCCGAAGGATTGTCCTTCATTGAGAAGCGCGTGTAGAGACGGCGGTCTCCAGCAGGCAGTCCGGTATCGGTACCCGTGATGGCGGGCTGCAGGGAATACGCACAGGCGATCTTGTCGACACTCAGCTGCGGTGAGAGCGCGATGGCGTAGTTGTGGATCTGCTTCCGTTTTGCCATGAGCCTCACGATGTCGAAGACCACCTTTAAATTGTCATAGGCCTCCTGCTTGCTGCCTGGGAGCACGCCCACGATACTCCGGTCGCGGGGAAGCACAGCCCTCTCATGCACGGTGAAGCAGTCCATCATGGGGTTCCCGCAGCACCGCGCCTGGGCGATGCCCCTGCGGTGCAGAAAATCCATGGTCCTGCGGTCGCGGACATACACGAGGCGTGAACACCGCCTGGTCCAGAGCCGTTCGATGAAGCTGTAGTGCTGCTTGAATGGCTTGTGGCTCCCGTACCACTCCGATGTCTGCACGTTCACGAAGATCTTCCGGGCGGCCGAGTGAGGGGTGAAGAGCGATGTGAAGAGAAGGATGTAGGCGTCTCCCACGGGGACCAGATAGTCAAATGCCCCGGCCGCTTGCCGCAGCCTCCTGCCGAGTCTGAAGGTTTCGGGGAAGAAGCCGTGTTTCACGTCCTTCGTGAAATCAGAGATGCTTCGGACGAAACCCTCGCTCGGGAGCGTGGCACCGGCACCGGCAAGGTCTACCCCCATATTTTTGTAAAAAGCACCTGTTCCCACTGTCGGGAAGCCTGCCACACAAGCGCGGGGAAGCCTTTCGCGCAGCTTCAGTGCAATATGTGCAGCGACGAGGTCCTCGCCGTATCCATTTGAGATCAGGAGGAAGCCTGGCTCTGCATTCATGTCTGCCGGTCCCCCGTCACAGCCCCTCCGCTGCGATCACCCGGTTTTTAAGCGTGCCGATTCCCTCGACCTCTATTTCAATGACGTCTCCGGGCTTCATGCCGCCGACACCCGACGGCGTGCCGGTGGTCACGATGTCACCCGGCAGGAGGGTCATGATGTGGGAGACGAAGGAGAAGAGCTTGAAGACTCCGAATATGAAATGCCTCGTGTTCGAGCTTTGACGAAGCGCGCCGTTCAACCGCGAGCTGATGTCCACGCTGTCCGGGTCAAGATCGGTTTCGATGCAGGGGCCGATGGGACAGAAGGTGTCGAAGGATTTCGCGCGTGTCCACTGCCCGTCTCTGCGCTGCAGGTCCCGCGCCGTTACATCGTTAAGGCAGGTGTAGCCCAGTATGAATCCGGGGGCTTCCTCCTCGTCCACTTGGTATGCTTTCTTTTTTACCACTGCCGCGATTTCCGCCTCGTAGTCGACACGTCCGGCCGATGAAGGGTACACGATGTCATCACCGGGTCCGATGACTGCGGTCGAGGGTTTCATGAACAGGACGGGCTCAGCGGGGATCTGGTGACCGAACTCCTCAGCGTGGTCCCGGTAGTTGATGCCCACGGCCACCACTTTCGAGGGCAGAACAGGGGGCAACACACGCACGTTGTCCAGAGTATACTCACTATTCTTCTCGATGCGATAGGCGCCGAAGGGGTCCCCCCGTATGGCACGCACGACGTTGCCCTCGAGAATACCGTAAAGCGCCGCATCGCCCGATCGAAACCGTAGTATCTTCATGCCGCCATCTCGAACGTTGAACTGGATATTACAACTTTGCAG
>SMTZ1_10018462_pt1 | contig 11777 bp, 11 predicted proteins | sample DeeMarSWOR136_30_FD_25667 | JGI IMG/M metagenome (IMG submission 25667) | reverse complement strand
GAAGACTCAGTTTCGGTCTTTTCCTTCTCCACTTCAAAGAGCCTCTGACGGGATTTGGGATCCACACCCACCTCTACAATAGTCTCAGTAAAGGAGACCGATCCGAGGGTCTTGGTGTTGACAATCTCACCGGCCCGGATCCTGCCCCCCACCATGGTTGCCCGTTTCCCGAAACAGACGACCTTCTCGGTGGCATCGACCTGGCAGTGCATGATGCCGTCCTGCACGAACACGTTCTTGCCGGCGGTCACGTTGATCTGTTCAAGAAACTTAGCCCACACGGAACCTCCGGCCTTGATATCGCCGCCGAGCTTACCCATGCAGCCCTGCTTTATGTGGACATCCCCCTCGGCGTCAAGGAGGCATTTTCCCACACTGCCCATTATCTCGATGTCACCTGCCGCCTTGATGGAGAACCCATCCTCCACGTTTCCCTTCACGATAACCGTGCCGAGGAAGAGAATGTTCCCCGTGTGATTGTCAACGTCACCCTTCACCTCATAGATGGGCTCCACGTTGATCTTGTTATTGAAGAGCACAACCTGCCCGTTGATGGCGGCAATGACGGTCATGCCGTCGGGTGAAACCTCCGTGTTCTTTCCTGCATTGAGGGGTACGTCGCTCCCGTTCTTGGCGGGAACGATACGGTTGGTAATCGTCCGACCCTCAACGCCTTCGGTGGCCGGGGTCTTCGTGGCCAGCAACTGGCCAGCTACCACATTCTCGACGAGGTCAAGGTCTTTGAAGTTGACCTGTCCCTTCTCGTCCTCCTGCAGGCGGACCTTCTTCTCGGTCCTGAAGTTATAGACGATCTTCGCATCCTCTCCATTCCTGGGTTTCTGGCCTTCGGAAACGAGTATAGGCACGTTGTACGTCTCATCTTCCAGGGACTTGGTAATCACGTCCTGCTTGATGCCGACGACCACCCCCGAGTCGCTCAGGGCCTCGAGTATATCGTCGATATCCAGGTCTCTGCCCTTCGGTTTGGGCGGAATGATCGTCATAAAGGCCTTCATCTCGTCATCTGAAACCTCGATCGACACCTTCGAATCGCTCCGTTCTTCCGGTTCACGCTCGCCGATTTTAACATACTCTCCCTGGGCGTCGCGAATGATCTTCGCTACCTTTGACTTGTCGAACACGGTAATGCCGCGGGCACTGATTGTTTGAAGCACGTCCTCGACGCGTACCCTGCTGCCCCTGCCCCTAGGGGCAGTGACTTTGAGCATCACGCCGATTCTGGTAAGCTTTACCCTGAATTTACCGTCAACGTCCCTGCCGACTGACGCAGCCGCCTCCGCTTCGGGCCTTCGGGCCCTCTCATCCTCCTTGAACACGTCATATCCCTCGGCGAGCCTGACGATCAGGTGATACGGCTTCCTTCCGAGGAGTGATTTCCGTCCATGATCGATAATCTCATACTCCAGATCGCTGATGTTTACATCGAGGGTTTCAGCAGCCTTTTCCAGGCATTCCTCAATGGAACCTGCCTCCACCTCGATTTCGTTCTGAAGGGTTTCACCATTCACGTCAAAGGTCAAATCGCTCAGCGCTTCTTGCAGTTTTTCAAATGAGCTTGCCATTTATATAACCATACTCTTCTTGATATTCATGAGTTTGCTGCGCAGCCTCATGATGGCCTTGGTGTGGAGCTGTGAAATCCTCGACTCCGTCACCTGCAGCACCTCACCGATCTCCTTGAGGGTGAGGTCCTCATAGTAGTAGAGGATGAGGACCTTCTTTTCCTTGTCGGGGAGCTCGTTGATCGCCTGCACGATGATGTTCTTTATCTCCTCGCGCTCCACGATCACATCGGGGTTCAGACTCTTTGGGCTCTCGATGGTCTCCATCACTGAAACCCGGTCACTCTCGTCCCCCACAAACCAGACATCACTCAGGGAGAGTACCGACGCGCCGGAGAGCTTGAGGATGAGGGTATGAAACTCCTTCATATCGATGCCGAGCTCCTGGGCAATCTCCTCATCGGTCGCCGCCCGCCCCAGCTTGTTCTCCAGCCTACCGATGACCCTCTCAAGCTCCTTCGCCTTCTGCCGTACCGAGCGCGGCACCCAGTCAATGGAGCGAAGCTCGTCGTATATGGCTCCCCGTATCCTTGTGACCGCATAGGTCTTGAATTTGATGTGCCGGTCGGGATCGAATTTGTCAATGGCATCGAGCAGACCGAACACACCGTAACCGACGAGGTCGTCGAAATCGACATTCTGAGGCATACCGATAGCGATTTTACCGGCCACGTACTTCACCAGAGGGGCGTATTGATTTACGAAGTGTTCTCTGATCTTCGGGTCTTTGGTCTTCTTGTACAGCTTCCAGAGATCCTCTTCAGTTTTCCCTTCAAACACGTTCCCACTCCTGGTTGTAGTGTACACCTCTCACCGGGACATGAATACAAGCACGATGAATATGATGAGCACTGCAACGATTCCGCCGACAACAATGAGGGGATTGATTTCCCGCTTCATCTTCTTTTCAGCCGGTGCAGGCTCCTCCTCCATGGAACCCCGCGTGGCGATCCGCACATTCTCGGGCACCTTAAACATACCGAGGATACCGGGCCCGAACTGTGTAAAGACGCCTTGGTCTCCGGTCTCAAGCTCCTTGACCTCGATGATCTTCGTATAGACCGGAACCCTGATGGAGTCAACCTTTGCGCCGAGGAGCTCGGCAAGGTAATCGGCGATATCACGCTCATCGGTGATTCTCACCTGTATCTCGTCTCCGAACTCCAGGTCCTGAATGCTCACCCCGCTTACCGGCGACAGCACCGGCTCGACGGTCAGGACGATGAGCGACTGGTCGGGCCGTTTCGTCCGCTCCTGTTTGTCGATCTCCGAATCGACCTCATCGGGATTGAGCTCTTCCCCCGTGACGCTGCCGATCTGCGACTCCACCTTTCCCTTGTTCAGCTCAAAGGCATCGGTCATTTCGATACTGAACTTGACCGCGATATTCGTATCGGTGAAGATGTTGTACAGTTCATCGACGAGTATATTGTTGAGTGGTTCGTTCTTGACCGCCCTTCCCACTTTCAGTACGTTGGCAATCTTGGATATAAACTCGTCTCCCGTAATGCGTTTTTTCATCTGGTCCACTTTCAGACCGTCGATCTTGTTCACCCGCGCGTAATCGTAAAGCTCATCCTCGAACTCGGGCCAGTGCTTCTCGATATCAATGCGCCCGACTTCCTTGTCATCGGTGATCACCGCAACGAACCGTTTGATTTCCTTCTTCTTTTCATCATAGGAAAAGAAGAGGACCCCGTAGAACCCGGTTATCTGGGTAATGAACTTCATCTTCAGTGCAAAAATGTCCTTGGGTACCGCCTCGATGATTCGTCTCGCCCCCTCGAAATCCCAGCCTGTGAACTTCAGAAGCATGCCGGCAAGGTAGCGGTCACACCCTGTGTATTCCACCAGCTCTGTTATCATCTGTTCATTGCTACTCATCCTGTTTCATCACCCTCTTCACTGCTTTTGCCAGCACTTCCGGCTCGTACGGGATTGTCGCGTCTCCCACCTTGATATAGTTACCCTTCGGGGTCCTCGATGGATCACGCTTTGTGCTGGATGGTTTGATATCAGGTGCCTCTTTCTGGTCATGCTCTTCGAAGAGCTGGTCAAGGGACGGAAGCTCCTCCTCAGATCCACTCTCCTGCCCTTCGAGCGGTTCCAGGGTCAGGCCCTCGAGGCCGTCTTCTGCTGGCTCCCCGGATGATCGTGACGTCGCCGGGATACCTTCGGCCGGAGTCGCACGCTGTGCAGTTCGAGCAGATGCACTATCAGGAATCGTACCTGCGGATTGAGCAGCCAAACGCTCTGCCATGTCCTCAACTACTGTATTTTCGGATACCGTATAGTCAACCTGTTTTCCCAATTCCCCGGATGGCTGTTCAACTTGCCCGGTTTCTCCCCCCTCTCCTGATGTAACCGTCATGTCGGGAATGTATCTCCGAAGCAGGTACAGACCGCCATAAAGAACGGCACTGAAAAGTACTGCAGAGATACATGCACGCACAATCACGACGAAAACTGGATTGCCAGAGATAAGCCCAATGAGAAAGGACAGGGCAAAGGCTATTAGAGCCGCATACAGAGTAATTTTTTGATCTTTTGTAAAATGGATCCTCTCCATAATACTAACATACACCACTGGTTTTAAAAATCAAATGGTTATTAAAGGGGATTAGAACTTGCCCCTGAATACGCTGCGAAGGAACTTGCCAAATCCCCCCGTCTCCGATATCTCCACATCTGCCAGTCTGACCATGAGGTGCTTGATCGACTGGGTCGCCTTGCTGTTTGGTGCACTCCTGAGGAAGGGATCCTGCTTGATCACTGCCCGCTGCACCACGGCGTCCTCGAATACGAATCCCAGATTGTTCACCTTCACATTCAGAAACTGGCCCGCTATGTTGATGACCCGCTCCGCTACCTTCTTTCCTTCCATGACCGTACGCACGCGATTCACGATGAGCTTGATGCTCGGTCCACCCGTGCTCTCTGTGGTTATACTCTTGATAATGCCGTAGGCATCAGTGATGGCGGTAGGTTCGGGAGTGGTCACGATGATCGCATCGTCCGCGCCCCGCAGAAAGGTCAAGACATTCTGTGACACCCCTGCAGCTGTATCGATGATGATATAATCCGCGTAAGAGAGGTCTTTCAGTCCCTCGACGAATGCAGCACGTTCTTCCTCAGTGAGATTTGCGAGCTGCGAAAATCCCGATGCACCGGCGATGATCTGTATGCCATAGGGTGTGTCGACGATGATATCTCTGAGCTTTCTCTGCTTCTTTATTACGTGATAAAGGTTGTACTTCGGTATGATGCCCATGATGACATTCACGTTTGCGAGGCCCAGGTCAGCATCCATGACAACAACCTTCTTACCCACCTCTGCAAAGGCAATGGCAAGGTTTATCGCAACTCTTGCATGATCAACCGCAGCCGTTCGGCCTGATCCTTTCGCACTGCGCCCGATTCGAGATTCATGGCTTCCTCCGTCGAAAATAGCAACTCATCAGCACCTCCTATACCACTGACACCTGGCCCAAGCAACCAATTGGCATTACACTGCTGATTGGACCCCCACAGGGTCAAATGAAATCATCTCAAAGAGCTTCTCCTTACGGGCGATCTCAATGTCGTCAGGCACGCTCTGCCCGGTCGTGAAGTAGGAAAGCTGCTTTCCATCACCGAGCACGCTGAGCAGAGGGCCAACCGTGTTCGTCTCATCGAGTTTTGTAACGATGATCTTCTCGTACATGAGCTGATTGAACCGCGTGATTACGTCGATTGCATCGCGGTACTTCGTGGTTGCACTGAGTACCAGGTGCACATCCATTTTCGTCTTTACACCGTCCAGTATATCGCGCAGCTCGGCAAGCCCCAGATTGTTCTTCTGTGAACGTCCGACCGTGTCGACAAAGATGATCTCCGCCTTGCTGTTCATCACCGCATTCTTGAACTCCTCCCTGGAGTTGATCACCGTGAAGGGGAGCTGCATGAGCTCAGCGTACTTGCCGAGCTGTTCTATTGCAGCAATCCGGTAGGAGTCGATGGTGAGCAGCTCCACCTTCTTCTTCTGCAGCACCCCAAAAGATGCAGCGAGCTTCGCGATGGTCGTTGTCTTTCCCACGCCCGTCGGTCCAACGAGCACGACGACGCGAGGCGAAGGCGCGCCCGCTTCGATGGGAGTCCCAATCTGAATACCGTCGAGTATGTAGTCCTTCAGTTTCTGCCGCAGAACCGATGGGTCCTGCACGTCCTTGAGCGTCAGTTCATTTTCGAAGTGCACACGCATACGGTTGATATAGTCATCGGCAAAATCATTGCTCCGGAGCTGTTCGAGCAGATCTTCGAGCACACTCGATTCGGAATCGCGATCCTCGTCCCGTCCATCGAGAATCTTCCTGAGTTGACGTTTGATCTCCATGAGCTCGTTCATGACGGAGACCCCACCCGGTTCTCCCAACTGGGGTGTGCGGACTGAAATAGCCTGGGTACTGCTCGAACCCTTCTCCTCTTCTCTGGACTCTTGTCCTGCTGCCTTGACCTGGGCTGCGTTCTTCCCTGACACGGGCTGGTCCGTTTTCCTTCCGTTTTCCTCGTTCTTGGCGACGGTGATCTCGGTCATCACCTTCCCGAACATGCCCAGGAACCCGCCCTCTTTCACCTCTTTTCGCGCGATGATGTACACGTCGGAACCCAGTTCCATCTTCGCCTTCACAACCGCTTCCTTATAGCTCGGTGCCCTGTAGACTCGGTAAATCATACGCTCTCCTCAACTGTGGAAAATGCAATGGTGCCCACGGCCTCGAGCCGTATATCAGGCACGATTTCAAAGGAACTCAGAACTGCGGCATTGGGCAGGACACTGGAAACTATGTTCCGGAACAAAGCTCGCACATCCGGTGAAGTCAGAAACACCGGTCTCATTCCCCTCTGTCTCACCTTCGTTCCTTCCTCGTTGATCCTCCGGAGGAGCCGCTTCTGAGAGTCAGGCTCCATGGCAAACCGCTTGCCCCGTTCCGTATCGACCACGGATTTCTTGATCTCCTCCTCCACCTCCTTGGACAGAGTGATCACGGGGATCTTGTGCTCCTCGTTAAGATACTGCTGACAGATCTGCCGCGACAGTGCCTGGCGCACGAGCTCGATGAGCTCATCATGGTCCTTGACCGTTGGGAAGTAATCGGCAATGGTCTCCAGTATGGTGACCAGGTCCCGTATGGAGACACCTTCCCTGAGCAGGCCCTTCAACACTTTCTGCACGTCGCCCACCGTTGCCCCCGCATCCTTCACCTCCTTGACCACCGCGGAATAGTCAGCGCTCAGGGAGTTGATCAGGGTTTGCACATCCTGTCGCCCGAGTACCTCGCTGGCGTAGGTCTTGATGACCTCGGTGAGATGTGTGGCAATCACCGATGGTGCATCCACGACCGTGTATCCCAGGCGTTCAGCACGCTGACGGTTCTCTTCGTCTATCCAGATCGCCGGTAGACCGAAAGCGGGTTCAACGGTTTCCTCACCCTCTATCTTCTCCTCAACGGTCCCCGGATTCATTGCCAGGTACTTGCCCATCTTTATCTCACCCTTGCCGACCTCCACTCCCTTGATCTTTATGGAATAGGCGTTGGGATCGAGCTTCATGTTGTCACGGATACGTATGGGTGGAAATATGAGACCCAGCTCGATGGCGCTCTGCCTCCTGATCATGGTCACCCGCTCGAGAAGGTCGCCACCCTGGTCAGGATCAACGAGGGGGATAAGATTGTAACCGATCTCCAGGGCGATGGGATCGATCTGGAGCAGACCGACCACGCTCTCGGGTCCCCTGGCTGCCTCCTCCTTCTCCTTCTTTTTCGGTATCTCCTCAGAGGGCACACCGAAACGGACTCCACGGCGCAGATAGATGGCCATAACTGCCAGAATACCAGCAAGCACGCCGAGCGGGATCTTCGGAAACCCGGGCAGAACAGCAAGGAAGAGCAGAAATCCCGCGCCGATAAACAGGGTACGGGGCTGGTGCAGAAGCTGCGTGGTGAGTTCAGTGCCCAGATCGTCGTTCGACACGGCACGGGTGACGATGATGCCCGTGGCCGTAGACATCATGAGCGAGGGTATCTGGGCCACCAGACCGTCGCCCACGGTGAGCATGGTGTAGGTCTGCACGGCGCTCTGCAGCGTCTCGCCGCGCATGGCCATGCCGATGACGAGCCCACCCACGATATTGATGATCGTGATGAGAAGACCCACCTTCACATCGCCCTGGACGAACTTGCTGGCACCGTCCATGGCTCCGTAGAAGTCGGCCTCCCGCTGTATGTCCAAGCGCTTCCGTATGGCTTCCTCCTCGGTGACCAGACCGGCCGACACGTCTGCATCGATGGCCATCTGCTTGCCGGGCATGGCATCCAGGGTGAACCGGGCCGCAACCTCGGAAACGCGGGTCGCACCCTTGGTGATGACGATGAACTGCACGGCAACCAGGATGAGAAAGATGATGATACCCACCACGTAGTTGCCCCCTACCACGAACTCTCCAAACGCGCGTATGATCTTGCCGTTGAATGCGGGCCCCTTCAGGAGTATGAGACGCGTTGAGGAGACGTTGAGGGCGAGCCTGAACACGGTGGAAACGAGAAGAAGCGATGGGAACACCGAGAGATCGGTCGCCTTGCGCATGTACATCACAGTGATGATGGTTATCAATGCGAGCGCAAAACTCACGGCGATGAAAAAATCGAGAAGCATGGCCGGTATGGGTATGATGAGCATGAGCACGATCACTATGACGCCGATCGCGATGAGCACATCCGTCCGCTGCCACCATACTCTGGTTGGAATCGGATCTGCCATATTCCCCTCCCTGAAGTTGCTACAAAACGCTACCCTTTCTGCTCAATCTCTCTATTGATCCTTCTAGTTATATATCGGGATAATTCCAGAAATAATAAGTAGATAGATGCCATATCACACTGCCGCCTTCTGCTTGAGCTTGTAGACGAACGCGAGCACTTCTGCAACAGCCGTAAACAGCTCATCGGGAACCTCATCCCCGATTTCGACCTTCCGGTAGAGCTCCCGGGCAAGCGGCCTGTTTTCCACGACCGGGACCTCGTGCTCCACAGCAATACTCTTGATGCGCTGTGCAATGAGCTCCTGCCCCTTTGCCACGCACATGGGTGCGCTCATTCTCAGGGCCTCATACTTCAGCGCAACCGCGTAATGGATCGGGTTGGTAATGACTACGTCGGCGGTCGGCCCCTCGTGCATCATCCGCCGCCGTGCATAGGCACGCTGCCGCTCCCTCATCCGTGCCCTCAACAGCGGATCACCTTCTAGGAGCTTGCGCTCCTCCTTCAGTTCTTGCCTGGTCATCTTCAGAGCTTCAATATGCTGCCTGCGCTGGAATATGTAGTCGGGTATGGAAAGGACGAGCAGGATCCCGCTCACGACCATGACGAGCTTGAACGATATGGAGAGGATCACATACATGCCCTGTGAAAGCCCCATGTCAAGGGTATGCATGATCGTGTTGAGATCCCGCTTGATCAGGAAGAAAGCGACCATACCGATTGCTGCAATCTTGAAGATTGCCTTACCGAGGTTCACAGCCGACTGCTTCGAGAAGAGCACCCGCTGGAAGAACCGTATTGGATTTGGATTGATTCTCGATACGTCAGGCTGTATGGGCTTCACCGAGAACTGGAACCCCACCTGCACCACATTGCCGATGAATGCCGCTATGAAAACCACACCCAGTATGGGACCCACAATCCTTGTCATGATGGGCAGAATAGGCCTGAGCAGAAAAACCACGTTCTCACCCGAGTTCACTACCTGCTGCACCGACCCGAGATAGAACTCCATCATTCCGTACATGTTTCGATAAATACCCCTGGAGAACAGGAAGATCATGAAGAACCCGAAGAGCAGTATGAGGGCCGAGGGGAGCTCATGGGTCTTGGCGACCTTGCCCTCCTCCCGGGCCTTCCGCTTCTTGTACTCGGTAGGTTCCTCTGTCCTTCCCTCGTCCTCAGCGGCAAAGAGCTGCAGGTTGAAGCGGAAGGGCAGATCCTGCTTAAGGAGGGTGAGCAGGTCATGCCCCGCATTTTCGTTTGACTGATTCATGTTCCGTCCGCGATCCCTGCATCCCCCATGCAGCGGCTCCGAAGGACAGGGCACTCCCTCTACCTCATGACCTCGCCTTGTATTGTCTTCCAGGAGAGAGACGTAATTCATGATCTCTTCGGGCAGATACCAGTTCATAGGACTCTTTCATGTACCTCCAAAGGAACGTATGAATGCCACGAGATCGCTGATGGCATGGTTCAGGGCAGAACTCATGCCAAGTGCGATGCCACCCATCACGACGATCATGATCATGAAGCCCACCCCGATCTGTATAGGGAATCCGAGCATGAATATGTTCATCTGCGGTGCAGCCTTTGCCAGCAGCCCCAAAGTGACCGCAAGCAGAAACAGGGTCGTCAATATGGGAAACGCAAGCTTCAGTGCCACGAGAAACATGGCACCGAAGGTGCTGATCAGTGCCCGGTACATAGGCTCGCTGTACCTTGCGAGGTCCATCATGTATATGCTGTTGTAGCTTTCAAAGGTCGCCATGATGAGCAGGTGGGGCCCATCTATGGCAATGAACACCATGATTCCCATCAGGGTCCACAACTGCCCCACGAGGGTTATACCGACCTCGGAAAAGGGGTCCATCACCTCTGCGATGCCCAGGGCCATCTGAAAACTGAAGAACCGTGCGGCAAGCTGAAAGGCAGCAAAGATGATCGATACCATGAAACCGATAAATATGCCGATCATGACTTCGGAAACGATAAGTAGTATGTACGGGTACATACTCTCAGGTATGGTTCCGATGGTGTTCACCACCATGGGGAACACACAGGCCGTAACATACACTGAGAAAACGGCCCTTATTCTCAAGGGAATGGCGCCGCTGGAGAAGAATGGCGCAACAACAAACATGCCGAACATGCGCACGAATATGAGGAGAAACACCTGAAAGTTTTCAACAAAGAAATCCATTCGCCCTCTCTCTTACGGCGTTACCGCTCAGAATCCCATCCCCTACTTTGCCATGTCCGGAATGAGCCCGAATATGTTCATGGTAAAGTTGATCATGCTGTTGATGATCCAGGTCCCGAACACGATGAGAGATCCCAGTACAACCACGATCTTTGGTACAAAGGTCAGGGTCTGTTCCTGAATCGAGGTTGTCGCCTGGAATACTGATATGGTAAGCCCAACCAGGAGCCCCAGACCGAGCATGGGTGCCGATATGATCAGAATTTGAAACACAGCCCGGCCTATGATATTTGCGACGAATCCTACGGTCATAGTCTCCTCCCCTACTTGAAGCTGTTCACCAACTGATAGGTAAGCAGATGCCACCCGTCCACCAGTATGAACAGTATGATTTTGAACGGCAGCGATATGAGCACCGGCGGCAGGAATATGATACCCATGGACATGAGGGTACTTGCCACGATGAGATCGATGACAATGAAGGGTATGAACAGCAATATCCCTATCTTGAATGCCGTGGTGAGCTCACTGATGATGAAAGCGGGCACCAGCACATAGGTCGGTACCTCATCCTGGTTTCTCGGCCGTGCCACGTCACCAAGCCGCAGGAACAGCGCAATGTCCTTTTCCCTGGTCTGCCTGAACATAAACTCCCTGATTGGCCCCAAACCGCGCTGAAACATCTCCTCCGCATTGATCTCCTTGGCGAAGTATGGCTTGACCGCCACATCGTTCACTTCCTTGATGGTCGGTGCCATGATGAAGATGGTGAGGAATATGGCGAGCCCCATCATAATCTGATTGGGAGGCTCCTGCTGTGTCGAAAGTGCACGCTTGATAAAGGAAAATACGATTGCGATTCGTGTAAAGGAGGTGACCGATATGATTATTGCCGGAGCAAGCGTGAGCACGGTGAGAAGAAACAGCAACTCCAGTGAGAGTGCTACATCCCTGGGTTCCTGCGCCTCATCCACGGTAATTCCGATCCGCGGGATCGGGATTCTCTCCTGCGCGTGGCCCTCGCCCATCGGTATAAAGGTGAAACAGACAACGAGGAGTATGCCGAGCAATACTCCCCTGATTATTTTTTTAGGTCTCCCACGCATGTCCCCTCCCAGTCGCATGAGTACATACGAATAAATTTTTTAGTAGTTATAGATTTTCATACATAAAGGATAAAAAATATATCCATTT
>SMTZ1_10019367_pt1 | contig 11778 bp, 10 predicted proteins | sample DeeMarSWOR136_30_FD_25667 | JGI IMG/M metagenome (IMG submission 25667) | reverse complement strand
TTCCTGTTTTGATAGGCAGCATCTTTACCCCCTGGGAAAGCCAGATCGTCTATGACCTCAATGAACAGGGAATACGGATCTACGACAGGCTCGACGAAACCGCCAAACTACTTTCCTTAATGAATGAATACTGGAAAAGGAGACAATTAGCGAATCGCTAGGATCGGCCCCATTCCCGCTTCACCCGGGGAGGACACTTTTCTCAGTCTGCTTCATGCTCATAAAAAAGAGGCTCCTATGAGATCTTTCTGCTTTAAAAATCTCTTGGTTGCGTCATCCGGTATCATTCTGCTGATATTACTCGTAACTAGCTGTGCCCAAATACCTTCGTCTCCGAAGTCTGTGGAAATGCTTTCAGCTAAGCTACTGAGCATTGAAACAAGGTCTGGTGTTACGCAGGAGTTTATCCTCATAAGACCATCGAACCCGGTGGCAACGGCAATCCTCCTGGGCGGATACGGTACGTATCAAATGAAAAGCTCTTTTGGTAATCCCACAATAACCGGAAAGTCAAGAGTGGGTTTCCTTGTTAGATCGAGGGAGGGTTTTGCCAAGCAGGGACTTATGGTGGCAGTCCTCAATGCGCCATCCGACCAGCCAACGGAGCCGATGATGCCAAGCTTCAGATTGACCGATGAGCATGCTCAGGATATCAAGGCTCTTGTTTCATACCTAAGGAGGGAAGCAAATATACCCGTGTGGCTTGTCGGGATCTGCAAGGGATGCTTCTCGGCGATAAGCGGCTGTATCCAGATAAAGGAGGGGATCGATGGAATCGTGCTTGCGTCGTGCATAACAAAAAGGGGTGAGCGTTCGGGTATTCCCCCGGCGTATCCAGACGGCATACTCAGCATGGACCTCGGCCGTATTAACGTGCCAGCTTTGATAGCATATCATAAAGGAGATAAGTGCAGAGCAACTTCTCCATTGAATGCGCCGAGGATAAAAGGAGCGCTCGTGAATTCGCCAAAAGCGGAGGTGAGATATTTCAAAGGAGGAAAAAAGCCCGTCACAGGACCCTGCCAGGCACTCGCTCCCCACGGTTTTTATGGAATCGAAAACCAAGTGGTCTCGGCGATTGCTGAGTTCATCAAGGCTAACTCCAAGTGAGGCTTGCCCTTTGCAGCAACCTATAGCCAGATAAATATGTAAGATGAGGCGGGAGAATAATGTGGGCATACATAATCAGCGCCATCGTTTGGATTGTCAATGGCAAGTACATCATTCAAGCAATTCGAGAGCACAACCAAAGCGAAGTGTATGAGCACTTTGGATTAGCTATCTATCTTACCTTATTGGTGCTCGGTATAGGCACCCCTCAAATGGGGGGTGTATTCTCCCATCTTTTGTGGCTGAAAATTATCGGCTTCATCCTCTTTATCCCCTCTGCCTTGCTGGTGGGTCTTCCAATTGTCACCCTTGAACGCAGAGGAAAAACAAAAACGAGCGCGAGCCCCCTCTTTGCACCTTCAGATGCTACTATCATGCTCGATACCGGCATATTCGGGGTTGTTCGACACCCTCTCTATCTTGGAACAGCCCTTTGGTCTGTTGCCTTAATGCTCGTCTTTCAGTCGATCCTGTCCGTGGTCTTGGGGATAGTTGCAATAGCCTGCTTCTGGATGGCATCGAGAAAGGAGGATGAGTTTAACGTGAAGAAATTCGGGGATGCTTACAGGGAGTACATGAAGAGAGTTCCTATGTGGAATATTTTTCGGGGATTGAGAAAATGATGGGAGCAGAACTGGTCGGCTTTCAATGAAGCAGCTGCCCCTATTGAGTGACCTTGAATTCCACGCTCCACAACACGGTACCCCTGGGGCCAAGGACATCCACATGCCAGTCTCCAATGTCCTGCTGACGAATTTCTTTGGAGCTATAGGTTCTCCAACTTAACGATTTTACGCGTAAATTTACCCTGGCCACCGGAGTGTTGCCGAAATACCAGACATGGGTGATTTCGCTGGGGCTCTGTGCGCCCACAATCTTGGTGAAGCAGTAGAGTTTCCCCACCGAGGCCTTGAAGCTCGTACCCGACACCAGAGGCCTTCTGCGGTAGATCTGGCGACAGATTGCCCCCTCTTGTACGCTCAAGTCCGCATAGAACTCGCTCTGCTTCTCTTGCAAAGGGGTTATTCGCTCGGTGGGCCTGCCCTGTCGCTCGATTGCACTGGGTTGGGCTTCTTGTGCCTCCGTTTCTACTTTCGCTAAGGCATGTTCATCCGTTTGCTCGCCGGGGGCCGAAACCCCTGTTTCCACATGCTCCCTTTCTTCAGCCGGCACCTTGCCCACAACGACCTCACCGGGGGAGATCTGCCGGCTAGGCGCTTTAAATCCGAATAGCTGCCAGAGCTTACTTCGCCCCATCTGTGTCATGCCAAAAGCCACCAGAGCACCTACAAAACACATCGCCACAGCCCACATCCAGAAACTGCTGCGGGTTTGCTCTCTTGTTTCAAGCTCATGAGGGGCCCATTTCGCCTGCCTGTCCTTCGGAAGAGAGCTGTCCAAGCTCATGTCTTCATAGCATTTTTGGACCATGATGGGTGTAATCGGTTTTGTTCCCCTTGAGTAACCGAGCAGCAAGGCGTTATCTGCAAGGATATTGATGACTCTTGGATACCCATGAGCGTATTGGTGGATGGCCTTGACGGCGCTTTTGGAAAACACCTCATCTCCTTTTGGTGCCCCTGCTACTCTGAGCCTGGTGGCCATGTACTCCTTTGTTTCTTCAAGGTCCAGCGGCTTTATATGGTAGCGCATGCTTATTCGTTGCAGAAGGGCCATACACCGCGGCTGTCTCAATTTTTCGTTCAGCTCAGGCTGACCAACCAGAAAGATATTGATCAGTTTTTCATCACCTGTCTCCATGTTTGACAAGAGCCTGATCTCTTCGAGCACCTCGAATGAGAGCTTCTGTGCCTCGTCGATGATCAAGATGACATTTGTCTGGTTCCGCAGACATTCCGCCAAGAATTCTTCAAACTCAATGAGGAAATCCGCCTTGGATCTAAAGTGCACCTTTCTCTTAAAGGCTGAAAAGGCCAGATAATCCATGAACTCCCCTGGCGATAACAGGGGATTGGAGAGATGAATGCAGCGGACGCTGTCATCAAGGGTACTCAGGAGCGCCTGGATCAACATTGTTTTGCCGATACCAATCTCCCCGGTCAAAAGGATAAACCCTTTTCTCTCCATAACCCCGTAGCTTAACATGTTGAGGGCCTCTCCGTGGCTTTCACCTAAGTAGAGAAACCGCGGGGATGGGGTTAGGTTAAAGGGCTTTTCTTTTAAGTTATAGAATTCGGTATACACTAGGTAAAATAACCTGTAACAAGCTCAAAAATGATAATATCCTTTTTTGAGAATATACACCACCCATAGATCTATCCCAAAAGAATTGTTGCCGAAAATGGGTGTGTCAAGCTGGTGCTAGTACCACGTTTTTATGATCCTTATCAATTGCCCATTCATCGTTCGGAGCAAAAATGAGCAGGTAATGCCAAAATGCGGGGCTAAAGGCTGCTGGATGCATCTTCTTCGCTTGTCATAAAGTGCACAAGTGCTTGCAGGGCCGGTTTGTCTCACCCGATCTTAGACTCGGAATCGGGCCAAAGGAAATGCCATGCTGTGCCCTCTGAGTCTCTGTGGTGAGAGCACAGAAAAGTATTGCAAAATCCGTCTTTCTTCTCTATTCTTAGGCCGGCGAAAACGCTGAAGCTCCTCCTCCATTTCCCCTACGCTTGTTCGGTACCGAGCGAATAGCGGGGCCACATTGAGCTCATTTGCGGACCTGAGCCTACAACTTCATCAGTAAACCTCGCCACAAGTAGAGCTGAACCTCATCCACAAGCCCACATTCGCCAATAAAAGCACAGAGGTTGCAGGAAGGCGCTCAAGCGCCCGATGCCGGGGCTCCAAGCTCCATTTGCCCATAGACTATTAGGAGAAAGGGGGGCGGAAATGCAAAAGGTAAAACGTGTATTCATAGCTTCAGCTCTGGGGATTATATTTGGCTTTGTCTCATGGTCGATCTGCAAGTTCGGCATGGGGCACACCCAGCCCGTTTCAATTGATCTGGTAATAATCCCGTTCAACGCGCTGCTTGGTTTCACCATCGGCATAAGCGCCCTGCGCTGGCACTGGGTCCTCCACGGCCTGATTATTGGTGGCATGTTTGGGGTTGTATTGGGGTTTATGGCTGCAGGCACGGGAAGCCAGTTCATTTGGCCTCTGGTTTTCGGCTTTATTTACGGCTTCCTCATCGAACTCATCACCACATTGGCCTTCAAGGTCGGCGTCGCCAGCTGATGAGCGACAGAGTAGGCGAGGCTAGTTTCCACTTAATCGTTAAAAAGGAATGCTTTCAAATCTCAGCTTTTGACAACCAGGCACGAGACTCAACGGGATTCGCTGCTAAAATCAACGGGGAAATAGGATCGAGCCAAGAGCGGGTTTGCCCGTTTTTAATCACCACCGTTAGTGCCGTTATCGAGTTTAAATAAGTTTTGCAAGGAGCCAGCAATGAAAATCGAACGTCTCCACATACGCTGCTATCGGACGCTTGTTGATCTCAAGCTCGAGTTTCCAACTTTCTATGCTGCTATATGTGGTAGGAATGATTGTGGAAAGACTAATGTTGTCCGAGCAATTCGGGGCCTCATGAAGGAGGACGAACCTTTCACTATTCAAGATGAACAGAGTTTCTCTTTGAAAAACGATTTTCCAAAATGGCTAGAGTCAGATACTAACGACAGGCGCATCTCTGTAAGCGTGGACCTGTCGATTAACTCTGAGAGAGATGCCGGCCTCTACGAGTTCATTAACACATATCTTTCCTTACAGAGCAAAGATCTTGGGTTAAGTTTGACGGTAAAAGCCGAATTTGGAGGAACGGAAACAGATCAAACCGTCTCAGTAGCGGTTGGCGATGAAGTCTTCGAAGACATGAGAGCACAGGAAGTTTTGAAGAAACTACAAGCTGCTAGGGTTGTGCTTTTCCACAATTCCGCTTACGAGGATCGGCCCATTGTCTATCGGCCTAGGCTTGGAGGCTACTTAAGAGACTTTTCGGGTGAAGCACGTGAACATGTTGAGTCTATGAAGACTACAGTGGATAAGAAACTGAAAAAGATTGCAAAAGGACAGCAGCGTGAGATTGAGGAACTCCTCGGCCGTCTTGAATCGAAATATAAGGTAGGGCTCTCAATCCCTAGTATGGGCTTTGAATACATTCCGTTTAATGTCACTCTTGGCGACGCCCACATTGACGTCAGCTTAGATGATTGGGGTAGCGGGACGCGAAACCGCACTCAAATCTTATTAAATCTTCTCCGTGCCAGACAAGTCAAAGAATCATCTAAGTCAGCTTCAAAGAACACTCCTGTCATAATTGTAGAAGAGCCAGAAAGTTTCCTTCATCCATCAGCGCAGGCTGAATTTGGCCGGGTCCTACAGGATCTCGCAGAAGAGTTCAAAGTTCAGGTTATAACAACCACACATAGCCCTTATATGCTAAGTATCGATAAACCAGAGTCTAACGTCTTGCTTGAGCGAAGGATATTCAGACGGCAGCACCGTGAGACTCGTGCTGTTGACACCTCCGGAGAACACTGGATGGAACCTTTTGGGTTAGCCCTCGGTGTCGACAATACCGACTTTGCCCCGTGGAAAGATGTGCTCTTTAGTCAGAGCGAGTGCATTCTCCTAGTTGAGGGGGATATTGACAAAGAGTACTTTGGCCTGCTTCGCGATGCAGCCCACGGTACCAACCAGCTGAGATTCAGCGGCGAAATCTTTCCTTATGGGGGACGAGGCAACCTCAAGAACACATTGCTACTGAAGTTCATTATGAATCGTTATCGGCACATTTTTGTCACATACGACTTAGATGCGGAGGGAATTGTTGAAGAATATTTGGTTAGCCTAGGGTTACAAAAAAGAAAGAATTATGCGCCAGTTGGCTTGAATAAGAGTGGCAGAAAATGCATCGAAGGGCTTGTTCCCAGTACTGTCACGAGCGTAGTCTATGCTGCTAATCCGGAACTCGTTCAGAAAGCAATGGCTGTAGCAACACAAGAAAACAGGAGCGCAAGGCAAGAACTCAAGAGAAAAATCTTGGAAGAATTCAAATCAATATCTAAGCCTGGTCAGGAATATTTCAGCAACTTTTATCCGCTTGTCCAAATGATAAACCGAGCCCTGCAATGAATAGGAGAAACGGGGTCTGCCCTTGACAGGCTGACCGAGAATTCAAATTTTTCGATAAAGGCTTTAGTAAAATCAACTAGTTAGCAGAGCAAGATTGCCCAAAAATGCTATTCTCGGCCAGCCTGTTGACATGGGACATTTTCACCTAACCACTGAATGAAGGCCGATCCCGATATCCGCCTGTCTGCTAGAGCAGGATAGCCTATCCGGGCTGTTGGAAACAGGAAGAAAGGCGATAGAATGAAGACGATATGCCTGATCGGTGCCTTTGATACTAAAGGTTCGGAGTACGCGAATACAGGAGTCATGGGGTCAACAGATCTCTTTCCTGTGGACGTAGAGGCCGACAAGGTGGCTGATGCCGGGGGCGGCAGTCTTGAACAGCTTCGCGAGAGGAAAGACCGCGGCGAAGCAATGAAGGTTATGTGTGCGGGCGCATCGAGAACGATCAAGTCGCTCTATGACGACGGGAAAATCGATGGCATCATCGGAATGGGCGGCACAGGCGGAACAACGGTTGTCACCGCTGCCATGCGGGTCCTCCCTGTTGGCATGCCCAAGGTTTGCGTGTCAACCGCAGCATCCGGCGATGTAGCGCCATATGTTGGAACCAAGGATATTACCATGATCCCTTCAATCGTCGATGTAGCGGGCATCAACCGTGTCTCCAGAATCATATTCTCACGCGCAGCCGGCGCAATATGCGGCATGGTGGAAGTTGATGTTCCCGAAACCGAGGATATTAAGCCTGTCATCGCGGCATCGATGTTTGGGAACACGACCGAATGCGTCAATGCCTGCATGAATGAGCGTTCGGCAAAGGGATACGAGGTCCTCGTCTTCCACGCGACCGGAACTGGCGGTAAAACCATGGAGATTCTCGTGAAAGAAGGCTTGGTGGAAGCGGTGCTGGACATAACAACCACCGAATGGGCCGACACTGTTTGCGAAGGGGTATTCGACGCCGGTCCCGAACGGTTGGATGCAGCCGGGCAAATGGGAATACCGCATCTTATCGTGCCCGGATGTGTTGATATGGCAAACTTTGGCGGGATGGTTACCGTGCCCGAGAAATACAAGAAGGCAAAACGCACTTTCTATGAGTGGAATCCGTCTGTTACGCTGATGCGCACAAACCGGGAAGAGAACGAGAAAATGGGAAAGGTGTTTGCACAGAAGGCAAACGCCGCAAAAGGCCCGGTTGCCTTTCTCATTCCTCTTAAGGGAGTGTCCATTCTCGACGGTGACGGGGAGCCGTTCTGTGACTGGGAGACCGACAGGGTGATGTTTGATGCCATCAAGGCCAACTTGAGGGATGGCATTACCGTGGTAGAGATGGACAACAACATTAACGATCCAGAGTTTTCAGCAAAGGCAGTCGACATGATGCTGGGATTAATTGGACAAGCAAAGAAGTAGCGGGTAAGATGTAGTGTAATTCATACCTGCTCTTGAGACACCAAGTGTATTGACAAAAACATCCCTTAGGCATATGGTTGTTATGAACCTTCTCGAGGAGGTCTATAAGCGCACAAAGGGAGATCACTCTAGAAAACCCAAAGCCTCGATGAAACCCGCGCTTCGCCTTTTTTGGTGAGTAAGCAGGGGGGCGCAGATACAATGCCAATCTCTCGAGTGAGAACTTCTTTCAAAGGAGAAAACAGGTGTGGAGAGGATTGCTGAAAGGGTTCTGTCAGCACATTATATTGGCGTTAGGCCCGCTGAGGGCTCAGTTTCAATTATTAGTTTCTAAACCTTAAAAAGGGAGGTTATTATGAAAAGGGTGAGTATTTTTTTGTGTGTGTTTTTTCTGTTTTTTCTCTTGGCAGGTAACCTGTATGCAGCAGAGGTAAAGAACCCAGACACATTTATTCTTGCCAACTATGGCAATCTCAGGACCCTTGACCCCTGCGTTGCCTACGATGTCACCTCCTCACAGCGCCTCTGGAACATATACGAGCCACTGATCTTTTTCGACGGGCCCTACACGGATAAGTTCAAGCCTCTCCTAACCACAGAAGTGCCCAGTTTGGAGAATGGCGGTATTTCTCAAGACGGCAAGACTTATACCTTCACCATTCGCAAGGGAGTAACGTTTCATGAGGGCGGGGATTTGACTCCGGAGGACGTAGTCTATTCCTTCAAGCGTAATATGATTGCCGATCCAGACGGCGGTCCCATGTGGATGTTGCTTGAAGCTTTGACGGGCGAGGGGTCCACGCGGGACAAGGACGGCAAGATCATTGAGGGCATCTTCGACACGATTGACAAGTGCGTGGAAGCCAAGGGCGACAAGGTGATCATCCATTTGCCAAGAGCTTATCCTCCTTTACTGGGAATTTTGGGTTATTCTTCTTCGGTGATTCTCGACAAGGAGTGGGCTATTTCCAAGGGTTGCTGGGACGGAGACATCAAGAATGCCGCTAAATACAATAATCCTGCCCCAGGACATGAGCCACTGCTTAAGATTGCCAACGGCACCAACGCCTACCGAATGAAAAGCTGGGAGCCGAATAAGGAATTTGTGTTTGAACGGTTTGACGGCTACTGGGGCCCGAAGCCTCGACTCAAGACTGCTATCGTCAAATACGTAAAGGAGTGGAGCACCCGTAAACTCATGCTTCAAAACGGCGACGCTGACCGCGTTAGAGTGGATAACCCCTATGTGCCTGAAGTCAAGGCCATGAAAGGGCTCAAATTATATGAGGTTCCGCAGTTATCCGTGACAGCCGCTTTCTTCTGCCAGAAAATCTATCCTACCGGCAATCCGAATATCGGCAGTGGAAAACTCGACGGCAACGGTATTCCACCTGACTTCTTTGCCGATATCAACGTGCGCAAGGCCTTCCTCCACGCCTTTGACCGTGCCACCTACAAAAAGGATGTGTTCAACGACCTCGTGATCATGCCTTCCAGCCCCAACATCGAAGGGCTGCCTTACCACAAAGACGTTCCGGTTTATGAGTTCGATCTGGAAAAATCAGCGAGCTATATGAAAAAGGCTTGGGGTGGCGAGGTTTGGGAAAAGGGCTTTAAGATGATTATCACTTATAACACCGGCAACGAGATGCGGGAAGCCGCGGCCATGATGCTGGCGGAAAACGTTATGTCGCTCAACCCGAAATTCAATATAGAGGTTCGCAATGTGGAATGGAAGGACTACCTCGTCAAGTACCGAAACTTCGAGTTCCCCTTGTTCCTGATCGGTTGGGGTGCCGACTATGCAGACCCACATAACTTCATGTATACCTTCATGCACTCTCAGGGAGTCTATGGACGGTATATGGCTTATAAGAATGATGAGGTTGACAGGCTTTGTGAAGCAGGCATTCAAACCATTGAGCCAAAGAAGCGGGATGAGATTTACACGAACCTCCAGAACCTCTGGTATACGGAAGCAATTGCCGTTCCGCTTTATCAGCAGATCGTAGTGCGAGCATATAGGGACTGGGTAAAGGGATATGTGGCGAACCCTATGCTCACGGACGCCAATGAGATGCTGATGGATATCTGGAAAGAGTAAGCACCTGACCAATGGCCTCAATGCCGCCGGGAGCCAGTGCGCTCCCGGCGGCTTCTTCAAGAAGATGCTTTTCCGGAAACGATACTGCCCATGCTTGCCTTCATAATCCGAAGATTCTTGTTCTTAATTTTTGTATTGTTCGGGGTTTCCGTTCTGATTTTCGGTATTCTCATGACCTTCAGCCCCGAACGCAGAGCTGCGGCGTACGTGACAACACCGCAGCAGGCGAAGGACATCCCTCGGCTTATCAAGCAGTTCGGTCTCGACGAGCCCTTTTACATTCAGTACATCCGCTGGATCAAAGAGATCTCCCAAGGTAATATGGGGTGGTCTCTAGTAGCGGCACGACCGGTTCGAGAGGCCTTTTGGCGCTATTTCCCTGTTACCTTGGAGATGAATTTGTTCGCCGCGCCAATTGTTATCATTTTCGGAATTTGGCTGGGAACCATTTCTGGAATCCATCGAGATACATGGTTAGACCACACCACAAGAATTTTTGCCATTGTTGGCTGGTCTCTGCCCACCTTTCTGTTTGCCCTAGTGTTGCTCATGGTTTTCTACGGGTACTTTCAGTGGTTTTCACCGGGGGTCCTCAGCGATGATTTGACCATGTTCATTCTGGATAACCCCGAAAGGTTCACTCGCTATACGGGTTTGTATACGATCGACGGCATCCTCAATGGCAACTTTGATCTTGCCCTGGACGGCCTCCGCCATCTTGTCTTGCCGGTAATGACCTATGTGATCGTTGTAGTTGCCTTGAATATGCGGGTGATGCGCTCAGGCATGATCGAGGAGTTAGCCAAGGATTACGTTATTACCGCCAGGGCCAAAGGAGCGAACAAGCGAACCATACACATAAAGCATGCCCGCAGAAACGCCCTGCTTCCGGTTGTTACCGTTGCTGGCCAGCTTGTGGCCTTGTCTATGGAAGGAAGTGTGGCAGTTGAGGTGGTTTTTAATCGCCAGGGCATAGGTTGGTGGCTTGCCGAGTCTGCCACGCAACTTGACATGCCGGTGCTGATGTGTATTTGCCTGTTCATGGGTATTGTCTTTGTCATTACTAACCTGACGTTGGATATTTTATATGCCTATATTGATCCGAGAATAAGGTTGAGTTAATTGAATTTGCTAAATTTATTGTCTTATTTCGACTAATTGGAGTCTTGAATCTTTCTACCTAGCCAATTTAACAATTGAACCAACTGAACGATTATATACCCTATGATCCAACAGCATCCAAGACTGCGTGAGCTCAAGTTTACAGTGTACAGGATTTTCAGGAATCCTTCGGCTATCATTGGTTTTACACTGCTTTTATTTTTTGTCGGAGTTGCTATATTCGCCCCTCAAATCGCACCGCCGAAATACGCTCACAATCCTTACCTGATGCCGCACAAAGGTTACTCGCCCACGCCCAAACCACCAGGTGAAGGCCGCGTCTTCGGCACCACTTCGGGTCAGTATGACATCTTTTACGGCGCTGTGTGGGGGACACGTACAGCATTCAAGATCGGCCTCTTTGTCGTGGGCATAGCAGCCCTGGTAGGTGTGAGCCTCGGTGCTGTTTCAGGATATTTCGGCGGCATTATTGACGAGATACTCATGCGCGTGACCGATGTCATGTGGGCTATACCGACCCTTGTGCTTGCCATGGCCATTGTGGTGGCCTTTGGTCGGGGGCTCGACAAAATTATGATTGCCCTTGCTATGGTGCAGTGGCGCTGGTACGTACGGGTAATACGGTCTGAAATACTGACCTTGCGCGCTCAAGATTTTGTCGAGGCAGCAAAAATCATGGGTGTGCCGGACAGGAAAATTATCTTACGCCATATCCTGCCCAACGCCATTTACCCGGTCTTGATTATGGCCTCCATGGACATGGGTTCCATGGTCATTACGGCGTCGTTTATGAGCTTCGTAGGGCTGGGTGCTCCCAGGGGTTATTCGGACTGGGGCCAAATGGTGGCTCTGGCCAGGAACTATATAGTCGGTCCACCGGATGACCCGCTCAGGTTTTGGTATACGATCGTCATTCCGGGGTG